>ERZ808240.247-NODE-247-length-74026-cov-5.331954_pt1 | contig 74026 bp, 65 predicted proteins | sample MGYA00521084_ERZ808240 | MGnify/ENA primary metagenome ERZ808240 (study PRJEB31516, sample SAMN03275571) | gut metagenome | biome: mammalia-associated habitat; material: feces | host: Papio cynocephalus | place: Kenya | collected 2012-08-06 ...
AAAACCTAATTATTCAATTTTGAGCCGGTGTCCAGAAAACTGGGTACATATCAATCCGAGGGAGCTTTTTGCGGCTTATTCGTGGTCAAAAATGGTCTTGCTCTCGAGCAGGGGGCCGAACTTTTCCTTCCAGGTGCGGTGCGGTTCGCTCGCATCGTAGAGCGGGAGCGCTGCGGCGTCCATGTCCATGCAGATCATAAGATCGAACCGGTTCGGCCGCTCGGAACAGGAGGGGAACACGTCCACGCCGCGCACGCCCTCGATGGCGAGCGTCCGGGAGAAGATCGTCTCGATCTCCGGCAGATACTCCCGCCACGGCGTTCCGGGGCGGAATTTGGAAATGATGTAGTGCTTCATTCGAGAATATAACCCCTTCCCGGCACGGTGACGCCGAAGCATTCGGCGGTCTCCTCCCCGCGGTTGACGAGCGCGAGCACGGAGCCGGTTTCGTCAAACCGGCGGCAGCCGAGCACGTTCTCGCCGAAGAACAGCATTTCGCACTCGCCCCGCCGCAGCAGCGGCGCTTCCTGATACATGGCGGTGAGGCTCCGGACGAAATCCGTGATCGCCGTATCGCCGTGCCCCCACGGGAAACTCCCGCGGTTGTAGGGGTCCGTGCCGCCGGTCATGCCGGCCTCGTCGCCGTAGTAAACGCAGGGCACGCCCGGCAGGGCAAACTGGAGGAACATCGCCATTTTCAGCGCGTTCATATCGCCGCCGAGCACCGTGAGCACGCGGGCGCGGTCGTGGCTGCCGATGAGATTGAGCGCGGCATAGAGATTCTCTTTCGGGTAGTGCTCCTGGATCGTCCAGAATGTGTCACAGGCAGTCTGTGCATTGATCTTGCCCAGCAGGAAATCGAGCACCGCGGTACGGAACGGATAGTGCATCGTCGCATCCAGCTCGCTGCCGAGGAAATACTCGCGCAGCGCGCCGTAGCTCACCTTGTTGGAGGCGTCCTCCCAGACCTCGCCGAGAAGGAGAGAATCTTCTTTCTCCGCCTTCATCGCCGTGCGGATGTCGCGGATGAGGCTGTCCGGCAGCTCGTCGGCAACATCCAGCCGCCAGCCCGAAGCGCCGCGCCGCAGCCAGCGGCGCACCACGCCGTCTTCGCCGCAGAGAAATTCCCGGAACGAGGGATCGCTTTCCTCCACGTTCGGGAGATCGGGCACGTCCCACCAGCATTCGTAGCCGTGGCGGTACTGCTCGCCGAAACGGAACCACGAGCGGTATTTTTCCGCTGTGCCGTAGTTGCCGAACTTATCAAAGTACACGCTGTCCGCACCGGTGTGGTTGAACACGCCGTCGAGCACGATGCGGATGCCGCGCTTTTGCGCGGCTTCGCAGAGCGATTCAAAATCCTTTTTCTTTCCGAGCAGCGGATCGATGCGGGTATAGTCCGCCGTGTCGTACCGGTGATTGCTCGCCGCTTCGAAGATCGGGTTCAGGTACAAGACCGTGACGCCGAGCGAGGCGAGATACGGCAGCTTTCCCTCGATGCCCCGGAGCGTTCCGCCCCAGAACGGCCACGAGGAGACGTCCCCGTTTTCCGCGCGGGGGTAGAATACCGGCGTGTCCCAGTCGCGCACGAGAAAGCGGTGCGTGCCGCGGCGCGCTTCCGGCTCGCGCGGCGTCCAATCGCGCTCGCGGGCAAAGCGGTCCGGAAAGATCTGATAGACGACGCCGTCCTTCCACCAGTCGGGGACGGCGGCTTTTTTGTATACCGTGATCTGCCAGGCGCACGTCTCATCGTCTCCGGTACGGAACGAGTACCAGAGCACGCACGGCGTTTCGGGCAGCGTCACCGTAACGGAAAATCGCCCGCCGCCCTCGGATACCATGGGGAGAAGCGTATCCTCGCCCGTGAACGGATGCAGCCGGAGCGTCATGTCCGCCGCGCCCGCCTTTTCCGCGGCAAGATATACTTCCGTCCCGGTCTCGGCGGCGCCGAACGGACGGCGGAAGGCGCTGTTTCTGGATTCGTGTACGATCATGTGAAAAGACCTCGGTACAGCTTGCGGTATTCGAGCGCGCTCGCGCGCCAGGAGAAGTTCTGCGCCATACCCTGCGCGGCGAGATTACCCCACGCGACGGGGCTTTCGGTGTACAGGCGGCACGCCTCCTGCGTTGTGAAGAGCAGCTCGTGGGCGTTGAAATTCAGGAAGCCGAAGCCAGTACCCTCGCCGGTGTAGCGGTTGTAGGGCTCGACACTGTCGGCAAGTCCGCCGGTCTGCCGCACGACAGGCACGGTGCCATAGCGCATGGAGATCATCTGGCTCAGGCCGCACGGCTCAAAGCGCGAGGGCATGAGGAAAATGTCCGCTCCGGCGTACATCCGGCGGGAAAGCGGCTCGGAAAAGCGGATCTGAGCGCTGAACCGACCGGGGTGCCGGGCCTCCAGCGCGCGGTAGTAGTCCTCGTACGCCCGGTCGCCCGTGCCGAGCACGGCGATCTGCGCGCAGGTGAGCATTTCCTCCGCCACGGCGTTGAGAAGATCGAAGCCCTTCTGCTCCGTGAGACGGCTGACGCACACACAGAGGGGGACTTCGCTGTCAACGGTGAGACCGAGCTCTTCCTGCAGCGCCTTTTTGTTCGCCGCTTTGCCGTCGGGGTCGGTATAGTTGCGCACGAGCGCCTTGTCCTTCGCGGGGTCGTAGGAAACGGTGTCGATGCCGTTGAGAATGCCGGAGAGGATATCATGCCGCCGCAGGAAGAGATCCTGCAGTCCTTCGCCGAAATACGGCGTGCAGATCTCCCTGGCGTATGTCGGGCTGACGGTCGTGACGCGGTCGGAGTAGCTGACGGCACCGGCAAGGTAGTTGACGCACTTTCCGTTGTCGCGCAGAAGCTGATTGCGCGCCGCGGCCACGCCGTCAAGACCGAGAATGTCGCTGAGGACGTGAGGGTCGTACTGCCCCTGAAATTTGAGATTGTGGATCGTGAACACGGTGCGGATATCGCTGTAGCCGGGGGCGTAGCGGTACTGCTCGCGCAGGAACACCGGCGCGAGCGCCGTGTGCCAGTCGTTGCAGTGGAGAACGTTCGGGAAAAAGTCCGGCAGATACCGGCAGCACTCACAGATGGCCTTGGCGAAGAACGCCATGCGCTCGCCGTCGTCAAAGTAGCCGTAAGCGCCGTCGCGCCCGAAGTAATATTCATTATCGAGAAAATACCACGTAACGCCGCCGCGCCGCAGCTCGAAGAGCCCGCAGTACTGGCTGCGCCAGCCGAGGGGGACATAAAACGAGCAGAGGAATTTCATCTTTTCCTGATACTCGGCGGGGATCTGTCGGAGCTTCGGCAGCACGACGCGCATCTCGATCGTCGGGCACTGCACCGCGCCGGGAAGGGACGCCGCCACGTCGCCGAGGCCGCCGGTCTTCATAAACGGGGCGGCTTCAAACGCGGCAAAGAGAACGCGCAACTTTTCCTTCATACAACGCCGCCTTTCGCCAGCACGCAGGGATGCTCCGCCGTGCCGCAGACGACCATATCTTCGGAAACGGTGACATTTTTGTCGCACACGACGTTTTCGAGCCGCGCGCCCGCCTTGACGACGCACTTTTCCATCAGCACGCAGTTTTTCACGACCGCGCCCTTTTCGATGCGGACGTTGCGGAAGCACACGCTGTTCTCCACGCTGCCCTCGACGATGCTGCCGGCGGTCATAACGGAATTCTTTACCGCGGAGCCGGGGGCGTAGAGCGCGGGCGGCGTGTCGTGCGCCTTGGTGCGGATCTGCCGGTCGGGATGGAAGAGCTCGCGGCGGATGCCGCTGTCGAGCAGATCGAGACTGGCGCGGAAATAGTCCTCCATGCCGTCCATGAAAGCGACGTAGCCGTCAAAGGCATAGCAGCCGACGGCGACCTCCGGCAGGACGTGGGCGAGGATATCGAGAAAATCCATATAATCGAGCGCGGCATAGTCGCGCGCGATGCGGAGAAGGAACGATTTATCGGCGATGAAGCTGTCGAGCAGGAGGTTTTCACCTTCGTCCGCGCGCTGGATGCCGGCGACGATACCGCCGTCGAGCGTGAGATAGCGCCCCGGACGCTTCTCGCCCGGCTGCATTTTCTTATAGAGCAGCGTGACGGGCTTGCCTTCGAGCTCGTGCTTGGCGATCATCGGCTGATAGTCGATATTCGCCACGAGCGTGCCGGAGCTGACGAGAATATAGTCGCCGTCGCCCTGGCGGAGATATTCCATGTTGTGCAGCAGATCGCGGAAGAGAAAACGCGCGTTCTGCTCGTGGAAGCCGAACACCGTGCCGGGCAGGATATAAAGACCGCCCTCCTTGCGGGAAAGATCCCACGGCTTGCCCGCGCCGACGTGGTCCATGATGCTGCGGTAGAAATACGGCGTGACGAGTCCCACGGTCTGGATGCGGGAGTTCACCATGTTGCTCAGAGCAAAGTCGAGCAGGCGGTAGCGCCCGCCGAACGGGATGCTCGCCGCCGGGCGCGCCTCGGTAACGGAGCCGAAGCCGGGAACGGAATAGTTGGTGGAAATAAGGCCGATCGTGCGGTTCATAGTGTTCCCTCCCTTAAATTAAACGTCCACTTCCATCACGGCGTTCTCGCCGATGACGGTGATCTTGCCCGGCGCTCCGACGTCCGCGTTGGCGGCGATGGAGGCGTTTTCGTTGAGGATCGTGCGTTCGACGCGCGCACCCTCGCCGACGGTCGATTCCGGGAGCAGGATGGAGTCGCGTACCACTGCGCCTTTTTCCACCGTGACTCCGGGGGAGAGGATGGAGTTATATACCTCGCCGTAGATCTCGCAGCCGTTGCAGATCATGCTGTGCTCCACGCGGCCTTCCCCGCCGATGAAGTGGGAGGGGTGCTCGTTGAAGTTGGAGAGGATGTGCATGCGCGTGTCGTGCAGACGGAACTCGGCGTTTTCGCCGAGCAGCTCCATCTGCGTGGAGTAGTAGCTCGGGATCGTGCCGACGTCCTTCCAGTAGCCGGAGAACTGATAGGCGAAGAGGTTCTTGCCCTGGCCGAGCAGCGTCGGGATGATGTTTTTGCCGAAGTCCCTGTCGCTGTGCTCGTCCGCGTGGTCGGCAAGGAGCGCGGCGCGCAGCACCGGCCACGTGAAAATGTAAATGCCCATGGAGGCAAGATTGCTCTCCGGCTCCTTCGGCTTTTCGGCAAAGCGCGTGATGCGCATGTCCTGATCGACGGACATGATACCGAAGCGGCTGGCCTCCTCCCACGGCACGGTCTTGACAGCAACGGTGAGATCCGCGCCCATGAGCTTGTGGAAGTCGAGCATCAGGTTGTAGTCCATCTGGTAGAGATGGTCGCCGGAGAGAATGATGACGTACTCGGGGTCGTACCCGTCGAGAAAGTCGATGTTGTGGTAAATGGCGTCGGCGGTGCCTTCGTACCATTCGCCGCCGGTCTGCGTGGCGTACGGCGGGAGGATGTGCACGCCGCCCCAGGCCGCGTCCAGATCCCACGCCGCGCCCGTGCCGAGATACCGGTTGAGCAGCGACGGCTTATACTGGATCAGCACGCCGACGGTGTCGATGCCGGAGTTGACGCAGTTGGAAAGGGAAAAATCGATCATGCGGTATTTCCCACCGAACGAAACGGCGGGCTTGGCGATCTTCTCCGTCAGAACACCCAGACGGCTGCCCTGGCCGCCCGCCAGGAGCATGGCTACGCATTCCTTTTTTCGCATGGACAAGTACCTCCCTAAGTATATCGTAATGGACTTAACAAACGGGGGAATAGAAGGGGTTCTCCGAGAGGGAGGAGCAGAGCCCCTCCCCTACAGGAAAATGTCGGGAAGATCCCGTAGGGGCGGGGCTCTGCCCCGCCCGTTTTCAGCGGATGTGCCAGATATCGCTCACATACTCGGCGACGGCGCGGTCGCTGGAAAACCAGCCGGACCTGGCGATGTTCACGAGCGCCTTGTGCTGGAAGGAGAGATTGCCGGCTTCTCCGGCGAGAGCGTCCCACGCCGCGAGATATGGCGCAAAGTCGCGCAGGACGAAGAATTCGTCGTTATATTTGAGCAGCGCGTCCTCAAGATCCCAGAATTTGCTGCCGAGCGAGCCGTCCGTAAGGTGGGCGAGCACGCGCGCGAGCACCGGATCGCTCTCGGCGCATTCGCGGGCGTTGTAGCCGCCCTGCGTGGTGAATCGCTCGGTCTCCTCGCTCGTAAGGCCGAAGATCGAAATATTCTCCGCGCCGACGCGCTCGAGAATTTCGACGTTCGCGCCGTCGAGCGTACCGAGCGTCACGGCGCCGTTCATCATAAACTTCATGCAGCCGGTGCCGCTCGCTTCCTTTCCGGCGGTGGAGATCTGCTCGGAAATGTCGGCGGCGGGGTAGATGCGCTGACCCATGGTGACGCCGAAGTTTTCCATGAATACGACCTTCATCCGGCGGCTCACCACCGGATCGGCGTTCACAAGGTCGGCCACGGCGCACACGAACCGGATGCTCTCCTTGGCAAAGGCGTAGCTGTGCGCGGCCTTGCCGGCGAAAACGAACGTGCTCGCCGGGACCTTCGCATAAGGATCGTCCTTGAGCCGGTCGTAGAGCGCGAGGATCTTGAAGGCGTTCAGAAGCTGGCGCTTGTAGGCGTGGATGCGCTTTACCTGCACATCGATGACGCCGTCCGGGTTGCACGCGATGCCGAAGTCGCGCGCGATATAATCGCAGAGATTTTTCTTCGCGGCGAGCTTCACCTTGGCGAGCTCGCGCTGCGATTCGGTGTCGTCCGCATAAGCGAGAAGTCCTTCGAGCTTTTCCGGCTGCTTGACCCAGCCGTCGCCGATGCGCTCGGTGATGTAGCGCGAGAGGCCGGGGTTCGCCTGCAAAAGGAAGCGGCGATGCGAAACGCCGTTCGTCTTATTGTTGAATTTCTCCGGGGAGATGGCGTAAAAATCGCGCAGAACGGTGTTTTTCAGTATCTCGGTGTGGAGCTTTGCCACGCCGTTCACCGAGTGGCCGCCGATCACGGAGAGGTTCGCCATGCGCACGAAGCCGCCGCCGATAACGGCGGTCGCCTGCTGGCGGTCGTGCCAGCCGGGAACGGACTGATCAAAGCTCTCGCGCCAGCGGCGGTCGATCTCCTCGATGATCTGGAACTGGCGGGGGAGAAGAGAATGCATGAGCGACACCGGCCATTTTTCGAGCGCTTCCGGCATGACGGTGTGGTTCGTGTAAGAGATCGTGCGGCAGGTGATGCCCCACGCTTCCTCCCACGAGAGCCCTTCGCCGTCCATCAAAAGCCGCATAAGCTCCGGCACGCAGAGCGCGGGGTGGGTGTCGTTCGTATGGATGGCGACGCGCTCGGGCAGCTTGTCCCACGAAAGGTGCGTGGCGCGGAACGTGCGCAGCACGCTCTGCAGTCCGGCGCAGACGAAGAAATATTCCTGCTGGAGACGCAGCTGCTGCCCGGCGGGGGTGTTGTCGTCGGGGTAGAGCAGGCAGGTGATCGCCTCGGCGTCGTTGTTGGCCTTCTGCGCGCGGGAATAGTCCCCGGCGTTGAAGGCGTCAAGATCGAGCTGCTTGTGCACCGGGCCCGCGCGCCAGAGACGGAGGGTGTTCACCGCGTGCGCGCCGTAGCCGAGGATGGGCACGTCGTAGGGCGTGGCAAGAACGCTGCGGTAATCGCGCAGCTCATACACCATGCGGCCGTTCTCCTCGCGCCGGTCCACCGTGCCGCCGAAGCGGACCTCCACGGCCTCGCTCGGCACCGCGGTCTCCCACGGGTAGCCGTCCGAGAGCCAGTCGTCCGGCTCCTCGGTCTGGCAGCCGGAGCGGATGCGCTGGCGGAAAAGACCGTAGCGGTAGCGAAGGCCCATGCCGACGCACGGCACGTCCTCCGCCGCGAGCGAATCGAGATAGCACGCCGCGAGACGGCCGAGACCGCCGTTGCCGAGACCGGGGTCGCGCTCGCATTCGAGCAGCGCGTCGAGATCCTCGCCGAGCTCGGCGAGAATGTCGGCGGTCATGTCGCGGATACCGAGCTGGATGAGATAGTTTTCAAGCAGCCGCCCGATGAGAAATTCCATTGAGAAGTAATAGACGATCTTCTCTCCGGCGACGGCGCGGCGGCGCAGCGTTTCGGCGCGCACGCCCGAGCAGCATTCGCGGATCATCGCCGCGAGCGCGGTATAGCGTTCCATGCGCGAGCACTCGGCAAACGGCTTTGAGCAGGTCTCGGCAATGCTTTCCAGATATTCTCTCTTAAACTCTTCTCTTCCGGGCATGGGTCGTTTCTCCTATGTATTTGATGAGCGTCCCGCCGAGCGGCGGCACGGTGAACACGAGCGACTGCTCGCGCCCGTGCGAGGGAACTTTCTTTGTATGCAGACGGCGCGGGTTCGTCTTCCCGCTGCCGCCGAAGCGCGTATCGTCCGAGCAGAGGATCTCCTGCCACGCGCCGGCGAACGGCACGCCGAGACGGAAGCTCTCGTGCGATTCCGGACGGAAATTCAGCACGCACAGCACGGCGGAACCATCCGTTGCTTTGCGGACGAACGAGAGAATGCCCTGCTCGTTGTTGTCCGCGTCGATCCAGTCGAAACCGTCCCAGCTGTTGTCGATCTCCCAGAGCGCTTTTTCCGTGCGGTAGACGTGGTTCAGCTCACGGATGAACGCCTGCACGCCCGCGTGCGTCGCGTTCTGCAAAAGGAACCATTCGAGTTCTTCATAATCGCGCCACTCGATGAACTGCGCAAACTCGTTGCCCATGAAACTGAGCATCCCGCCGGGGTGACACGCCGCATACAGCGGCAGCAGCCGCGCGCCCGCAAACTGCCGCCACCAGTCGCCCGGCATCCGCCCGATGAGCGAGCGCTTGCCGTGCACGACCTCGTCGTGGCTGAGCGGGAGAATGTAGTTCTCGCTGAAGGCGTACATCATTGAGAACGTGAGAAGACCGTGGTTATATTTGCGGCCGTCAAAGTCGATGGACATATACCGGAGCGTGTCGTTCATCCAGCCCATGTCCCATTTATAATGGAAGCCGAGCCCGCCCTTCTCCGGCGGATACGTCACGAGCGGCCACGCCGAGCTCTCCTCGGCATACATCGCCGCACCGGGGACGCGCTTGCCGATGACGGTGTTGAGCGTCTGCAAAAACGCAACCGCCGCGAGATCTTCTTCGCCGCCGCGCTCGTTATACTTTTTCCGCGCAGGATCGTCCACACCGAAGTTCAGGTAGAGCATGCTGCTCACGCCGTCCACGCGCAGCGCGTCGGCGTGGTACTCTTCCAGCCAGAAAAGCGCCGAGCTTATGAGGAACGAGCGCACTTCGTTGCGGGCGTAGTTGAATTTATAGGTGCCCCAGCCGGGCATGTCGCCGGATTCATAGAGCGCCGTGCCGTCAAACCGGCCGAGACCGTGCACGTCGCGGCAGAAATGCCCCGGCACCCAGTCGAGAATGACGCCGATCCCGGCGCGATGGCACTCGTTGATGAGATGCATCAAGCCCTCCGGCTCGCCGAAGCGGGACGTTGCGGCGAAAAAGCCCGTCGCCTGATAGCCCCAGCTGCCGTCGAACGGGTGCTCCGTCACGGGCAGAAGCTCGAGATGCGTGTACCCCATATCCTTGATATACGGCACGAGCGAATCGGCAAGCTCGTACCATGTGTAGAAGCTCCCGTCCGGGTGCCGCCGCCATGAACCGGCGTGGACCTCGTATATGTTCCGCGGCCCGCCGAGCGCGCGGCGGCTCGCCATCCATTCGCCGTCCGTCCAGTTATAGGAGAGCGTGTGGATGCGCGAAGCGGTGCCGGGACGCACCTCGGCCGCGAGCGCAAAGGGATCGGCCTTCCAGACAACGGAGCCGTCTGCGCCCTCGATAATGTACTTATAGAGCTGTCCGGCGCACGCGCCTGGTACAAAGCCGCGCCATACGCCGAGATCGTCGCGGCTGAGCCAATGTGCGCTGTCGCTCCACGAGCAGAAATCGCCCGTCACGCGAACGCTCCGCGCGTTCGGCGCCCATACGGAGAACGATACGCCGCCGGGCGCCGCGTGCGCGCCGAAGAGCTTCTGCGCGTCGAAATTCGCCCCGTCGATCCAAGCCCGTTCCGGGCGGTATGTGTCCAAAGGAGACCCCTCCTTTTTATACTTATCTTATACTTGAAGTATAGCATACTCGCGGGCCGCTGAAAAGAGCTTGTGCAAGATTTTAACACTTCTCGGAGGTTTACAGAAAGCGAAAAATGTAGTATCGTATATATGTGAAAATTTGTTCTAAGGAGAGCAGCCCATGAGAAGAAGCACGAAACGCCTGGCCGCCGCCGTACTGATCGCGGCGCTCGGCATTCTTTCCGCGTGCGGCGCGAGCGCTGCGCCGGAAGCTACGCCCCTTCCCACGAGCGAACCCACCGCCGCGCCGACGCTGACGCCGGCGCCGACCCCCGCGCCGACCGCGACGCCGGCGCCGACCCCCGCGCCGACGGAAACGCCGGAGCCGACGCCGGAACCCCCCCCGGCAGAGCCCCCCCCCACCCCCGCCCCGCCCGTTCCGGCGGGAACGTACACCTATGCGGACGCGGACGGCGGCGAATGGAAGCTGGAGCTGCGCGACGACGGGCTTTTCACCATCACCGACCCGGACGGCAAGCCCCACACCGGGGAAGGCTGGTCCACCGCCGCGGACGGCTCCGTCCACTGCGGGCCGACGGATATCTACTTCGCGCCCTTCGCGTTCAACGGCGGGTGCAGCCGCTGGAAGATCTCCGGCAGTACGTGCACGCCGCTCGAGCGCGCCTGATCGAAAATACTATATCCCGGACGCGCCGAAACGTGCCCGGATCGAGGAGAGACCGCTATGTGTGCAAAGGAAACCGCCAAAGAATTTCTCCGGCGTCACAGCATGCTCTATGAGCAGCAGCCCTTTGAGGCGCTGACGGACGCCTACATCGCCGACATGCGCGCGGGACTGCGCGGAGAGCCCTCCACGCTTATGATGCTGCCGTCGTTCCTGCCCGCGGCGAGTGCGCCGCGCACGGGCGAGAGCGTTCTCGTGCTCGACGCCGGCGGCACGAATCTGCGCGCCGGGCGCGTCCGCTTTGACGAAGCGGGAAAGCCCGTTACGGAAGCGCTGCAAAAGCGCCGCATGCCCGGCACGCTCGGCGAGGACACAAGCGCCGAAGAAATGTTCCGCGCCATCGCGGAGCTTGCACTCACGGTTGCGCTCGATGCGGACCGCGCGTGCATTGCGTTCTCGTTCCCGTGCGAGTGCCTGCCGAACGGCGACGGACGCATCATCAGCATGGGCAAGGAATCACGAGTCACCGGCGCGGAGGGAAAGCTCGTATGCGAGGGCATCGAAACGGCGATGCGCGCGCTCGGCGCGTCCGGTGCTCGCCGCTGGCGGCTCATCAACGACACCGTCGGCTCCATGCTCGGCGGCATGGCGTCGTGCGACCGGTCGCGCTACGCCGACTTCATCGGCTTTATTCTCGGCACGGGCACGAACGCCTGCTGCCACGTGAAAGCATCCGACGTTACGAAATCGCCCGAAACGGTGGCAATGGGCGGCGAAACGCTCGTCAATCTTGAATCCGGCTGCTTCGGCCGCGCGCTGCGCGGCACGGCGGACTTCGCCGTGGACGAGGCGTCCGGGCTGCCCGGCGACCACCCGGCGGAAAAGATGATCTCCGGGGCATACTACCGGCTGCTGCTGCGCGAAACGCTGCTCCTCGCGGCAAGGGAAGGACTCCTCTCGGCAAAGAGCGGGGAGAACATCGCCGCGCTCTCCATTACGAGCGCAATGGTGGACGCCTTCTGTCTTGACCCCATGGGAGGAAACGCCGTTGCCGAAGCGCTCGAAACGGAGGACGACCGCCGTTTTGCCGCCGAGATCAACACGATGCTTCTGGAGCGCGCGGCGCGCATCGCCGCGGCGTGCCTGTGCGCCATCCTGCATGAGCGCGGCTTCGGCGCGGGAAAGCTCACCGGCATTTGCGCGGACGGGACGATGCTCAAGCTCAACCCCGTGCTGCGGCCCCGGATGGAGGCGCTGATCGCGGAGTATGCCGCGCGGCACGGACTCGGCGGCGCGGAATTTCTCTTCGCCGGCGACGCCACGCTCCTCGGCTGCGCCTGGGCAGCGCTTGCGTAAACGAAAAAGGCTCCCTTGTGTAAAGGGAGCTGTCGAGCAAAGCGAGACTGAGGGGTAAACGACAATCTCACCGGCTTTTGTCTGCGGCAAAACCCACCTCCCTTTATTTACACAGGGGAGGCTTCAAAAGGAACTCACCATGAAAAACTACCGAAAACCCCGTCAAGAAGAGAATACCTCCCGGCGCGCGCGGCGCGCTTCGCAGAAGAAGGTCATGCTCGCGGGCTGGATCTTCCTCGGCGTGATGCTCGTCGCCGCGATCGCCGCCATCATCCTGCTGCTCCCCGGACGGAACAAGACCCCCGATACGGAGGACCGGCCCCTTTCCGTGCCGCAGCTGGATCCCGGCGCGGGCGGCAGCGCCTTTCAAACAGAGCAGACCGCCCCGCCCATCGAGACCGGCAAGACCGGCAGCGGGCGGCGCGTTTCCATCAGCCGGTTCGACTGCGATTATACTCCGCCCGAGACCGTGACGCTCGGCGTTTTGAAGTCGGTCGATCTCACGGCGCTCGGCGAGACTGTGGCGGCGAACATCGCCGCGAACGGCTGGGGCAGCGTGACGTATTCCATCTCGGAGGATGGCTCGCTCCTTCTCCAGAACCCCAACGCCCCGGCGCTCACGCCGGACAATTACGATAAGCAGGAGGCGTTCCTCGCCTCGTCCCAGCCGGAAAACGCAGCGCGGACGTTTCTGGAGCACAGCGGTCTCATCGGTCTGCTGCGCGATTACGGTCTCGAGCTCGGCACGGCGGCGGAGAACGACAACGGCGTGATCACCTTCCGCGGCACGGGCAGCGCCGCACAGAGCGAGTGCAGCGTGCGCTTCAGCTTCCTCTATACCGGCGACTTCAACCAGGCGGTCCTCCGCGCCGTATATCTCGACGGCGCTTCGGACGTACCGTCCCTCGCACTTAAAAAAGCGGCGTCCAATGCCGTCACCTGGGACAGCGCCGACGACGGCACGGTCTCCGTGACCGCTGTGGAGCTTCGCAGCGTGCGCGGTCTGCCGTTTTACGCCTTCACCTGCTCGGACGGCTCGGTCGCCTACGCGCTCGCCGTGGACGAGAGCGCGCTCGATTCGGTCCCCGGCGCGCGGGAGATCTACGAGGAGACCATGCGCGACGGTCTGCGCGAATACGTCGAGATCAGCGGCGCGGAGTGATCTCTGCGGGAAAGCAAAATGTCCGGTTTTCGTCACAATGACCAGATTCGTCCGCCTCAGTGAAACATTTTTCGCCGCTGCACGGAAATGTCGCACTGTCAGTGAAGAAAAAATCACTATTAGATGATTTACTATTTCGCGCTTTACTCGTTAAAATTAGTAAATCCAAGCCGGGGGTCTTTGTACATACTAACCACGCTCCGGTAAACCGTTTACCGTGAGAGGAAAAACGTATGCGCGAGGACTACAGAGAACGATTCAGGATCCTGGGACTGCGGATCGCCTATTACCGCAAGATGCGCGGCATGACGCAGGAACAGTTCGCCGAGGCGATCGGCCGGAGCGTGAGCTTCGTGAGCCAGATCGAGGCGAACAACGCCGCCGAGGTCAAGGGCGTGTCGCTCGAAACGCTCTTTCTCATGAGCGAAAAGCTCGGCATTTCCATGGCGCGGCTCTTTGAGGACTGAATCGCCGGAAATGTATTACATAGTTTATTAACGCTTCCCGCGTTTAATAAAAAAGTTTGAAAATCCAATAAGGAGGAGAACAAACAATGAAGAAATTCCTTGCGCTGCTTCTTGCCGTTGTCATGGTGCTGAGCCTGGCCGCGTGCGGAAGCCAGGCGACTCCTGCCCCGGCGGCGACCGATGCCCCGGCGACGGAGCCTGCCGAGACCCCGGCCGAGCAGCCGGCTGAAGAGCCGACCGCGGAGCCTGTCGAAGAGTACACCGGTCCGGATTCCTATTCCATGATCGACAGCTTCGACATCACCACTCTGGACTATGTTTACAACAACAAGTCCTCCAACGGTGACTACACCAGCAACTTCATCGAAGGCCTGCTCACCCAGGACCGTCACGGCAAGCTCATCGCCGGCATGGCGAAGGAGTGGAGCTGCAACGATGATGCTTCCGAGTGGACGTTCGTCATCCGTGACGACGCTGTCTGGTCCACCAACGCCGGCGAAGAGTACGACGCCGTTGTTGCGGAAGACTTCGTTACCGGTCTGAAGCACGCTGCCGACTCCAAGAGCGAGACCATCAGCCTCGTCCTCGACCTCATCAAGGGCCTGCGTGAGTACTACGAAGGCACCGGCACGTGGGAAGACGTCGGCATCAAGGCCGACGGCAACACCCTCACCTACACGCTGACCGGTCCCTGCGGTTACTTTGACGGCCTGACCACCTACAGCATCCTCTTCCCGATCAACGCCGAGTTCCTCGAGTCCAAGGGTTCCGACTTCGGTGCTGTTCAGCCCGACTCCATCCTCTACAACGGCTGCTACGTTCTGACCTCTCTGGTCCCGGCGCAGGAAGTCCGTTTCGAGGCCAACCCCAACTACTACGACGCGAAGAACGTCTTCGTTAAGAACGTCGTCGTCACTTACTCCGACGGCAGCGACCCGTCCCAGAACTTCAACATGTTCGTCAACGGCGAAGTTACCGCCACGGCCGTTAACCAGTCCCTGCCCGAAGTTAAGGCCAAGGCCGACGAGCTCTACCCCGACAACCAGTACGTCAGCATGACGACCTCCACCTCTTACTGGGGCGCCTTCAACTGGGATCGTCAGATGTACACCCTGTACAACGACACCTCCGTTTCCACCACCAGCAAGACCTCCGATGCGCAGAAGGCCGACACCAAGGCTGCCATTCTGAACGCCAACTTCCGCCGCGCCGTTTACGCCGCGTTCTCTTCGCACGCCGTTGAAGCGATCACCCGCGGCGAGGAGCTGGCCGACGGCCCCATCCGCAACACCCTCGTTCCTTATACCTTCCAGACCACTTCCGACGGCCGCTCCTACGGCTCCATCGTTGAGAAGTACGTTGCCGAGTTCGTTCCCGAGTACGAAGGCATCAACCTGAACGACGGTCAGGACGCGTGGTACAACCCCGAGCTCGCCAAGACCTTCATCGAGAAGGCCAAGGAAGAGCTGGGCGACACCATCTCCGAGTGGCCCATCCACCTCGACGTTCCTGTTTACGCCGCTTCTGAGAACCAGAAGAACATGCAGCTCGCGATGAAGAACTCCATCGAAGAGGCCATCGGCGATTATGTCGTCATCGACCTGCAGTTCCTCGAGGGCAACTCCTCTGTCTACTACTCCGCGTTCTACAACCAGCCCACCGGCGAAGAGAACTCCATCGACCTCGTCTTCGGCGCTGGCTGGGGTCCCGACTACGGCGATCCTCTGACCTACCTGCACTGCTTCGACGTCAATGACGGCGACATGCTCAACTACTCCGGCATCAACACCGCCAGCCAGGGCCAGAGCGAGTCTCAGCTCGCGGCTCTCGAGGCCATCGGCCTTGAGGATGTCCAGGCTGTTGTCGACGAAGCCACCCTCGCCACCGGCGACGAGCGCATCGAGCTCTTCGCGAAGGCTGAGGCCATGCTCCTCTCCGACGGCATCCTCCGTCCGTACAGCACCTCCGGCGCGACGCTGCAGATCAGCAAGGTCAAGCCCTTCAGCGCTGCTTACGGTCTCTACGGCCAGGCCAGCTACAATGTTGTGCCTTACTTCAAGTACATGCAGCTCCTCGACGAGCCCGTGCTCGCTGCGGACTACAATGCCGCGAAGGAAGCCTGGCTTAAGGGCGAATAATCTCTGCATAGTATAAACATACGCATTGATTAATTGAATAGGGAGAGCCGGGCGGCAATGCTTCTCGGCTCTCTCTTGCATCGTGCGGCGGGGGCAAACGCCCTCCGCCGCCCGGTACCTATTATTGTAAGGAACGGTACCTCCTATGAGAAAAGGCTATATCTGGAACCGCCTGCTGCGCTCGCTGGTCTCCATCCTCATCATCATGCTCATCGTTTTCACGATGGTCTATACGATGATCCCGCGCGACAACATCTTCTTTGAGGACAGCATCTACCGTAAGCTCGGCGGAAAATCCGACGACAAAACTGAATACGTTTATACGACCTGGCAGAAACTCGGCTATCTGGACTATGTCCGCATCAACGACTATTGTCTCACGCTCTACGAAGCCGGCAGCCCCGAAATGATCGCTGCCATCGAACCGGACTCCCAGGAGAGCAAGGACTTCGTGGAGTATTACTCCTCGCAGGGCTACACCATTGCCAACTATCTCAAGAGCGGGCGTTACTATGCCTATAAAGACACGCCCGTCATCAAGCGTATGGCGAGCTGGCTCGGTCACCTGTTCGTGATCGATACGCCCTGGTCTGTGCAGGATGAAACGAACCCCGACCTCGAACGCGGTCTTTCCTTCGGCAGAACGCCGACGGGCGGCGTTGCACTCATCGGCAGCGGCACGACGCATAAGTACCTGCTGTATACCGACAGCCGCTTCCCGTTCATCCACCAGAACATTATTACCATGAACTTCGGAACCTCCTATCCGACCTATCAGGGACTGGACGTGCTCACGGTGCTTTTCCAGTCGCAGGGTACGGAAGTGAAACGCCACGTCACCTTTGAAACCGGGTACGAGGCAGAGTCGGGCATCATTTTCGGCTCGCTCAAATATAAGTCCGTTCTCGACAGAATGGATACGAAGAAATTCGTCGACCACTACGCAAACTATGAGACCCAGAAGGGTCAGCCGTCCATGATCGGCACCTCGTTCATCATGGGCCTTTTCGCCATGGTCCTCGCCTATGTCCTCGGTCTGCCCATCGGCGTGCTGATGGCGCGCAACAAGGACAAATTCGCCGATAAACTCGGCATGGTGTACATCATCTTCATCATCGCCGTGCCTTCGCTCGCGTACATCTATCTGTTCCGATATCTCGGAACAACGCTCTTAAATCTGCCGTCGGTGTTCACCACCTACGGTCCCGAGGATATCCGTTCGTGGATTTTGCCGATCATCTCGCTCGCTCTGCCCTCCATCGCGAGTCTCATGCTCTGGACGCGCCGCTACGTCGTGGACCAGATGAGCTCCGACTATGTCAAGTTCGCCAAGGCAAAGGGACTCAACCAGCGCGAGATCTTCAGCCGCCACATCTTCAAGAATGCCATCATCCCTATCGCGCAGGGTATCCCCGCGTCTCTTGCGGCCTGCATCACCGGCGCGATCATCACCGAGTCCATCTACTCCGTCGGCGGCATGGGCAAAATGCTGCCCAACGCCATCAAGCAGTACAACAACATCATGGTCGTGGCTCTGGCCTTCATCTTCTCCACGGTTTCGGTGCTGTCCGTGCTGGCGGGCGACATTGTTCTCACCAAGGTCGATCCGCGCATTTCGCTCAGTGAGAAGGCAGGGAGGTCGTAAAGATGAATACAGAAAACATCGATAAGAGCCTCTTTGAGTTTGCTGCCTTCGACGAGATGGAATCCGAGCACATCGCTGCGCCCCGGTACTCCTACTGGAAGTCCGTCTGGAGAACGTTCTTCAAGAACAAGTTCACCGTTGCCATTGCGATTTTGCTCATCGTTGTCGTTGCGTTTGCGCTCATCCAGCCGACGCAGTCCGGCTACAGCCCGGTCGATACTCCGAACATCAACAATGCCGAGCTGAAATTCCTCAAGCCCAGCGCCGAGCATATTTTCGGTACCGACCACGTCGGCAACGAGGTCTTTGACGCGGTCTGGGCCGGCGCGAGAAACTCCATCATCATTTCCTTCGTCTGCACCGCGATCAACATGGTCATCGGTATCCCCGTCGGCGCGCTGTGGGGATTCTCCAAGAAAATGGACAAATGGATGATCGAGGTCTACAACATCATCTCGAACGTCCCGTTCCTGCTGCTCGCCATGATCCTCTCCTACGTTCTCGGCGCCGGCATGCGCTCGCTCATCATCACGATGACGTGTACCGAGTGGATCTATGTTGCGTACTTCATCCGTACTCAGGTCATGATTATCCGTGACCGCGAGTATAACATGGCCTCCAAGTGCCTCGGCACCCGGACCTGGACCATGATCATGAAGAACATCCTGCCGTACCTCATTTCCGTCATCATGACGTATGTGTCCCGGCAGATCCCCTCGCTCATCTCCTACGAGGTGTTCCTCTCCTACATGGGTCTCGGTCTCGGCACGACCAACGCGTCTCTCGGCCAGTCCATCTCGCTCTATACCTCTTATATGAACGGCTATCCGCACCTGTTCTGGATCCCGGTCGGCGTTCTGGCGTTTATCTCCATCTCCCTCTACATCGTGGGACAGAAGCTCGCCGACGCTGCCGATCCGCGCACGCATATGTGAGGGGGGCAGAGTAATGGCAGATAACAGAAACATCGTTCTGTCCGCAAAGGACATCGAAGTAAAATTCCGCGTCCGTGACAATTACCTCACGGCCATCCGCGGCGTCTCCCTCGACCTTTACGAGGGCGAAACGTTCGCCATCGTCGGCGAGTCCGGCTCCGGCAAGAGCGTTTTCACCAAGACGTTCACCGGCATGCTTGAATCCAACGGCTCCATCACCAACGGCTCGGTCATGTTCGAGGGCAAGGACCTCACCAAGCTCAAGACCGATAAGGACTGGGAAGGCATCCGCGGCGCGAAGATCTCCACGATCTTCCAGGACCCGATGACGTCTCTGAACCCGATCCGCACGATCGGCTCGCAGATCACCGAGGTCATCGAAAAGCACCAGGGCATTTCCCGCAGCGAGGCGAAGAAGCAGGCCATCGAGCTCATGGAGCGCGTCGGCATCCAGAACGCCGCCAACCGTTTCGACGAGTATCCGTTCCAGTATTCCGGCGGTATGCGGCAGCGTATCGTCATTGCGATCGCGCTCTCCTGCCACCCGAAGATCCTCATCTGCGACGAGCCGACGACCGCTCTTGACGTTACGATCCAGGCGCAGATCATCTCGCTCATCCGCGATCTGCAGAAGGAACTCAAATTCACCACCATTTACATCACCCATGACCTCGGCGTCGTGGCGAACGTCGCCGACCGTGTCGGCGTCATGTACGGCGGCCAGATCATCGAATACGGCAACGTCGAGGAAGTGTTCTTCGATCCGCGCCACCCGTACACCTGGGCGCTGCTCTCCAGTTTGCCGCAGCTCGGCATCAAGGGACAGGAGCTCTACTACATTACCGGTACACCGCCGTCTCTGTACAACCAGATCAAGGGCGACGCCTTTGCTCCGCGCAATGAGCACGCGCTCAAGATCGACTTTGAGATAGAGCCGCCGTTCTTCCCGGTGAGCGAGACGCACTACGCCAAAACGTGGCTGCTCGATCCCCGCGCCCCGAAGCTCGAGAAGCCGGAGGCCATTCAGGATCTGCACGAGAAGATCAAGAAGATGACCGATAAGGGAGGTGCCTTCCATGTTGAATAACAACGCGGAAAGAGAAGTCATTCTCTCGATCAGTCATGTGGACATCTCCTTCGACGTCGGAGGCAAAAAAAAATTCGTCGCCGTAAAAGACGCGAATTTCGACATTTATAAGGGCGAGACCTTCGCCCTTGTCGGCGAGTCCGGCTCCGGCAAAACGACGCTGGGCCGCGCCATCATGCGCATCAACCCGTGCAGCAACGGCGAGATCCTCTTTGAGGGCAAGCGCATCTCCGGCAAGATCTCCCGCGAGGAAGACCGCAACGTTGTCCGAAACATCCAGATGATCTTCCAGGATCCGGCGGCGTCGCTCAACGAGCGCGCCACCATCGAGTACTGCATCTCCGAGGGCCTGTATAACTTCCACCTCTATAAGGACGAGGCGGAGCGTATCGCCAAGGTCGATCAGGCGCTCAAGGACGTCGGCCTGCTGCCCGAGCACAAGTCCCGCTATCCGCACGAGTTCTCCGGCGGACAGCGTCAGCGCGTCGGCATTGCCCGCGCGATGATCATGGACCCGAAGCTCATCGTGGCGGACGAGCCGATCTCCGCGCTGGACGTTTCCATCCGCGCGCAGGTGCTTAACCTGATGAACAAGCTCAAGGCCGAGAAGAATCTTACCTACCTCTTTATCGCGCATGACCTTTCGGTCGTCCGGTTCATCGCCGACCGCATCGCCGTCATCCATCTCGGCGAGATCGTGGAGATCGCGGATTCCGAGACGCTGTTCCAGTGCCCGCTGCATCCGTACACCATCTCCCTGCTCTCCGCCGTGCCGATGCCCGACCCGGTCGTCGAACGGACGCGCCGCGCCATCGTGTACGATCCCTCCAAGCTGGACCAGTCCGGCGCACCGCGCTCCCTGCGCGAGATCCGCCCCGGCCACTTCGTCTTTGCCACGGACAAAGAGATGGAAGGCTACGAGAAGAAGCTCGCCGAGATCGAGAACGCGAAGAATCAGTAAATGACGTAGGCGATAAAAAGCGCCGCCGCCATATATACGACTCCAAGGAAGAGAGGATAGTTGAAAGACGCCTCTCTTCTTTCTTTCTGGTTCGCCTTGTATGCCTCGAACGTCTGCTTTGGCGCGTTGCTCCGCGCGCGGCGCATCACGAAGCTGCTGATGTCAAAGTCGCCGTGGAGATAGAGCGAGTATACGACGCCCGCGATGAGCAGAACGGCTGCGACGATCGTCATGCAGTCGGTGAAAATGAGCAGCCGCTGCGACGAAGCCATGATCGCGCGTGCGAGCGGATACAGGAGCGTCACGATGACGTGCGTGAGCAGCGTCTGCGGCTTGATGTTTTTAAAACGGTTTTTCAGTTTCTTCATTGGGCGTGCTCCCGAAAGTTTGAAAGATTTGTATCCTTATATTTTACCAGAAAAAACCGCCCCGTCAATAAAAACGGCGCGGACAGGATGACGATATGAAAAGAGAAACGATGCCGGAACTGAGAGCGCAGGCGCGCGAGGTCTGGCGATTGACCCTTCCGGCAATATTGACCCAGATAACGACGATCGCCATGCAGTATATCGACTCCGCGATGGTCGGTGCGCTCGGCGCGAATGCTTCGGCGTCCATCGGGCTCGTATCGACGAGCACGTGGCTGATCTGCGGCATCATCGGCGGCATTTCGGCGGGCTTTTCCGTGCAGGCGTCGCACCGCATCGGCGGCGGGGACGATCGCGGCGCGCGCACCGTTGTGCGGCACGGCCTTGTGGCCGGAATGCTGATCGCGGCGGCTCTTGCCGCGCTCGCCGCGCTTATCAGCGAGCCGCTCCCGCGCTGGCTCCACGGCGACGCGGCGATCTGCGCCGATGCGTGCGCGTATTTCCTCACATTCGCGTTCATGGTACCGTTTTCGCAGCTCAACTCGCTGTGCGCATCGTTCCTGCAAAGCGCGGGCGATATGGTGTCGCCGAGCATTCTGAATGCGGTGATGTGCGGACTGGATGTGCTCTTCAATGGGCTTTTCATCCCGCGCTACGGCGTCCTTGGCGCAGGACTCGGCACGGCGAGTGCGTGCGTAGTGGTGAGCTTTCTCATGGCGGTGCAGTGTCTGCTGCGCAATCCGCATCTTCATTTGCGGAGAAAAGAGAGAGACACCGTCCGCGCCGCAATACTGAAAAAGGCGTTCCATATCGGCTTTCCCGTGGCATTGCAGGAGGTGTTCCTGTGCGCGGCGATGGTCGTGCAGACGCGCATCATCGCGCCGCTCGGCGCTGTGGCGGTCGCGGCGAACTCCTTCGCTGTCACGGCGGAGGGCTTCTGCTACATGCCGGGGTACGGTCTCGGCGCGGCGGCGGCAACACTCGTTGGCCGGAGCGTAGGGGCAGGGGAGACGAGGCTGGCCCGGCAGCAGGGGAACATATGCACCGCGATGGGCGCGCTGTTCATGGCAGTGACGGCGGGGATCATGGCGGCTATCTGCCCATGGGTGTTTCGGCTGCTGACGCCGGACGAGAGCGTGCGCGCTCTCGCCACGCAGGTGCTTCGCATCGCGCTGCTGGTCGAACCGCTCTACGGCGTTTCCATCGTCGCGGCGGGCGCGCTGCGCGGGACGGGCGACACGTTCGCGCCGAGCATTATGAATCTTTGCAGCATCTGGATCGTGCGGTTGGGGCTGGCGGTCGTGCTCGTGCCGCGGCTGGGACTGCGCGGCATGTGGATCGCCATGGCGGCCGAGCTCTGCGTGCGCGGTCTTCTGATGCTCATCCGGCAGCTCACAACGAAATATTATGAGAAATACAAAAAGGAACCGGTATGAGAGAATCATACCGGTTTTCCTTTTAAAAAAAAGCCTGAAGGCTTCCGTTTGAAGCGTCAGCAAGTTATGCCATAGATGTGAGGATGCATGTCGGCGTACTGCGGCTCTTCCCACCAGCGCGGGCCGCCGTCCCAGTTTTCGAGGATGAACTCCTCGCCCCAGTCGTCAATGATGATCTGGTTGCCGTTTTCGTCCATGCCGTTCGTCCCGCCGGGCATGTAGTACATTTCAAAGAAGTCGCGCATTTCGTAGTAGTACGGATTGTAGCGCCAGATACCGCCGGACGGCTCGCACCCGTCATAAAGGAAGAGGGTCGTGTTCGGCAGCGCGTCGGCGAGCTGCTGGCGCTGCGCCGCAGAGAGCGGCACGCTCGGATACCAGAGTAGATCAAGATTTGTGAGCTTCGGCAGGACGCTCCAGGCGTTGTCCTGCTTCACGTTTGTATACGGGAGATTTACGGCCTTGAGCGCCGTACATTCGAGCAGCGGCGAAAGGTCGCTGACCTTCGTCTGGAACATTTCAAGATACCGCAGCTCCTTGAGCTGCGCGAGCGGGGAAATGTCTTCGATCGGGCACTCGGCGATAATGAGGTACGTCATGTGCGGCATGTACTGCAAAAAGCTCAGGTCGGTAATATTCATGTGGCCAATGTCCAGCCCTTTGAGATCGGTGCAGTATTTCCAGCAGTCGGTATCGTCGTCCGTGAGATAGACCTTGTTTTCGCCCCATGCCGCGGCAATGAAATACTTCGCGTCCGTGCGCAGATAATAATTGCCGAAGTAGACCTTCCAGACGACGCGGATGTTTTCATACTTCTGGTTGAGCGCGTCGAGCTGTTCATAGGAGAGGTTCGTGTCGCACATATCGACCTGCGTGAGTTTCGGGAGCTCGGCAAACGCAGCTTCGAGCGCGGAAACGTCGGCGATCGAGTAGTTGTTGAGATCGATGAACTCGGTGTCCCACGAAAGCTCCTGACCCTCGACCGAGACCGTCCAACCGGCAGAAATGTCCGGGTGCTGCTCAATGAAGGCGAGCCGGTCGGCGACAGACGCGGTGCAGCCGGTCAGATCAACGGTGTGCAGCTGCGGCAGAAGGTCGAGCGCGGAGGTAAGCTGCGCGAGCGCGGAGTCGTCCTCGCCGCTCATGGAAAGCTCGGTCGTGAGGTTCGATACGCGCTGCGAGCCGATCTGTACGTTCCAGAAAAAGCTGATACCGGGATAGGTCGAAACGAGCGAATGCTGCTCGTCGATCGTAAACGCGGCGTCCGGCAGATTCACGGTGCGCACGCCGGAGAAATGCGAAAGCTGCGAGAGCAGCTCCGCGGCGGTCGGGGCCGTGCCGGAAACGGTGAGCTCCACGGCCGCGGAATCAAACCACTGCGAGCCGATACAGAGACTGTAGCGCATTTCGCAGTCCGGGAGCTCCGTGCGGAGCGTCTCCATTGCGCCGGGCGCGGTGCAGTGGTTCACCGTGAGAGAGCGGAGATCTTCAAAAAGGCGGATATTCACCCAGTCGTTCGGAAGATCCTCGAGCGTGACCGCCTCCGTAGCACTGTCGTAGGGCTCGTCGTTGAGATATACGGAATACAGCACGCGGCAGCCGGGGTGCGCGGCGCGGAACGCGTCGAGCACGTCGGCGGAGAGCTCATTCTCGCGCACGTCCAGCTCCGTGAGCGCGGTGCAGCGGTCGAGCGGCGAGAGATCGGTAAGACCGGCTCCGCGCAGATCAAGCGTCGTCGCATTCACCGGGATGAACTGCTGCCCGAGCCGGATATACCGGCGCGAGAGAATGAATCCGGCAGCGGCGGCGAGCACTACGAGCACTGCGGCGCAGATGACCAGCACACGGGCGGCGATCTTCGTTTTGTCTTTTTTCTTTTCCTGCATCGGAAGCCCTCCGGAAGTTAATAGCCCCAGTATTTTTTGTGGACGGCGGCCAGCTCGTCCGGCGTCATGCGCTCGACGGGATCGCCATCAATATCCATATAGTACATGTGGAACGCGTCGCGCATTTCATAGTAATCCTCGTCGTAGCGCCAGGTGCCGCCGGAGGATTCGTCGCCCGCGGGACACCAGATCTCCGTATCGGGCAGCGCGGCGCGAAGCTCGTCGATCTCGGCGTAACTGAGATTGGCGCCGGAGCACCAGACCCGGCGGAGCCACGGCATCTGCGAGAGCGTTTCGACGATCGCTTCGCCGGACGCGGGGATGTAGCAGATGTTGAGATCGCGCAGCGCGGTGCAGCCGACAAGCGGTGAAAGATCCCAGAGATTCGTGTTGAAAAGCTCCAACCATTCCAGCTCTTTGAGGTCGGCGAGCGGCGAGAGATCGTAGATCGGGTTGTCCGCAAGGATCAGATATTTGAGATGCGGCATTCCCGCGACGAACGGCGCGCTGTCCAGATGGCAGTGGCCGAGATCGAGTGCCACAAGATCGCGGCAGTAGCGGAGCGCGTTCGGCCCGTGCTGCACGCCGGTCAACTCCACGCCGGCGTCGGGATTGGTGATGAAGTAATCCGTGTCGGACGTTGTGCGGAAGGTGTAGATGCACACCGGCCACGAGAACGAGATATCCGGGAACGTCTCCTGCAAAGCGCCCATTTCGTCATCGGTAAGACCGCAGCCGGTCATATCAACGCGGCGCAGCCTGGGAAGCGAGGGAATGGCATCGGTGAGCGCCGCGCCCGCGTCCTCGATTTTGACGTCGTGAAGATCAAGCTCCGCGGTATCCCACGCGGCTTCCACACCGTACACGTCGATCGGGGCGGGCGTAGCCGTCGGCGCAGGGGTCGGAGCAAGCGTCGGAGTCGGCGAGGAAGACGGCGCTTCTGTAGCTATGACGGCGGCGGGCGCCGCTTCGTTCGCTCCGCATGCGGAAAGAATACAAAGCGCCGCCGCAGCAAAGAATAAGGTAAGATTCCGTTTCATTCGCTCACCCTGTGACAATGATCTGGTTGCCGTTTTCGTCCACGCCGTTCGTGCCGCCCGGCATATAGTACATGCCGAAAAAATCGCGCATTTCAAAATAGTGCGGGTGCTCGCGCCACGTGCTGCCGGTTGGCTCGCCGCGCGCGGCGAGATACATTTCGGTGTTCGGGAGCGCCGTTTGCAGCTCCTCGAGCTGCTCGGCGTTCAGGTTGTTGCCGCAGTACCACAGCCGTTCAAGCTGCGGCATGTTGACAAGCGTTTCAAGACATTTGGCGGGGCGGCAGTAGATGTAGGAAATGTTCAGGTCGGTGAGCGCCTTGCAGTTTTGCAGCGGGGAAATGTCCTCGCACTTCGTCCAGAACATCTCGAGATACGTGAGCTCCTGCAGCTCGCCGATGGGCGTGATGTCGTTTACGTCGTTCTCGACGAGAATGAGGTACTTGAGATGCGGAACGTACTGAAGGAAGTTGAGGTGCGTGATGTTCTTGTGGCCAAGATCGAGCGCCTGCAGGTCGGGGCAGTATTTGAGCACCTCGAGATCGTTGCTATAGATCGGGAAATCGTTGCGCACGCGGGCGGCGATGAAATTCGTATCGTCCGTGCGCAGGGAAAATTCGGAAAAGTATACGCGCCAGACGAACCGGACATTCTCGTGCCGGTCGTTGAGCGCGGCCATATCCTCGTTGGATATGCCGCAGTCGCACATCACGACCTTTTCGAGCAGCGGAAACACATCGAGCGCGTCCTCGATGACGGCCGCGCCGGGGAGACCCATCCGGATGCCGCTGAAATCCAGCTCGGTCGCATCCGTCGAAACGGTCTTGCCAAAGAGCGAGATCTCATATACGACGACGGCGCCGCACGCGCCGCGGACGGCTTGGATCTGTTCCGCAGTGAGACCGCAGCCTGTCAGATCGATGCGCTCGAGCGCCGGGAAACGGAAGAGATCATCGCAGAGCGTTTCCACCTCCTGCGCCGAGAGCGTCTGTCCGGCGAAGGAGAGCTCTTTCGCCGCGGAGGAAGCGGTCACGCCGAGAAGCTCCACGTCCCAGCGGAAGGAGAGTTCCGGAAATGCCGCGGTGAGCGCGTCCTGCATTTCATAGGATACCGCGCCGCCCGCAAAGGATACCCTGCAAAGCCCGGGAAGGAAGGGAAGCTTTTCCAGAAGCTCTTCAAGCGGGGTATCAGCGCGCAGCACGGCGCGCTGCGCGTTCATCGGCACGGCTTTGCCGCCGATGGTCACGAACGCGGTCACGTCGAGCTCGGGGTAAGCATCGCGCAGCGCGAGCAGCGCTTCGTAGTCCGTGCAGTTTGATGCATCAACGCTTTTCAAATCGGGGAAATAGGAAAAAAGCGGAATGTCCGAAAGAGAAAGCGTGGTGACCTCCATGCTTTCGGCGTCGCTGGGACGGCTGCCGCCGGAGAGCGGCACGTCCCAGAGAACGGCCTTTTCGGGATACTCCGCGGCAAGCGCTTCGGCTTCCTGCACGGAGATGTCCTCGCCGCGAAGATCGATCACGTCCGCCTTTCGGGAGACCACTCGGCCCGACGATATGCTGTACGAGGAGAAGAACCATGCCGCGGCGGCAGCGAGCGCCAGCACGAGCGCCGCAAGGATCCACCGTGCGCGGGATTTTGTGTGTTTCATCTTTATAGGCTCCACGGACGAAGCATATAGGGATTGAAACGTCGCTCATATTCGAGCGTGGTGCTGCCCTCGTGACCGGGGTAGACCTCATAATCGCCGGGCAGGTCGCGCAGCTTTTCGAGCGAATGGCCCAGCTCCAGCGAGCTGCTGCCGGGGAAGTCGTACCGGCCGCAGGACATGCGGAAGAGCGTGTCGCCGGTAAAAAGGCAGTCCTCGCAGCGGAATGTCAGCCCGCCGGGGGTGTGGCCGGGCGTTTCCAGCACGTCGAACGTGAGAGAGCCCGCCTTGATCACGTCGCCCTCGCGGACGAACACGGTATCGTCCGGAGGGTCAAGCTCAAAATCCTCGTTGCCGAACATCCCGTTGCCGATGTCGGTCGTGAGATCGGCGTGGGACATATAGACCGGCGCGCCGGTCGCGTCGTGGACCTCGTCGAGGCCCATGCAGTGATCAAAATGGCCGTGCGTGAGCAGAATGGCGCGCACATGGAAATGGCAGCGCTCGATATAGTCGAGAATGAGATTGGAGTCCGCGCCGGGGTCGATGACGGCGGCGTCGAGCGTTGCCTCGTCAGCGACGACGTAGCAGTTGGTCTGCAGGTATCCGACTTCGATGGCTTTGATGAGCATGAAAGTGCCTCCTTTTACAGCTCTCTGGTATCGAGCAGAATGGTGATAGGCCCGTTGTTGACGGACTCGACGAGCATGTCCGCTCCGAACTCCCCGGTCTCCACATGGAACCCGGCCTCGCGGCAGAGCGCGATCACGCGCTCATAGAGCGGGATGGCGGTATCGGGCCGCGCCGCGGCGGTGAAGCCGGGACGACGGGAGCGGCAGTCCGCCCAGAGCGTGAACTGGCTCACGATGAGGATATCCGCGCCCGCGTCGGCGGGGCGGATGTTCATCTTTCCGTTTTCATCGTCAAAGACGCGCAGCCCGCAGATGCGGTCGGCGATCTTCGCGGCTTCCTTTTCGGTATCGTCCACGTGGACGCCGAGCAGCACGAGAAACCCCTTGCCGATCTCGCCGAGCACCTCGCCGGTCTCGGCGCGCGTCACGCGGGCGCTGTTGACTCTCGTTACGACGGCTTTCATAAATCGTTCCTCCGTTTTTATCCGTTGCCTCGGTCGATCTCACGCACGCCGCCGAGCGTGCGGATCCTCGCCATGATGAGCCGCAGCGAGGCAAGATCGGGGACTTCGGTGGTGACATAGACGAGCGCATTCCCCTCGGGGAGCGAGCGGGCGTTGAGCGAACGAACCTTGGCGTTGAGCGCGTTGAGCACGGCGGCGATGTCCAGAATGAGACCGTTGCGGTCGCGCGCGAGAATACGCAGCGTTGTGGGGTAAAGCCCCATCGTCTTATCGGCCCACGAAACATTCAGCCAGCGGCCTTCCTTCTCACGCTTGCAGAGACTGTTGAGATAGTTCGGACAGTCGGCGCGGTGGATGGAAACGCCCTGCCCGCGCGTGATGAACCCGACGATCGGATCGCCCGGCACCGGCGTGCAGCAGCGGGAGAACTTGATGAGGCAGTTGTCCATGCCCTCAACGAGAACGCCCTGCACGGCCTTGGCCGGCTGCACGCTGTGGCGCTCAACGGATTCGTTGATCCGTTCAAGCTCGCTTTTGTGGCTTTGCGCCTGCGCGCGGGCGGCGCGGGCGATCTCATCCTTGAAGCGGTTGACCGCGCGCGTGCAGGTGATGCCGCCGTAGCCGATGGCGGCATACATATCGTCGAGACTCGTGACGGAGAGCTTTTTGATGCATGTCTGCAAAAGCTCGTCGTCCTCGAGATACGCCGTCGTGAGCCCGGCACGGCGCAACTCGCTTTCAAACATCTCCTTGCCGCGGACGATGTTCTCCTCGCGGCGCTCCTTTTTGAGCCACTGGCGGATCTTTGAGCGGGCGGCGTTGGACTTGCAGAGTGTCATCCAGTCGCGGCTCGGTCCCGGCGCGGATTTGGACGTGATGATATCGACGATATCGCCGTTTTGCAGCGTATAGTCAAACGGCACGATGCGCCCGTTGACCTTTGCGCCGATCATCCGGTTGCCGACGGCGGAATGGATGCCGTAGGCAAAGTCGATCGGACACGCACCGGCGGGGAGGTTTACCACGTCGCCCTGCGGCGTGAATACGAACACCTCGTCATTGAACATGTCCATTTTAAGATCGTGGACGAAGTCCTGCGCGTCGGTGTCCTGCTGCGCTTCGAGCAGACGGCGGATCCAGGCGAACTTCTCCTCGTCTCCGGCGCGGACGCCCGCGCCGCCGGATTTGTATTTCCAGTGCGCGGCGATGCCGTATTCGCTGATGCGGTGCATCTCCCAGGTACGGATCTGCACCTCGAACATGATGCCCTCCTCGCCGAGGACGGTCGTATGCACGCTCTGGTAGCCGTTGGGCTTGGGCGTGGCGATGTAGTCCTTGAACCGGCCCGGCACGGGGCGGAACATGTCGTGGATGTGGCCGAGAACGTTGTAGCAGTCGGGGATATCGTCCACAATGACGCGGAACGCGCAGAGATCGAAGATCTCGTCCAGACCGCGCTTCTGCGTATACATCTTGCGGTAAATGCTGTAGGTGTGCTTGATGCGGCTCTGCACCGTTGCGTGGATGTTATACTCTGTGAGCCGGTCGGTGATCTTCTTCTCGACGTCGGACATGAACCTGTTGAGCACGTCCGCCTTGCTGTCGAGGTAGGTGATGATCTCGCGGTAGCCGTCCGGGTCGAGGTATTTGAGCGAGAGGTCCTCGAGCTCCCACTTCACCTTCTGCAAGCCGAGACGGTGGGCGATGGGCGCGTAGATCTCCATCGTTTCGAGCGACTTTTCGAGCTGCTTCTGTGCGACCATATATTCCATCGTGCGCATGTTGTGCAGCCGGTCGGCGATCTTGATGAGGATGACGCGGATGTCCTTCGCCATCGCCATGAGCATTTTGCGGAGGTTTTCCATCTGCTCGTCCTCGCGGCTCGTGAACTGCACGCGGGTGAGCTTTGTGACACCCTCGACGATATCGGCGACCTCGGTGCCGAACTGCCGGGCGATATCCTCGTGGGTGATGGCGGTATCCTCGATGCAGTCGTGCAGCAGCGCCGCGACGATGCTGTCCTCGTCCAGCCCCATCTCCGCGCAGATCTGCGCGGCGGCGACGCAGTGCGTCACATATGGCGTGCCGGCCTTGCGCTTCTGCCCGCTGTGGGCGCGGTCGGCCAGCTCGAACGCCGCGCGTACCCGGCCGAGATCGACGCCGGGGTTATGTTCCAAAATGGTATCGGCAAGCTCCCGATAGCCCTGTTCAACAATTTCTTCTGCCATGATAGATCCTTTTTATCCTTCTTTGCTTCGGCGCAGATCGGTGATCACGAGCTGCACGCTGCGCCGGCCGTGAAATTCATTGATCTGCGGCACAAAAACAATGTCGCAGCGCTGCCCGGCACGCGCGCCGAGAGCGGGCGCGGTCTGAGAGAAGAACACGCCGTCATAGGTCTGCCCGAACTTCGAGAGCTTCAGCCGCAGGTGCTTCCCGCCGCCGATGGGCTGCACGGAATCGAGCGAAACGTCTTCCATATAAAGGAGCGGGCGCGGATTGCCGTTGCCGCACGGCTCCAGCTCGTCGAGCGATTCAACGCACGCCATCGTCAAAAGCTCCGGTGAATCGACGAGAAGATCCGCCTCCAGCGCCGGGAGCGTCCGGTCGGGGTGGGAGAGATAGTAGTCGCGCAGCCGTTCGCGCAGCTCGTCCACGCGGCCGCGGCGGACCGTGACGCCCGCGGCCATCGCGTGGCCGCCGAAGCCCTCCAGACAGTCCGAGCATGCCGAGAGCGCCTCAAAGAGATTGAAGGAGCCGGTGCTGCGGCATGAGCCCTTGCCGTTTTCGCCGTCCAGACAGATCATCACCGCGGGAACGCTGTAGGCGTCCGTCAGGCGCGAGGCAACGATGCCGATCACGCCGGGATGCCAGTTTTCCGCCGCGAGCACGATGGGCGCGTCCGGCCTCTCGCCGTGCAGATGCTCGACCGCCTCGCGCCAGATATCCATCTCCAACGCCTGCCGCTCGCGGTTTATGGCGCACAGCTCCGCGGCCAGTATGCGGGCGCGGCGCGGATCGGTCTCTTCCAGCAGCCGAACCGCAAGACTCGGCTCGCCGAGCCGTCCGGCGGCGTTGATGCGCGGGGCAAGCGAGAAGCCCACGGTAGAAGCGGTGAACGGCTTATCACGCACGCCCGCCTCCTCCGCCAGCGCGAGAAAACCGGGGCGGCAGTCGCCCGCGGCGATCTTTTGCAGCCCGCAGCGCGTGATGAAGCGGTTTTCGCCGAGCAGCGGCATCACATCCGCCACTGTGCCGACCGCGACGAGATCGCCGTAGCGCGCGAGCATTTTATCCGCGTCGCCGTCCATGGCGCACACGAGCTTGAACGCCACGCCGACGCCCGCGAGCGCCGTGCCGACGCCGTTTCCGTCCGGCTGCTTGGGATCGACGACCGCCTCCGCCTCCGGGAGCGATTCGCGGCATTCGTGGTGGTCGGTCACGATCATGTCCACGCCGCGCTGCGCGGCGTAGGCCGTCTCTTCCAGATTCGTAACGCCGCAGTCCACCGTCACGATGAGCGTGACGCCCTTTTCCGCCAGAGCGTCGATGGCGGCGTTGTTGAGTCCGTACCCCTCGCGGATGCGGTCGGGGATGTACAGCTCGCAGGTGAGACCGCGCTCTCGCAGATAATCGGTGAGCAGACATGCGGCGGTGATGCCGTCCACGTCGTAATCGCCGTATACGGCGACGTGCTCGCCCGTCGCTACGGCGCGGGTGAGACGCTGCACGGCGTCCACCATGCCGGTGAGCTCGAGAGGGTTTGTGAGTGTTTCCGCGCCGCCGCGGAGAAACGAGCGCGCCGCGCCGGGCTCGGAAAGCCCGCGCAGGTGAAGGATCGCCGCGAGCAGCGGTGTACAGCCGGCGGCGAGCAGCGCGCGGGGGATCTCCGCGCCGCGCTCCGGCACATTCCAGTTTGCGTATTTCATTCGGTCTTATATCTCCATTTTTTAATTACAAAAAGAGAAGAAAAAAGAAAAGGCATTTTATAACACTTTATTTTAACAAATGTCTTCCCAAACTGCAAGGGAACGGGGACGGAATTTTCCTTGACATGGCGAAAAAACAACGTTACACTTTCGGCAGATATGTAATCAAGCGATAAAAGGAGACAACGCTATGCAATGGCTGGAATGCACCGTTCCCGGCGGGGACGATCCGGAGGAGCTCTGCAACGCGCTCGCCGCGCTCGGCGTCGGCGGGATGAGCATTGAAAACGAACGGGATTTTCGTGAGTTTCTGGAAAACAATCGCGCCTGCTGGGACTATGTGGACGAGGAGCTTGAGGAAAGCTTTTCCGGCGTGTCGCGCGTGAAATTCTGGCTTTCGTGCGATGCCGAGGGCGAGAGCGTTCTCGCCGCGGTGCGCGCGGCGGGCTACAGCGTGGAAACACGCGTCATCGCCGACGAGGACTGGGAGAATAACTGGAAGCAGTATTATAAGCCCCTGCCCATCGGGGAAAAGCTCGTCGTCGTTCCCGCGTGGGAGGAGCAGCCCGCGGACGGGCGCGTCCCGCTGCGGCTCGATCCGGGCCTTATCTTCGGCACCGGCAGCCACGCCACGACGCGCATGTGTCTCGAAGCGATCGAAACGCTCGCCGCACCGGAGAAGCGCGTGCTCGATCTCGGCTGCGGCAGCGGCATCCTCTCCATCGGTGCGCTCGTGCTCGGCTGCAAAGAGGCCGTCGGCTGCGACATCGACCCCAAAGCGCCGGACGTGGCGATGGACAACGCCGCGCTCAACGGCATCGGTGCGGACCGCTTCCGTGTGTACGCCGGGGACATCCTCTCGGACAAGGGGATGCGCGCCGCGCTCGGCACCGGGTTTGACATCGTGCTTGCCAACATCGTTGCGGACGTCATACTCCCGCTCGCGCCGCTCTCACGCGAATTTCTCGCGCCCGGCGGCACGTTCGTCACCTCCGGCATCATCGAGGGACGGCAGGACGAGATCGAGCACGCGCTCAAAAAAGCGGGCTACACCATAGAAAAACATCTTTGCGAAGAAGAATGGCACTGTTTTGTGTGTAGCGCGCGCCAATAACGGGCATACTACCCGTACAAAAAAGTACGGGAGGTAAATGTTCCATGATGATGAACGGCAGAAAATTTATGACGGGTCTCGGTATCGGCATGGTGGCGGGCGGCGCGCTCTGCATGATGATGGCGCCCAAGGCCAAGCGCAACGACGGCAAGCGTATGGTGAGCCGCGCGCTCAAGGGCATGGGCGATGTGATCGACGACGTTTCCGACGCGCTGTGCCGCTGAGAGCCGAAAGTAACTTTTGACCGCCGAAAAGAAAAAATATTTTTGTTTTTCCAAAAAAGGGGGTTGCTTTTTCCTGACGGCTGTGCTATTCTAAATGAGCGTCACAGATATGCGCCGTTAGCTCAGCTGGATAGAGTGTCTGGCTACGGACCAGAAGGTCAGGGGTTCGAATCCCTTACGGCGTGCCAAGACTCCGACTGCATTTGCAGTCGGAGTTTTTTGTTTCACACTATGTAACTCATTCTGTGCTGCCCAGCCGGTCCATCCAGCGCCGCCGCCGAAAGACCGCCAGAAACACGCCAAGACGGAAGCACTCTTAAAGTACACGTAAGCGACCGGCAGCTTTCAGACAAAGGCGCTCAACAGGGCGAGCGGGACGCCGAGACACCATGTGCCGGCCATATCGATGAGCATGATGTACTTCGTCCGTCCGCCGCTGTGGAGGATCCCGCCGCCGAGGATCATGTTGAGTACCTTGCACGGCGCGACAAGCGCGTAGGCAAGGAGGATCTGCCGCGTTATCGTCTTCACTGCGCCGTCCACCCGGTAGATATCCGCATAGGGTGCGCGGAGCAATACCACCGCGAAGGAGAGGACGAGCGCCCCGACAGCGCCGTATACGAGCAGCCGCTCCGCCGGGTCGCGGTGTCCTTCGTATAGGCGCGCATGACTGTTTCGGGGAAAAGGGCGCACACGGCGGTGAAGATCCCCGCGATGACGGCGGCGAGCGCGAGATTGACAAAGAAGCTCCGCCGCACCTCCGCGGCCATTTCCTGCCCGAGATACTGGGCGACCATGATCCCGGCCACGGCGCCGACGGCGGAGACGATGACCGAATAAATGGATACGAATTTTCCCGCCAGCCCGACGCCCGCCACGGAGACCGCACCGAGCTGCCCGATCATAATTTGATCGACCATGCTGAACGATGATTGCATCATCGATTGCAGCGCCGCGGGGATCGCAAGCGCGCATACGGGCGTATCGTCGAACCCCGCGACGGAAATGTCCTCCGGCACGCGGATGCCCTGCTCCAAGAGAAAGCCCATAAGATCGACGGCGTAGGCGTCAGAAACGGCGAAAACCGCCGTTGCGCGCCGGAGTGTTTCCGGATTCTGCCGGTAAAACGCTTGCCGCTCCGCCTTTCGCATGGGGACGATGAGCGGCGCAGCATTTCCGGGCGCGAAGCCGCGGCGAAAGCCGAGCATGCGCTCGCGGTCGATGCCGACGTCGTTGTCGGAAATGCAGAGGGCGGTCTCGTGGCCCAGCGCGCGGAGATGTCGCCCGACCTGCTGCCCGCCGTCAAAATTATCGATGGTGAGATTCAAAAACCGCTGCGGTGCGCGGCAAAGCCCATCGTACACTACGAAGGGGATACGCATCCGGCTGCGGAGAAGCTCGTAGTCCTGCTCGCAGAAGCCGATCACGACGATGCCGTCCATGTTCCACATGGAGGCGAACTGCACGATCTCCTCCGCAATGTCGCAGATGCGCACGCGCTCCGCCATGGCTTTTCCTCCGATCGTTTGGATGGTCCTATTTTATGGGCGTGCCGACGATAAGTCAAAGGGTATCTATATGGGATGCGACGTGAGACGTTGCGCTTTGACGGCGGGTTTGTTATAGTATATAAAAAAGAGTAAGCGATACGAGGGGGAGGGACTTCCGTGAACGGCAGCTATTTTCTTTTGACCAATCTGTTGTCCGAGGATGAGAAGCGCGTGATCATGGGCATTGCCGCGCACATCGAGCGCGGCGAAAAGCGCGTCGGCATCCAGCAGATCGCAAACGAAAACTTCCTCTCCGCTGCGACGATCGTGAAAATGTGCAAGCGCCTCGGCTTTGACGGTTACAGCGAGCTCTATTACTATCTCAGCGGTCAAATGGACCGGCGCGGCGAGCGAAGCGCGGAAAATCTCAAGACGCTCGTGGACAACTATTCGGACGAGCTTGTGAACGGCTTCTGCGCGCTGCTCGACGCTTCGCGCCAGGCGAAGATGTTCACGACCGGCGAGGGATTTTCCAATATTGTGGGCGAATATATCGCGCAGCGGCTCTCCATCTGCGGCTTTATGGTCTATAATAACGTGCATTTTTACGATCACATGCTCTTCTGCACGGCGCACGATCTCACCGACGAGGAAGAAGCGCCGAGCGTCATGTTCGCCGTGAGCCAGAGCGGAGAGACCGAACCGGTGCTCAACGACGTGCGCCACGCCCGGCAGAACGGCCAGAAGGTCGTGACGTTCACCAAGCGCGCCGATTCCGCGCTCGCGCGGCTTTCGGATCTTGTCATCGTGGTGGACGGCTCAAAGCAGACGCTCGCCGGAAGTCTGCCGAATCCCTTTTTCGGCCATGTGATCCTCGCGTTTGAGGAGCTGGTGGCGTACTACTTCTCTTCAAAGAACTAACATTTTTACTGAAACGGAAAATTTTTCTTTCCCGGGGTGTGCTATACTCATTTTGAGGATCGGCGCACCTTGCTTTTTGCGTATGCGCCAAGAAAAAAAGAGTATTATCGGAGGAAAAAGGATGAAAAAGATTTTTGCGCTCCTGCTGGCGGTCGTTATGACGCTCGGCCTGCTGGCCGGCTGCGGCACCACCGCCGAGACCCCGGCCGCTACCGAGGCTCCCGCCGCGGAAGAGCCCGCCGCTGAACCCACCGCGGAAGAGCCCGCCGCCGCTGAACCCACCGCGAAGAAGATCGACACCTTGAAGGTCGCGTTCGTCCCGTCCCGCGAGCCGCAGGAGATCATCACCGCCACCGAACCTCTCAAGGAGATGCTCAAGGAACAGCTTGCCACTCTCGGCTACGAAGTCGGCGAAGTGGAGATCACCGTCGGCACGACGTATGAAGCGGTCGGCGAAGGTCTTGAAGCCGGCACGATCGACGTCGGCCTCATCCCCGGCGGCACCTACGTCCTCTATGACGACGGCGCCGAGGTCATTCTCACCGCCACCCGCAATGGTCTGAACAAGGATTCCGACAACGCGAAGGACTGGAACGACGGTCAGCCCACTGAGGCCTCTGACAAGCAGGTCGTTTCTTACCGCGCACTGTTCATCGCCGGCCCGTCCGAAAAGGGCAAGGAGCTGCAGGACAAGGTCAACGCCGGTGAAGAGCTCACCTGGGAAGACCTCGACAGCGCCAACTGGAGCGTCATGAGCACTTCTTCTCCCGCGGGCTACATTTACCCCGCTCTCTGGCTGCAGGATCACTACGGCAAGGGCATCTCGGATCTCTCCAGCGCCGTGCAGTCTGACTCCTACGCCAGCGCCTTTGCGCGTCTCGCTTCCGGCCAGGTCGATGTTCTCGTGACCTATGCCGACGCCCGCCGCGACTATGCCGAGCGCTGGAACAGCGAGTTCGGCCGTGAAGGTTCCATCTGGGAGGAGACCGGCGTTATCGGCGTCACCGCGCCCATCTACAACGACACCATCTCCGTGAGCAAGAACTCGCCCATCATGGATGCCGATCTGATCGCCGCGCTGCAGCAGGCCTTCATCAACATCGGCAACACCGATGCCGGCAAGCAGGTCATCGCCATCTACAGCCACAACGGTTACCAGATCGCGCAGGCCTCCGACTACGACAACGAGCGCGCCGCGCAGAAGCTCATCCAGGAGCTCTCCGCCGCCAACTGAGACACTTTCCCAACTGCGGGGAGGACGGCACAGCATCAAACCTTCCGCTGTGCTGCCCTCCCCGCGCGTTATATAAGAAAGAGGAGTCCGTATGATTGTATTTGACCACGTTTCCAAGGTATATCCCAACGGCACGGTCGGGCTGGACGATGTAGATCTCACGATCGCCGACGGCGAATTCGTTGCGATCATCGGCCGCTCCGGTGCGGGCAAGTCCACGCTGCTGCGCTCGGTGAACCGGATGCACCGGATCACCTCCGGCACGCTGACGGTGAACGGCACGGATGTGAGCTCGCTCTCCGGCAAGAGCCTGCGGCGCTTCCGCCGCGGCATCGGCATGGTGTTCCAGTCGTTCAATCTCGTGACGCGCACAAGCGTCATCCAGAACGTTCTGGCCGCGTGCGTGCCGGATATGCCGTTCTGGCGCGTGCTGCTCGGCGCGTTCCGGAAATCGGACAAGATCAAGGCGCTCGAATCGCTCGACAAGGTCGGCATTCTCGATAAGGCGTATATGCGCGCCGACCAGCTCTCCGGCGGTCAGCAGCAGCGCGTGGCGCTCGCTCGCACGCTCACGCAGGATCCGAAGATCATCCTGGCCGACGAGCCGGTCGCGGCGCTCGACCCCGTCACGGCCAAACAGGTCATGCAGGACTTCGTGCATATCAACAAGGACATGGGCATCACGATCCTTCTGAACATCCACCACGTCGAGCTGGCGCTCGAGTACGCCGACCGCATCATCGGCATCCGTGCGGGCAAGATCGTTTACGACGGGCCGTCCGCCAACGTCGATAAGGACGTTCTCGCCGCGATCTACGGCGAGGACGAAACGGAGGAACCTGCATGAGTCTCTACGACCGCGTGTTCAAGCCCCGCACCTACACGCTCTCCGACGGAACGGTCGTGAAGGAAAAACGCAGCCGCGCGCCGATCGTCATTCTCATCGTGGTGGCGCTCGCGGCGGTCTCCGTGCGCGTGACGGGGTTTGATTTTTCCGTGCTCGTAAAGCGCGGCAGCAAGTTCTTCGATATCCTCAAGGCCATGTTCCCGCCGAACACCGCTTATCTCTCCAAGATATGGGAGCCGCTGTGGGACACGATCAAAATGTCGTTCCTCGGCTCGTTCATCGGCGCGGTGCTGGCCATTCCGTTCGCCGTCGCCGCGGCGAGCAATATCGTCACGAACCGCGTCGTCGTATTCATTGTGCGGCTCTTTCTGAGTCTCGTCCGCACGCTGCCGACGCTCGTGTGCGCGCTGATCGCTACCTACATCTTCGGTCTCGGCACGATGGCGGGTACGTGCGCCATCGCGGTTTTCACGTTTGCCTATGTCGGCAAGCAGCTCTTCGAGATCATCGAAACGGTCGATATGGGGCCGTATGAGGCGATGGAGGCACTCGGCGCAACGCGGCTGCAGGCCTTCACGACCGCCGTGTTCCCGCAGGTGCTGCCGACGTATCTTTCCGTTTCGCTCTTCTGTCTGGAGGGCAACGTGCGCTATGCGTCCATCCTCGGCTACGTGGGTGCGGGTGGTCTCGGCCTCATTATGAACGAGAAGATCGGCTGGCGCGAGTACGACAGTCTCGGCATGATCCTCATCGTTCTTTTCGTGACCGTCATCGTCATCGAGGCGCTCAGCCACTGGCTGCGCAAGCGCCTGACCTGAGGGGGGACGAGCTATGGACAAGAAAATTCTCAAGGCCTACGAATCCGCGCCGAAAACGTGGATCTGGCAGCTCCTCGCGGCGTTCATCGTCGCGTGCCTGCTCGCGTGGTCGGGCAGCGCCGTCCGCGTGAGCAACCCCACCGGCAACGGCCTTGCCGTGGCGGGAAACATCCTCTCCGGTATTTTCCATCCGTCGGGAAAGCTTCTTTTCACGCTCGGCACGAACGGCGTGCCGTATCTGCTGCTGGAAACGTTCTGCATCGCGTTTCTCGGCACGATCGTCGGCGCGGTCATCTCGCTGCCGCTGGCATTCCTTTCGGCGAGCAATCTGGTGTCGAAACCGGTCGCGCTCATCGGGCGCACCGTGATCGCCGCCATCCGCACGATCCCGGCGTTTGTCTACGGTCTCATGTTCATCCGCGTCACCGGTCCCGGACCGTTCGCTGGCCTTCTCACGATGTCGCTCTGCTCGATCGGCATGGTGACGAAGATGTTTATTGAAAGCATCGAGGATCTCGATAAGCGCATTCTCGAATCGCTTGACGCCGCCGGATGCACTACCTTCCAGAAGATCCGCTACGGCATCCTGCCGCAGCTCACAGCGGACTTTACCTCCACGATCATCTACCGCTTTGACATGAACCTGCGCGATGCCACCGTTCTCGGTCTCGTCGGCGCGGGCGGCATCGGCGCGCCGCTCATCTTTGCGATGAGCTCCTACCGCTGGAACGAGGTGGGCGCGATATTGCTCGGGCTCATCGTGCTCGTGCTCATCATCGAGTGGATCTCCGCGAAGATCCGCACGAAGCTTGCAAGGGGATAAAACGCTATGGCAGATAAGAAGCTGACCATTTACTTCACTTCCGACCTGCACGGATACATTTACCCCACGGACTACCGCAGCCGCGATGAGCGGGACATCGGTCTTTTCAAGTGCGCGAGCCGCTTTGAAAAAGACGGCAACACGCTCGTCATCGACGGCGGCGATCTGCTGCAGGGCTCGCCGCTGGGCGCCTTCTGCCACGACACGATCGGCGACGGCCGCGCCTTTGCCGAGATCATGAATCGCTGCGGCTACGACTATGTGACGCTCGGCAACCACGATTTCAACTTCGGCATGGACTATCTTGGCTCATATCTCGGGGATCTGAACGCGCGGTGCGTGTGCGAAAATGTGAGCGCAAAAAACGGCTGCGCGCCGCTCTATCCGGCGTGCGTTCACACGCTCGAAAACGGCCTGCGCGTCGGCATCGTCGGCATCGTGACCGACTATGTGAACATCTGGGAGCGGCCGGAGCACATCGCCGCCATCCGCATCTCCGATCCGATCCCCGCGGCGGCCGCGGCGCTCGAAAAGCTCAAAAAGATCTCGGACATCACGCTCTGCGTCTACCACGGCGGCTTTGAGCGCGATCTTGCCACGGGGCGCGTCCTCTCCGCCACGCACGAAAACGTTGCCTACCGCATTTGTCAGGAGCTGGATTTTGATATCCTGCTGACCGGCCACCAGCACATGTCCGTGCCGGGACGGACGCTTTTCGGCACGTTCGTCGTGCAGCCGTCCGACCGCGGACAGGAGTTTATCCGCGTTGAAGCGGAGCTTTCCGGGGAAGAAAAGCGCATTACGAGCGAGACCGTCCCCGCGCACGGCGCGTGCCGCCGCGAATGGCTCGAAGAGTTTTCCGAGATGGAGCGCGGCGCGCAGAACTGGCTCGATGAGGTGATCGGCACGCTGCCGCGCGCGCTCACGCCGGACACGCCGCTGCGCATGGCGTCGGAGGGAAATGCGCTCGCCGATCTCTTCAATGCGGTACAGCTCTGGGCGAGCGGGGCGCAGCTTTCGGCGACGAGCCTGGCAAACGACGTGGCGGGACTGCCCAGGACGGTGCGCCGCCGCGATCTTCTCATCGCGTATCCGTACACGAATACGCTCGCGGTGCTGGAGATCACGGGGAAGGTGCTCAAAGCGGCGCTTGAGCGCAGCGCGGAGTATTTCTCCCGCGGCGAGGACGGGGCGCTCTGCGTTTCGGACGTTTTTCTCCGCCCGAAGGTGGAGCATTATAATTACGACTACTATGCCGGAGTCTCGTATGTGTACGATATCTCCCAGCCTGCGGGCGAGCGGGTGGCGTCCATGCGCGTGAACGGACAGGACGTGCGCGAGGACGACACCTTCACCATCTGCCTCAACAGCTACCGCGCCAGCGGCACGGGCGGATACGACTTTTATGTCGGCTGCCGCGTCGTGCGCGAGATCGGCACGGAGATGGCGGATCTGATTTTGGATTATTTTAAAGAATTTAAGGGCAATATCCCGGCGCTGCAAAGCGATTTTCATGTGATCTGAACATTACCGGGAGAATATAACATTACGCGCACGCGGCGCAGGAGGTCCGGCGGGAAACCAACGCTTGACACCTGCGCCGCTTGCGCGTAAAATATAAAGAAACGGTTAAGACTTTCTTAATTCGATACGAAAAATAAATCCTCGTGCGGGCTTTCCGCAGAAAGGGGGTCAATATGCTTCCCTATGCCGTCACCATTCTCGGCGCATACCTCATCGGCTGCTCCAACATGGCGCTGTATCTCTCCCGGTGGAAGGGCGTGAACCTGCGCGCCGGAGGATCGAAGAATCTCGGCGCTTCCAACGCTTTTGCGCTCATGGGCTGGAAGGCGGGGCTGCTCGTCGCCGTCCATGACATCGGCAAGGCCGTGCTTGCGGTCGAGCTCTCCAAGTGGATCTTCCCGGCAGTGCCGCTGCTCGGCTTCATTGCGGGCGTGGCGTGCGTGCTGGGGCATATGTTCCCGTTCTATCTCAAATTCAAGGGCGGCAAGGGCTTCGCCTCGTATCTCGGCATGATCCTTGCCATCAACTGGAAATTTGCGCTGTGCATTCTGGCGGCGGTCGTCGTTCTCACCGTGCTGACGGACTACATCGTTGTCGGCACCGTGACGAGCGTTGTTTCGTTCCCGATCTACACCGCCATCCGCAGCGGCTGGCTCCCGCTCGTCATCCTCTGCGTGGCGACGCTCGCCATCCTCATCAAGCACCGCGAAAACTTTGTCCGCATCTGGAACGGCACGGAAATGGGTCTTTCCAGCGCCGGGCGGGGAAAATACAAAGCGAAATAAGAACAAGGTAAAATAAGCCAGCCGGGAAGACGGTCTCGTCTTCCCGGCTGGCTTTTGTAAAAATCAGACCGGAGCAGGTCGGGAGGGGGATCCCGACCTGCTCCGGTCTGTCTGAAGAGACGGAGAAAAGCAGCAATGAAACATATCCTCAAAAGAGAATTATTCTTTGCAGAAAATAATATAGCATACCCGCCCCCAAAAAGCAAGCTCTTTTTGAAAATAAATAAGAAGTGCAAATGCATATGTAAATTGCGGGAAATGATGCACGCATCCGGCGGCGAACGCCGGGGACATGGCGTTGGCGGCCCGAAAACGCAATTTCATAAGATCATACTTGCAAAAAATAAGAGGCATCGGTATAATAAAATGTACCGGCTCTTTTGCAGGAGCCGGAACGAATATAAATATGTAAAGTAACAGGAGGGACCCCTCATGGATAAACTGCGGCAGGAGCTTTCTACGCTTCATATCGAGAAGGCACTCGATATCGCCACGCGTGACGGCGCGTTTGCCAAGGAGATGTACGCCGGGTTCGGCAGCTGCAAGGAGATCGTCGCGCTCGACCGCACCGACAAGATGTTTGAAAAGGGAAGGGAGAAGTGCGCCGGCATGCCGGTGAGCTTCGTTATCGGCGACGCGTGCCATATGGATTTCGAGGATAACACCTTCGACGTCGTCGGCATCGGCAACTCTCTGCATCACATCCCCGATCTTGCGGCGCTGCTCGCGGAGATGAAGCGTGTCGTGAAGCCCGGCGGACTCATCATCATCAGCGAGATGTACAATGACGGCCAGCCCAAGGCGAGCCTCACGCACTGGATCCTCCACGATATCGACTGCACGATGCACACCATCGACGGTATTTACCATCATCCGACCTACTCGAAGAGCGAGATCCTCTGGCTCGCGCGCAACGCGGGGCTGACCGTGGAGAAGACGCTCTGCGATCTCATCGACGATCCCAAGGTCGTCGCCAAGCTGCGCGAGCGCATCGCCGCTGTGCCGGAAAATCTCAAGAAATACGAGAGCAGCCCGGCGCACGCCTTCCTCGCGGCCGAGGCCGCGTGGCTCAACGAGGAATATGAGGCCAACGGCGTCACCTCCGCCGAGCAGCTCGTCGTATTCTGCCGCAAGTAATAAAAAACCGAAAGGAAGAACATATTCATGCTCAAAAACGCCTACCTCCAGCGGGTATACGATCAGGTGCTTGCGCGCGATCCCAATGCTCCGGAATTTCACCAGTGCATCCGGGAGTTTCTGGAAAGTCTCGAAGGCATCGTCGATAAGCACCCCGAGTGGGAGCGCAACGCCATTCTCGAACGCTTCGTTGAGCCCGACCGGATCATCACGTTCCGCGTCACCTGGGTGGACGATGCCGGAAAGGTGCAGGTCAACCGCGGCTACCGCGTGCAGTACAACTCCGCCATCGGTCCTTACAAGGGCGGACTGCGCTTCCATCCGTCGGTCAACCTCTCGGTCATGAAGTTCCTCGGTTTTGAGATGAATCTCAAGAACGGCCTCACGACGCTGCCCATCGGCGGCGGCAAGGGCGGCTCGGACTTTGACCCCCACGGAAAGAGCGAGAACGAGATCATGCGCTTCTGCCAGGCGTTCATCACCGAACTTTACCGTCACATCGGCCAGTTTACCGACGGCCCCGCCGGGGATATCGGCGTCGGCAGCCGCGAGATCGGCTACATGTTCGGCCAGATGAAGCGCATCACCAACCAGTTCGACGCCGCGACGCTCACCGGCAAGCACCTCTCTTACGGCGGCTCGCTCGTGCGCACCGAGGCCACCGGCTACGGCATATGCTACTTCACCGACGAGGTGCTCCACCACCAGCTCAACACCTCCTTTGAAGGCAAGACCGTCATCGTCTCCGGCAGCGGCAACGTGGCGACCTACGCCGCGGAAAAGGCCATGCAGCTCGGCGGCAAGGTCGTGTGCATGTCCGACTCCAACGGTTATGTCCACGATCCCGACGGCATCAAGCTCGATCTCATCAAGGACATCAAGCAGAACCGCCGCGCGCGCATCAAGGTCTACGCCGACGAGGTGGAAGGCGCGACGTACCACGAGGGCTGCCGCAACATCTGGGATGTGCCGTGCGACGTGGCGCTCCCGTGCGCGACGCAGAACGAGGTGGACGTGGCCGAGGCGAAGAAGATCATCGACGGCGGCGCCATGATCCTCACCGAGGGCGCGAATATGCCCTGCACGCTTGAAGCCGTCGCCATGCTGCAGGCGGCGGGCATCCCCGTCAGCCCGGCCAAGGCAGCGAACGCCGGCGGCGTTTCGACCTCCGCGCTCGAGATGACCCAGAACAGCATGCGCCTGAGCTGGACGTTCGAGGAAGTGGACGAGCGCCTGCACAACATCATGCGCGGCATTTACAAGGCCGCTTACGACGCCTCCGTCGAGGCCGGACAGCCCGGAAATCTCGTCGTCGGCGCGAATATCGCGAGCTTCCTCAAGATCGCGGACGCGATGCTGCATCAGGGCATTGTGTAATTTTAAACAGCAAAAAAACCGCCTGTGTACGTTCCTGTGCACAGGCGGTTTTGCATCTGTCCGGCATTATCCCTCAAGCGTGATAACGCCGGCGGCAATATAGGAGAGGATCGTTACCCAGTCCTCCGCGGTCTCGCTGAAATCACGCTCCGCCCAATGCTCGAGCAGTCCCCAGTACCGGGAGAAGAGGCAGTGCGTGGCATAGTCATAAACTATGCCGCGCTTGATCGGCTCACTGTCCTCCGGGGAACGCGCCAAAACGAGCCGGCAGCGCCGGGCATAATCGTAAAAGTGCTTTCGGAACAGCTCGTGGAATAGGAAGTAGTTCTGCGGCTCAAAGAAAAAATGGATATCATCCGTCGATGCGCATTTTTCCATCTTTTTTCATGGCAGCCTCCAAACCGACAAAACGAGCGATTTTGTTGAGATCATTTCGGGGAAAACATATAAGAAAAAACGGGAGTATTGCGGATTGTATTTGGTGATTCCGCACTATAAAGTAAGGATAGAACATAGCTTATTTTGTAAGCATATCACATAACGGGGAACTGGTCAAACGGGACGGCTGCAAAAAAGAAAGGGAGGATAAATTATGAAACGATGGTTGAGCGCACTGCTGTGCGCGGTGATGCTGCTCTCGCTGTGCGCCTGCGGCGCGGTCAGTGAGCCCGCTGCCACGGCCGAGCCGACAGCGGCGGTCACGGCAGATCCGGCGGAGGAGACGGCGGAAAGAGAGTACATCGAATGCTCCGGCGGGTATGCCTATGTCGAGTATGTTCCGATGGACGACGGCGCAGTGATCTGCCTGCTGATCGTCAAGCCGGAAAAAGAGGGACAGTTCCCGACGGTCATCACCCAGAATTGCTACTGCAAAGACGCCAACGGCGAGTTCACTGCCGAGTATATTGACGGATGTGTAACGGACGGTTCCGCGTTTGTCGAAGCAGGGTATACATTCATTATGATGCAGACCCGGGGTACCGGAAGCAGCGAGTATGAAAGTTTCCTGCCGTATATCCACGACACGGACGATAAGCTCGAGGTGCTTGACTGGATCCGCGAACAGGACTTTTACGATGGGGAGATCTTCTGCAACGGCCTGAGCTATGTGGGCTTCACCTCCATGGCGAGCCTGTATGCGCCCCATGACGATATCAAGGCGATATCCATGCAGTGCCCGGTGAGCACGCGCTACGATGCGTGGTGCCAGAACGGCTTTGTCAAGCTCGGTCTTATGGGCTACTGGCAGGGACGTTTCCACCGTCCTGTCGGTGTGAATCCGGCCGAGGACTGGGAAAAGGTCGGCGGCAACGGCTCGAACGGCTACCGCGGTCTCGGCGTTGACGCCGAGCCGAAGATCGCAAACAACACGGTCTATACCGGCATTTCCGCCATTACGTATTACACGGAAGATCTGGCTGCTTAAAAAAGACCGAGCCGCCGGTACGACATGTCGTGCCGGCGGCTTTGACACACTTTGACGTTTCTATTTAAGAAAACTATATTTCTTTCAGCCGCAAAAGCTCCTCTTTTGTGTCGGTATCAAAGAGCTCTTCCTCCGGCAGAGAAACGGTGAAGAGATCCTCCGGATGGGCACGGATGACGCGCTTTCCGCCGCGGTCTCCCTCGAGCGCGGCAAGCTCCGGGAAATAGGCCGCCGGGAACAGGCAGGGATTGCCGAGCCGCCCGTCCGCGTCTTCCGGCGCGATGATCTTTTCGGGATGCGCCGCGCCCGCTTCGAGGATCCGGAGCACGCTCTCTTTCCGGAGGAGCGGCTGGTCGCAGACGAGAAAAAGCGCGGCGCTGCAAGGCTTTGCAGCCGCAAGACCCAGCCGGATGGAGAGGGAAACGCCCTCCTCCGGCGCACTGTTGCGCACGGCGAGAAAGCCCCGCCGCTCGCTCTCGGCGAGGATATCCTCACAGCCGGACACGACCGCGACGCGCACGAAAATACCCTCCGGTAAAACGTTCATCGCACGCTCAAAAAGACGTTCGCCGTCAAATTCCGCGAGCAGCTTTCCGCCGCCGAAGCGCGAGCCCGCTCCCGCGGCCAGAAGCACGCATGAAACGGCGCGCTTATCCATTCCAGTATCCACTTTCTTCCCCTTTCCCGGCAAAACACCGTTTTCAGCGCCATACAAATTGTATAAGTATTATGCAAAAAAAGACGACAGATTGCAAGAGTTGTCAAAACGGTTTTAACGAATGTTCATTCTGCACAAAATCAACATGCGATTTTCGGCGAATATTAGATTCTTCGCTATGGTTTGGATATGAATACCGCGAATTTCATACAAATAATGTATTTGAAAAAAATAGGGGTTTGCGATAATAATATATACGAGAGATTATCCAGCGCATGGGATAGGTATACATTATTAAAAGGAGAGCGTGACATGCTGAAAATCAATCAGGAAAAATGCAAGAAGTGCCAGATCTGCGCGAAGAACTGCCCCATCGGTGCGATCACCGTCGAACCGGGTGCGGACGGCAAGAAAGTCGTCAGCATCACGAACATGTGCGTTGAGTGCAACGTCTGCCGCCGCGTCTGCCCGTTCGGAGCCATCGACGGCGCCGAGAAGACCGAGGGCATGGTGCAGTGCCATTCCTGCTCCATCCAGTGCAAAGTTCCCGTTGGCTCCACCGGCGCCTGCAAGCGCTACACCAACGAGGGCGGCCGTCTGGTCCGCAACCGCGCTCTCGTCATAGAGGGCAAGCCCCAGATCGAGATCGATCCGAAGATCGCCAAGCCCGTCATCACTGCTGTCGGCGCCGGCACCAACTACCCCTGCATCCGTCCGGCCCCGCACATCGTCTGCGAGAAGCGCGACGGCGTTGACGTCGTCACCACCGTCACCGAGGCTCCGCTGAGCTACTCCGGCGTTCTCGTCAAGCTCGACACCAACACCTACATCGGCGAAGAGGGCGACACCGTTTACTGCGAAGGCAAGCCCGTCGGTCTCGTACATACCGAGGAATACGGCTCCAAGATGATCTACGTCGGCGGCGCGAACCGTCTGACCGCGAAGGACGGCGGCTTTGCCACCGCCCGCACCATTGTCGCTCTTGCCAACGGCGAGAAGGTCGAGCTGACCGTCAAGACCGCCGACCATGAGACCGGCAAGCCCAAGATGATCAAGATCGTCTGCCAGCAGGGTGTCGCGCCCATCATCAACGGCACGCAGGAGACCACCATGCGTATCGGCTGCGGCAGCGCCACCATCGGTCTGCTCGCCGACGTCATGAAGGAGTGCGTGGACGAGTGCATCGTCATCGACCACCACGTCACCGGCCTGTTCAGCGAGCACCTTGCCGGCAAGGAAGTCGGCATGACCTGGTCCGGCGTTATCCCCAACGCCACCAAGAGCACCGTAGGTCGTTACTTCGGCGGCCACGGCGACGGCATCGGAGGCACCGTTCTCCAGACGCCGCGCGACGCCATCAAGAGCGTTGACATGAGCGTTGCCCACGCCGGCATGACCATCCTTGTCACCAACACCACCGGCGAAGTCGGCGCCCTCTTTGAAGTCCAGGCCGACGGCGACGTGAAGGAGATCCCGATGAGCGAGAAGGCGCAGCGCGTCGTCGATGCCATCAAGAGCAACTGCCAGGGCTCCAACACGAGCGTCATGTACTGCGGCGGCACCGGCGGCTCTGCCCGCGGCGGCGTCTGCCACCACCCGATCGCCATCACCGAGGCCGTGCACGTCGGCAAGGCGCACCTGACCATCGGCGGCGCTCCCGCTTACGTTTACCCCGGCGGCGGCATCAACTTCATCGTTGACACCGCGAAGGTCGTCAACCACGCCTTCACCTGGGTGCCCACCCCGGCGACTGTCGCCCCCGTGGAGTACACCATGACGAAGGAAGACTACGCGAAGATCGGCGGCCACATGAACCACATCAAGAACGTCGAGGACTTCCCCGAGTATCAGAAGCACTGATGGACGAAGCCTTCCGCATCCTGGACGACGGGCGCGTATTTTTTGATTACGGCCCGGCGTCCATGGTGGTGACCGCCCGGCGCGGAGACGAAGATCTCAGCGATCTGGCGGCGTCGGCTTTCCCGTTCCTGCGCGACTCGCTCTCCGAGATCGCCGGGGCGCTGCCCATCCTGCGGCAGTACCCGGACGGCATGGATTATTCCGAGCTGACCGGTCTGCCCCGCGTGATGGCGGAATCGGTCCTCGCGACCGGCGAGTCCACGCTCACGCCCATGGCGGCCGTTGCCGGAACGGTGGCGGACGCCATGGCGGACTGGCTCTTCGCCCGCGGCGCGGATCTCGTGGCCGTGAATAACGGCGGCGACGTGGCGCTGCGGCTCGGCGAGGGACGCTCCATCCGCATGGGCATATTGCCCGATCTCAACGGCCGCGTTACGGAGGTCGTGGAGATCCGCGCGGAGGACGGCATCGGCGGCGTGTGCACGAGCGGTCTCGGCGGACGGAGCCTGACGCGCGGCATTGCCGGAGGCGTCACGGTCTTTTCCCGGCGGTGCGCTCTTGCGGACGCGTGCGCCACGCACATCGCAAACTGCTCCTACATCGAATCGCCGCGGGTGCACACCTGCTTTGCCGGAGATATCGAGCCGGAGAGCGACATTGCCTCGCTCCGCATCGTTACGGCGGTCGAGCCGCTTCTTCCGGAGGAGAAAAAGCGCGGTCTCATGCAGTTGTACGAGGAGACGGAGCGCCAGTGGAAAAACGGCAATCTCGTCCGCGTATATGCGGATATCCAGGGCGAGCGCCTCACGTTCGAGCGAAACGCGCAATAACAATCGGCAACAACATCTTGCAAATATTTTAAAGGAGATCTTTTCCAATGAAAGTCGGTTTTATCGGACTGGGCCGTATGGGCGGCCATATGTGCAGCAACGTTATCAAGGCTGGTTTTGAGACCTACGTGAGCGACCTTGTTCCCGCTCTCGTCGAGCAGAAGGTCGCCGAAGGCGCCATCGGCTGCAAGGACAACCTCGAAGTCGCCGCCAACATGGACATCGGCTTCACCATGCTCCCCAACGGCGCGATCGTCGAGGCCGTTATGTGCGGCCCCAAGGGTGTTCTGGCCCACTGCAAGCCCGGCACCATCATCGTTGATATGTCCTCCGTTGCCCCCGGCACCACCCAGAAGATGGCGAAGGTCGCCGCCGAGCACGGCGTCAAGTACATGGACGCTCCGGTTTCCGGCGGCACTATCGGCGCGCAGAAGGGCACGCTGACCATTATGTGCGGCGCGGACGAGGAGACCTTTGAGAAGGCCAAGCCCGTTCTCGAAGCTATCGGCAAGCGCATCATGCGCATCGGCGGCACCGGCATGGGCGACGCAATGAAGATCGTCAACAACATGCTGCTCGGCGCGAACATGGCTTCTCTCGCCGAAGCTCTCGTGCTCGGCGCGAAGCTCGGCCTGGACAACAAAACCATGTACGACGTTATCTCCACCTCTTCCGGCAACAGCTACGTTGTCGATGCGAAGATGAAGAAGTTCATCATGCCCGACAAGTTTGAGCCGGGCTTCGCGATGGACGTGCAGTACAAGGACCTGACCCTCGCGCAGGAAGCTGCCCGCGGCGTCAAGATGCCCATCCCGATGAGCGCCACCTGCACCGCCGTTTACGAGCAGGCCCGCGCCGCCGGCTATGGCATGGAAGATATGTCCGCCGTCATCAAGCTCTGGGAAAAGCTGATGGGTGTTGAAATCCGCGGCGAACTGGAGTAAAATAAAGCATTCCAAACCGGGACGGGCGGCACTGTCGCCCGCTCCGGCGGAGAATAAGCAGCAAAGCAGCACATTTTAAAAGGGGGAAAACCGCGCATGAGACCATTTGATTTCTACGCACCTACCACCGTGGTCGAGGCGCTCACTCTGCTGGACCAGTATAAGGACAGCGTCGCCTGCATCGCCGGCGGCACCGATCTTACGCTGGAACTCAACGAGTGGAAGGCACAGCCGGCTGTCGTTATCGACCTGAAGAAGCTCAAAGAGCTCGATTACATCAAGGTCGAGGACGGCGTTGTCCGGATCGGTGCTCTTACCTCTCATGCAGAGATAGCGGCCAACGACATTATCCGCGAGAATGTCCACATTCTCTACGACGCCTGCCGTCAGGTGGGCTCGCCCCAGATCCGTAACCTCGGTACGATCGGCGGCAATATCTGCCAATCTTCCGTGGCGGGCGACGGTCTGGCCGCGTGCGTCACGCTCAACGCCGACGTTACCATCAAGAGCGTCCGCGGCGAGCGCACGATCAACATCAACGAATTCCTTTCCTCTCCCGACCGGAAACGCAACATCCTGCAGCCGGACGAGCTTATGACCGAAGTCTCGTTCCCGCTGCCCGATACGAAGCACACCGCTACCGCGTTCTACAAGCTGGGCAAGCGCCGCGCGCTCGCCATCAGTGTTATCGGCGGCGGCATGGTCGTGACGGTCGATGATAACGGCGTGTGCACCTACTGCTCTATGCGGGCGGGCGCCATGGCGCGTTATCCGCAGCGCTACAAGGGCTGCGAGGAATATCTCGTCGGCAAGAAGCTCAGCTGGGAAACCATGCTCGAGTGCCTGCCGATCATGCACGACCAAGTTTACGAAGCGAATAAGTCCCGTCCCTCCGTGTTCTACAAGAAGGAGAGCATCCAGGGCGTGTACAAGCACCTCTTTGCCGATGTGCTCCGCAAACTGAATATCGAGGAGGTGCAGGGATTTTGAAAAAGATCACCATTCATTTCACCGTTAACCACAAGCCGGTGACCGTCGAGGTCGAGCCGAACCAGCGTCTGCTCGACGTGCTGCGCAACAACCTTGGCCTCACGAGCGTCAAGGAAGGCTGCAGCGAGGGCGAGTGCGGTGCCTGCACCGTAATTTACAACGGCGAGCCCGTGACGAGCTGCTGCATTCTGGCTGGACAGGCTGATGGCGCAGACATCATCACGCTCGAGGGCGTCAGCAAGAACGGCCAGCCCGACGTGGTGCAGCAGGCGTTCATGGACGCCGGCGCCGTGCAGTGCGGCTTCTGCATTCCCGGCATGATCCTCACCGCCGAGGCTCTTCTCAAGAAGAACCCCAACCCGACGCGCGACGAGGTCAAACTCGCCATCAGCGGCAACCTCTGCCGCTGCACCGGCTATGCCAAGATCAATGACGCTGTGCTTCTGGCCGCTGCCAGAATGCGCGGAGAGGAGGCCGAAGCATGAAAGACGTAGCCATTCTCGGCCGTGACCATATCAAGGTCGATTCGCTCGACAAGGTGCTCGGCCGCGCGAAGTTCGCCGCGGACTACTACATGCCCGACATGCTCTACGGCGGCGTGTTCCGCAGCACCGTTCCCCACGCGTACATCAAAAAGCTGAATCTCGAGAAGGCCCGCGCGCTGCCCGGCGTCGCCGCCGTCCTCGATCATACCGCCATCCCCGGCAAGAACCGTTTCGGCATCATCGTCAAAGACGAGCCCTGCCTTGTGGACGACAAGGTGCGCCGCTACGGTGACGCCATCGCCGTCGTCGCAGCGGAGACCCCGGAGATCGTGCAGGAAGCCCTGCAGCTCATCGAGGTCGAATACGAAGAGCTGCCCGTCATCAACTCCTTTGAGAGCGCGATGGCGGAGGGCGCGGTCTGCGTTCACGGCACGACGAACGTCCATGCCAAAAAGCACATGGAGTTCGGCAATGTGGACGAAGCCTGGAGCAAGTGCGACATCATCATCGAGAATACCTATTCCACCCACGTCCTCTCCCACATGTTCATCGAGCCGGATGCCGGCATCGCCTACTATGACGAGAAGGGCATCATGACGGTCATCGCCTCCACGCAGAACGCCCACTACGACCGCAACGAGGTCGCTGCCATGCTCGGCGTTCCGCAGAACCACGTCCGCTGCATCCAGCCCACCACGGGCGGCGGCTTCGGCGGCAAGCTCGATATCGGCGTGCAGCTGCACTGCGCGCTGCTCGCGCACTACACCAAGCGCCCCGTGAAGATCGTCCGCTCCCGCACGGAGTCCACGATGATCTCCTCCAAGCGTCACCCGATCACGACCCATGTCAAGACCGGCGCGACGAAGGACGGCAAGCTCGTGGCTGCGCAGTATGAGCTCACGTGCGATGCCGGTGCTTACGGCTCCTACGGCCCCGCCGTTATCGGTCGTTTCCCGGTCCACGCCGTCGGTCCCTATGATTGCCCGAACGTCCGTCTGGACGCGGTATTTGCTTACACCAACAACCCGATGTGCGGCGCGTTCCGCGGATTCGGCGTGCCGCAGGCCGCCGTTGTCCACGAGGGGCAGATGGACGCTCTGGCTGAGGCTCTGCATATGAGCCCGCTGGAGATCCGCCGTATCAACGGCCACCACGTCGGCACGACGATCCCGACCGGCCAGACCCTCACCGAGAGCGTCGGCTATCAGGATACGCTTGCCGAGGCGATCAAGAAGGCCGAGGAAGTCATGCCGGACGCTCTTGAGCGTCTCGACCCGGATTGGAGGCCGCAGATATGAAATTAAGAGGAACAGGCGTCGGCAGCATGTTTTACGGCATCGGCAACACCGGTCTTCCGAACCCGGCCGCCGCATTCTGCGAAGTTCTGCCCGACACCAGCGTTAACGTCACCATCGGCGCGGCCGACATCGGCCAAGGCGTCGCGACCGTCGCCGCGGCGATCGCCGCCGAAACGCTCGGTCTTGAGTTTGAAAACATCCACGTCACCTGGGCGGATACCCAGATCGCCCCCGAAGGCGGCGCGACCTCCGCCTCCCGCCAGACGTTCATCACCGGCAACGCCGTGAAGAATGCCTGCACGAACGCGATGGGCGAGCTCAAGCGCACCGCTTCCGAGTTTCTGAACGTCCCGCAGGAAGAGCTGATCTTCCGCCACCGCGAGATCTACAGCTCCAAGGATGAGTCCAAGAAGATGACCTATCCCGAGCTCATGGGCGCGATGGGCAAAAACGGCCGTCTGGCCGTTGGCGCGGGCTACTACAACCCGAAGACCACCTATCTGAATCCGGCCGACATGTCCGGTATTCCGTATGAGGTCTACTCCTACGCCACCTGCATCATCGAGGTCGAGGTCGATACCGACACCGGCGAAGTGCAGCTTCTCAAGTGCGTTTCTGCGCACGACGTCGGTACGCCGGTCGGCGTGAAGATGTGCGAAGGGCAGATCGAAGGCGGTACTGCCATGGGCACCGGCTTCGTCATCAGCGAGAAGATCGAGATCGACCCGAAGACCTGCGCGATCAAGAACCCCTCGCTCAGCAAGTACATCATCGAGTCCAGCATGGACGTTCCCGAGGTGTATCCGATCGTTGTGTGCAGCGACGGCGACGCCGCTCCGTACGGCGCCAAGGGCATCGGCGAGCCGGCGCTCATCCCGAGCATCCCCGCGACGATGGCCGCCATCGGCAACGCGCTCGGCGTCAAGTTCTATCACACCCCCGTCCTCGCCGCCGACATCGTGAAGGCGTGGAAGGACAAGCAGGCAGCGGAGGCCGCCGCCAACTAAGGTTGAAGGTACTCCCCTAAGGTACTTTTTAACAATAACTCATCGGCCGCGTCGTTCGCGGCGCGGCCAGCTTACCAAGCAATAAGGAACCGCGCACGTCCCTCTTCGGGCATTTAGCAGCTGCCCGAAACCGTACACAAGTAAACGCTCAACGAATGTTGCAATCAACATTAAATTAAGGGAGGCACTTTAATTAATGGCAAACAACAACACCGAGCTTAAGGGATGGGCCAAGTACTGCAAAGAGCAGAACATTGAGTTCTCCACGAAGCGCATCTTCATCGACGGCCTGGGCGGTATGGCTCACGGTCTGTTCGCGTCTCTGCTGATCGGCTGCATCATCAATACCATCGGCATGTACGTTCCCCTGCTGAAGGACATCGTCGTCAACCCCTGGGGTTCCGAAGCTCTCGCGGGCGCGAACCTCCTCATCCAGAGCAAGACTGCTGCTTACGCCGTGCAGGGCGCCGCTATGGCAGCTGCTATCGCGTATAGCATGAAGGCTCCCCCGTTCGTCATGTACTCCACGCTGGCTGTTGGCTACGCTGCCAACGCCCTCGGCGCGCAGGGCGGACCTCTCGCCGTGTTCTTCGTCGTCGTCGTTGCCGTTTTCGCCGGCAAGCTGGTCTCTAAGCGCACCCCGATCGACATCATCATCACCCCGTTCGTGACGATCGTTGTCGGCGTTCTCGTCGCTTACTTGATCGCTCCCCCGATCGGCAAGTTCGCCGTCGCTCTCGGCCAGCTCGTCATGAAGGCGACCGCTCTCCAGCCCTTCTGGATGGGCATCCTCGTCTCCGCTCTCATGGGCATCATCCTGACTCTCCCCATCTCCTCCGCCGCTGTCTGCGCCGGTCTGAGTATTGTCGGTCTCGCCGGCGGCGCCTGCGTTGCTGGCTGCTCTGCTCACATGGTCGGCTTCGCTGTTGCGTCCTACCGTGAGAACGGCGTCCAGGGTCTCCTTTCTCAGGGCCTCGGCACCTCCATGCTCCAGGTTCCCAACCTGGTCCGCAAGCCCATCCTCTGGCTGCCCCCCGTGGTCGCTTCCATCGTGAACGGCCCGCTCGCCACCTGCCTGTTCAAGCTCCAGATGAACGGCGCTGCCATCAACTCCGGCATGGGTACCTCCGGCCTCTGCGGCCAGATCGGCCTCATCACCGGTTGGGCGGCCCCCATGTGCGAAGAGAACGCTGCTTTCGGCGTTGACTTCGCCGCCGCCACCGCCAGCCCGGCTCTGAACTGGATCGGCCTCATCGTCTGCTCCTTCGTTATCCCCGCTCTTGTCAGCTGGCTCGTCAGTGAGCTCATGCGCAAGAAGGGCCTCATCAAGGAAGGCGACTACGCTCTCGATCTGTAATCCTAACAGGCACAAACTTACTTACTCCCGGAGCAAGCTGCAGCTCCGAGGTAAGCACAGCTCGTGCGCGGATTTTTTAAAAAAGGCGTTGAGTTATTAATATTCGCCGGTTCCCGGCGCTTCATGCGCCGGGAATTGAGCGGATGAGCTTAGGGAAATCAAGTCGGCTCCCCAGCCACAGTTAGACCGGGGAACCAGGGGTTTTCTGCACGGTAAGGGCGTCCGCCCTTCCGGGCACACCCCTGCCGCGACAGAAAAACCCCTTGGACAGGGCTGCTGCCATATCCCGGATGTGCGGATGGCGGCGGAATGTCCGCGTGTACTCTGGCAAAACGCTTCCGGCGCAAAACTGCGCAACGCCGGGAGAGTTGGGCAAACACACATTTTAATTGCTGCGCGCAGCAGCAGAAGGGAGTTTACCATGGCTACTCTGGTAATTAAGAACATCGGTAAGATCGTTTCCGGTGACATTGACCACCCCGTTCTTGAGGGCAGCGTCATCGTCATCAACGAGAACCTCATCGAGGCGATCGGCGGCGAAGAACTCCTCGCCAACGTCGGCGACGCGACCGTCGTCGATGCCAACGGCACCACCGTCACCCCGGGTCTCTGGGACACGCATGTGCATGTCTCCACGGCGGACGGCTACGGCACCCGTCAGAAGACCTATGGCTTCATTGAGAGTGCGAAAAACGGCGGCGTGACCACTATGATCTCTGCCGGCGAATGCCATATCCCCGGCCATCCCAAGGGTGACCCCGTCTACACCAAGGCGCAGGCCATTGTCGGCCACAAGTGCTTTGCTAAGGGCGTTTCCGGCGTGAAGGTCGAAGGCGGCGGACTGATCCTCGAGAAGGGTCTGGTCGAGAAGGACTTCGAAGACCTCGCCAAGGAAGGCGTCTGGGTCGTCGGCGAGATCGGCCTCGGCACCGTCAACAACCCCGAGACTGCGGCTCCCATGGTCGAGTGGGCCCACAAGTACGGCTTCAAGGTGCAGATGCACACCGGCGGTACTTCCATCCCCGGCTCCTCCACCGTTACCGCGGACGACGTCATCAAGACGAAGCCCGACGTTGTTTCCCACATCAATGGCGGCCCGACCTCCATTCCTCTGCACGAAGTTGACCGCATCATGGACGAGACTCCGTTCGCGATGGAGATCGTGCAGTGCGGCAACCCGAAGACCGCTCAGTACGTCCTCAACCGCGCTGCCGAAAAGGGCCAGCTCGGCCGCGTGATCTTCGGCAACGACGCTCCGTCCGGCACGGGCATCATTCCTCTGGGCATCATGCGCAACATCAGCTTCGCCGCTTCCATGACCGACATCGCCCCCGAAGTCTGCGTCGCCATGGCGACCGGCAACCCGGCGAAGGTCTACACGAAGCTCAACCGCGGCGTCATCGCCCCGGGTAAGGAAGCCGACCTGCTGATCATGGATACCCCGATGGGTTCCGTCGGCAAGGACGCCATGGAAGCCTTCGCCGCTGGCGATATTCCGGGCCTGTCCTATGTCATCATTGACGGCAAGATCAACGTCAAGAAGTCCAGCAACACTCCTCCTGCGTCGAGAAAGCCCTGCTGAGCCTTGCTCGCACAGAAGCCCAACTCATTTAGCTATTAATTTTTAATAGGAGGATATACCAATGAAAGAGCCTAAGATTCGCAAGATCGTTACCACCCTCGAAGAAGTGTTCTACGAGGGCGGCGCTGAGAAGCCCGTGGAGACCAACTCCGGCCGCAAGTCCATCAAGACTGTGTCCGTGGCTGCCGTTATCAAGAATCCGTACGCTGGCCAGTGGGTCGAGGACCTGTCTGAGCTGACCGAGTACGGTGAGTACCTGGGCGATCTGCTCACCAAGAAGGGTGCCGAGCTCCTCGGTGCCGAGAACGTTGAAACCTACGGCAAGGGCTGCATCGTCGGTCTCGACGGCGAGCTGGAGCACTCCTCCGCTATGCTGCACCCGAAGTCCGGCAAGACCATCCGCGCTGCTATCGGCGGCGGCAAGTCCATCATTCCTTCCAACGAGAAGGTCGGCCCTGCCGGTTCCGAGCTGGACATCTCCCTGCACTTCAAAGATGCCGCTTTCGTGCGCACCCACTACGGCTCCTTCGCGGTCCGTATTCCCGATGCCCCGAAGAACGATGAGATCGTCATGGCGGTCGTTCTGGCTGACGCCGGCCGTCCGCATGCCCTCGTCAACGGCGCTGGCCGTATCGGCGGTCTGCAGAAGTCCGAAGCCAAGTGCGAGGACGGCATGCACTAATTCTTCCCCGCGTTTAACAATAGCCCCCTTGGCAACAAGGGGGCTATTTTCAAGAGCATGACCGCAGAGTATCTGCGGGAGAAAAGGCCTGGAGGACAGAATAAATGAACCTTATTGAAAAGTATCTGGCAAAAGCGGCTGGCAAGGATCATGTCGCCCCCGGCCAGGATCTCACCTGCAAGGTGAGCTTTGTCGCCGCACACGACGTGACGGCTCCCATCGCCATCCGCATGTTCCGCGAGATCGGCGTGAAGAAGGTTTTCGATCGCAGCCGCGTGGCGCTGATCGTTGACCATGTTTACCCCGCCGCCACGGAGAAGGCCCGCGCCAACGTCTGGGCGATGGACGACTTCTCCAAGGAATTCGGCGTTCCCCTGTATCAGCGCGGTGAAGGCGTTATCCACCAGCTGATGTATGAAAAGCACAAGCAGAACCCCGGCGATATCGTTTGTATTGCTGACTCCCACACCGGCACCTGCGGCGGTTACGGTCAGATCGGCATCGGCGTCGGCTCCACGGAGCTCGCTGCGGCCATGGCGACCGGCACCCTCGATCTTGAGGTGCCCCAGGTTGTGCAGATATATCTCACCGGCAAGCGCCCCTCCAACGTTTTCGGCAAAGACCTTATCCTGTATCTCGGCAGCAAGTTCGGCTCCGACTATCTCGTGGACCGCGGCCTTCTTCTCACCGGCCCCGGCATCGACGATCTCTCCATCGCCGAGCGCATGACCGTCTGCAACATGGGTATCGAGATCGGCAGCATGATCACCATCTTCGGCACCGAAGAGAAGGAAAGCGACTGCTTCGAGACCTATGAGATCGACCTTTCCACGCTTGAGCCGCAGATCTCCTGCCCCTTCAGCCCCGCGAACGTCGTTCCGGTGCGCGAGAAGGCCGGCATTAAGGTCACGCAGGTCGTCGTCGGCAGCTGCACCAACGGCCGCCTGAACGACATGGAGCAGGTCGCCAAGGCGTTCAAGGGTAAGAAGGTCAACCCCGACGTCAACGTGCTCATCGTTCCTGCTTCCCGCGAGATCCTCGGCCAGATGGAAGAGCGCGGCTGGACGAAGATCATCCGCGACGCCGGCGCCACCATCCTCAACCCCGGCTGCGGCTCCTGCTTCGGCGCACACGAGGGTCTTATCACCCCGCGCGATGTGTGTGTCTCCACGACGAACCGCAACTTCCCCGGCCGTATGGGAAGCAAGGTCGGCCAGATCTACCTGACGAGCCCGGCTACCGCGGCGGCCACCGCCCTCACGGGCGTCATCACCGTTCCGGAGGTGTAAGCACAAATGGAAAAGATCAAAGGTAAAGTTATCATTCTCGGCGACGACGTCGATACCGACCAGATCCTCCCCGGCTACGCGATGAGCGAGCCCTACGAGGAGATCGGCAAGTACGCCATGGCCGGTCTCCCGACGGAGGACTTCAAGCTCAACCGCGAGACCGGCTGCATTCTCGTCGCCGGACGCAACTTCGGCTGCGGCTCCTCCCGCGAGCAGGCCCCCATCGCTCTCAAGCAGGCGCAGGTCGCGCTCGTCGTGGCGCAGGGCTTCGCCCGCATCTTCCGCCGCAACTGCATCAACATCGGTATGCCGGTGTTCGTTGCTGACGCCGTGAAGAAGCTCCACACCGGCGAGATCATCGAGGTCGATCTCGAAAAAGGCACGATCACCGCGCCCTGCGGCGTCATCGAGTCCAACCCTCTTTCGGAGAACGTGCTCAAAACACTCGAATACGGCGGATTGATTCCCCGTGTACGCGCCGAGCTCGGCATCACCGAATAAACCGGTTTGAAAGAATCAAATAAGGAATATACAGAGGAGAAGAGCAATGGCTATGAAAGACCCTCAGGCAAGAACAAAACAAATTATTAAGGACGATATCGAGACCATCCGCGCTTATGCTGATGCGTTCGGCGTTGAGATGCCCGATCTTGACGAGAACGGCGAGGTCGTCGGTCTGCCCGCGCCGTACCCCCGCGAGGTCGCCGGTGTCGTCCGCAGCGGCTACCGCATCTACGAGCTCGGACAGAAGGCGCTCGAGACCGGCATGCCATGCCTGAACCCGATCCTCGGCCGCAACAGCGCCGAAGAGACATGGAAGGAATCCAACGACATTTACAAGTACGCCGAAAAGTTCGGCCAGACCGTGTTCCAGTTCGTCCACTCCGAGGCGACCCGCCACATCGACCCGCTCAAGGGCCGCGAGCTCATCGAGCAGTCCCGCGGTAAGGGCGGCATCACCCCGAAGGGCGAGCGCGAGTTCATCCAGATGGGCGGCGGCGCGAAGCACCCCGTGCGTATCAACGCCACCGGCGACACCGCGCACATCAACATCCTCAACGGCTTTATCGCCGGCTTTGACGGCACCGACATCGGCCCGGTCATCCACGTCCACTTCGGCGGCCGCGGCATCCACGACTTCCGCACGAAGGTCGTCAACGGCTACAAGTCCTGCATCGTCTGCGCCGAGAACAAGATCTTCGCGCAGCTCGACACCCACAAGCACATCAACAACATCGGCGGTACCGACGGCATGGCCATCGCGATGTGCCTTCTCTCCGAGGGCATCGCCACCCACGCCGGCCTCCCCTGGGAGCTCTCCGGCATCCAGATGAACGTCGGCGGCAACAACCTGTACCGCGACCTCGCCATCATCCGCGCGTTCCGCCACAACATGCTCTCCAAGAGCCTGATCGTTGTTCCCGAAACGTTCCAGCATCCGCCCGCGAACCTGATCGCGGAGCAGGCGCATTTTGCCCGCATGGCCATCTCCGCCAAGCTCGGCGGCGCCAACTTCTACCGCCCGAAGGCGGCCGAGAGCGTCGGCATCCCGACCGGCGACTCCATGGGCCAGGCTTGCTGGGCTACGCTCGATGTGTTCCAGCACACCTACAACCCCGGCATCGAGTCCCCGAAGATCGACGAGTATGAGAACATGATGATGGACGAGGCATTCGCCGTTCTCGAAGCCGTTCTCAAGCTCCCCGCGCACAGCCTGCATCAGGGCTGCCTGACCGAGGAATTCTGGAAGCAGTGGACGGACGAAGAACTCATCGACCTCATCGTTGACGGCGGCAAGTCCGGCAAGATGGACACCCCGCGCGCCGGCGGCTGGGATCTCAAGCGCTTTGTCAAGACGAACCGCGACCCCGACGGCATCACTCGCTACGTCGAAGGCTACACTCCGCTGGGCGTCGATCCTTCCCGCTGCCCGATCACCAAGGAGCACGTTACCGTGCACATCGAGAAGCCGCCTACACGCAAGGAGAAGATCGTCCTCGCGACCGTCGGCGCCGACGCGCACGTCAACGGCATCAACACCATCCGCGAGGCGTTCCAGGACGCCGGTTATGAGATCATCTTCCTGCGCGGCATGAACCTGCCCGAGACCGTGGCCGAAGTCGCGGCGGAGGCGAAGGCAAACGCCATCGGTGTGAGCAACCTGCTTGGCCTCGGCGTGACGCTGTTCCCGCGTGTCGGCAAGCGTCTCGAAGAGCTCGGAATGCGCGACAAGGTCGTCGTCTGGGCGGGCGGACGTATCGCCGAGAAGGAAGAAGAGCACGCCTACTACGAGAAGAAGATCGCGGAAGAGGGCACCGGCTTTATGGGCGTCGATGCGTTCTTCGGCCCCGAGTCCACGCCCGAGCAGTGCGTGACCAAGATCACCGAACTCATCGAGGCGAAAGAGAAAGAGCTCGCCGAGAAAGAAGAAAACAAGTAATTCAGGAAGGAAAGAGAACACCATGGACCAGTACAGAATTCCCTGCGTTATCATGCGCGCCGGTACCAGCAAGGGCATTTTCCTCAAGGAAAACGATCTGCCCGCCCCCGGTCCCGAGCGCGACGCCATGATCCTGCAGATCTTCGGTTCCCCCGACAAGCGCCAGATCAACGGTCTGGCCGGCGCCGATCCTCTGACGAGCAAGCTCGCCGTCATCGGCCCGAGCAAGCAGCCCGGCTGCGACGTGGATTACACGTTCGCCCAGGTCTCCATCACCGACGCCGTCGTTGACTGGAACGGCAACTGCGGCAACATCTCCTCCGGCGTTGCCCCGTTTGCGATCGACGAGTCCATCGTGAAGTGCCACGAGGGTCTCAACGAAGTCACCATCTGGCAGGTCAACACCCAGAAGGTCATGAAGTCTTACGTCCTCGTCGAGGACGGCAAGGCAAAGGTCACCGGCGATGTCGCCATCGCGGGTGTGCCCGGTACCGGCGCGCTCATCCAGATGGATATGTCCGGCACTGCCGGCGCCGCCACCGGCAAGCTCCTGCCGACCGGCAACCCCGTGGACGTCATCGAGACGAGCCGCGGCCCCATCGAGGCCTCCATCGTTGACTGCGCCAACCCCGTCATCTTCGTGCGCGCCGAGAGCGTCGGCATGAAGGGCACCGAGGATCAGGTCGAGATCGACGGAAACAAGGAGCTGCTCAAGTATCTCGAAGAGATCCGCGGCATCGCGTGCGTGAAGTGCGGCATGGCGAAGGATCTTGCCGACGCCACCAAGAACTCCCCGGCGTTCCCGATGGTCGCTTTCATCACCGAGGCGCAGGATTACTACTATCCCCCCGAGAAGAAGACCATCAAGAAGGAAGAGGTCGATCTCGTCTCCCGCCTGATGTTCATGCAGGTGCTGCATAAGACCTATGCCGGCACCGCCACGGTCTGCACCGGCGTCGCCGCGAAGATCCCCGGCACTATCGTCAACCAGGTAATCGGCAAGGAGAATCCGGAAGAACTCGTGCGCATCGGCCACCCCGCCGGCGTCATCAACTGCTATTCCGAGGTCACGCCCGATCTCACCGTGAAGAAGGCCGCCATCGAGCGCACCGCCCGCCGTCTTATGGAAGGCTACGCGCTGCTCGAGAAGAGCAAGGACCCCCGCAAGAAGTAAGAGCGCCCATGTCCGCCATCCGGGTCTCCCAGATGGCGGTTAAGGAGTCAAAGCGATGAAAGCAAACATTCTTGTTTACGATGTCGGCAGCACGTATACGAAGGGCGCGGCTTTCTGTCTTGCGGACGGAAAGCTGACGTTCCTCGCCCGCGGCCAGCACCCGACGACGCTTGAGAATATCAGCGACGGCGCGCGCGGCGCCGAGACGGAGATCCGCGCCAAGGGCGTGGAATTCGCGCCCGATATGGTCCGGTTCAGCTCGTGCAGCGCCGCGGGCGGACTGCGCATGGTCGCCATGGGCTTCATGCCCCGCGTGACCGCAAAGGCAGCGAAAGAAGTTGCCATGACCGCCGGTGCGCGCGTCATGGAAGTCGTCTCTGCGGACGAGCCGCCCGAGTTCCGCGAGGAAGTGCTGCGCGAGATCAAGCCCGATATCATCCTGCTCTCCGGCGGTACGGACGGCGGCGATATGGCGAACGTGCTCGAAAACGCGGACATCATCTGCAAGGTGCACGGTGAAGGCACGGTCATTCTCGGCTGCAACAAATTCGCCCAGCGCGAGGCCGCGGAGAAATTCCGCGCCGCGGGCATTGAGTGCATCCGCGTGCCGAACATCCTGCCGACGATCCATGAGCTGAACGTGAAGCCCGCGCGCATCGCCATTCACGAGCAGTTCATCAACCAGATCACCCATGCGAAGGGACTGAAGGAATTCCGCGACACGCTCGCAGATCAGACCGTCATCCCGACGCCGGGCGCCGTGCTTCTTGCAAGCGAGCTGCTTGCCAAGGGCAGCTACGAGCAGGAGGGCGTCGGCGGTGTGATCCTTGTGGACATCGGCGGCGCGACGACCGATATCCATTCCGCTCTGCCCGAGCTCATCGATATGAACATCGAAGAGCGCGGCCTTGTTGTGAGCAACGAAAAGCAGTTTTCCTACCGCACCGTCGAGGGCAATCTCGGTCTGCGCGTGAGCGCGACCGGCATTCCCGAGGCCGTGGGCGACAAGGCCATTCTCCGCGCCATGGACCACGATTACGGTCTGACGCCGGAGGATGTGGAAAACTACGTCGATCTTCTCGAAGCGCACAACGACCACATCCCCGCCGACGAGAAGGAGGCTTGTCTCGACCGCGCACTTGCCGCGTGCGCTGCGGACGTCGCCATCCGCCGTCACGCCGGGTATTACGCGAAGGAGGCCGATCCCGTCATGGGCATCATGGCCGGCGCTCCGATGGGGCGCGATCTTCGCAACGTGCGCCAGGTGCTGTGCGTGGGCGGAATTTTCCTCCACTGCCACGGCAAGGAGCGCGAGAACATCGTGCGCCGCACGTTCGATAACCCCGGCATTTCGCTGCTGCCGCTCAACGACCCGGATATCTGGTTCGATGAGAATTATATTCTCTACGCCATGGGCGTTCTGGCGCAGCATTATCCCGAAGAAGTTCTTTCGTATATGAAAGAGCACGTAATAAAGAAATAAACCTCTCAAATACTTATTAAGGAGACTGATTCCCATGACCAACGGACAGAAAATGCGCAAGCTCTTTGAAGAGAAAAAGCTCGTCGTCGCCCCCGGCTGCCACGACGCTCTCACCGCAAAAATCATTGCTTACCTCGGCTTTGACGCCGTGTACATGACCGGTTATGGCCAGAGCGCTTCCCACCTCGGCCAGCCCGACGTCGGCCTGATGACCATGAGCGAGATGGTCATGCGCGCTTCCAACACCGTGGAAGCCGCCGGCAACGCCCTCGTCGTCGCCGACGCCGACACCGGTTTCGGCAACGCCGTCAACGTGCAGCGCACCATCCGCGAGTATGAGAAGGCCGGCGTCGCCGTCATCCAGCTCGAGGACCAGGTCATGCCCAAGAAGTGCGGCCATATGACCGGCCGTCAGGTCGTTCCCATGGAAGAGATGGTCGGCAAGGTCAAGGCCGCCGTTGACGCCCGCCAGGGCGACATGATGATCATGGCCCGTACCGACGCCCGTACCGTTTACGGCATCGAAGAGGCCATCAAGCGCGGTCTTGCCTACAAGGAAGCCGGCGCGGACATCATCTTCATCGAGTCCCCCGAGTCCAAGGAAGAGATGATGCTCATCAACAAGGAGATCCCCGGTCTGACGCTCGCCAACATGGTCGAGGGCGGCCGTACCCCGATCTTCAAGAACGACGAGCTCGAGAGCTTCGGCTACAACCTCGTTATCTACCCCACCGCCTCCACCTACGTCACCACCAAGGCCATGATCGACCTGTGGGAAGGCCTGAAGCGCGACGGAACCACCATCACCCAGCTCGACAAGATGGTCCCGTTCGCCCAGTTCAACGAGCTGATGGGTCTGCAGAAGATCCGCGACATCGAGCACACCTACGCTTCCTCCACCGGCCGCTGAGCGTAGACGGGAGAGAGAAAAGATGGCAGATCTGAAAAGCGTAGTTGCGGAAAAACTTCCGCTGACGATGGGCGAAACGATCGCCCTCGCAAAAGAATACGGCGTGCGCGTGGTGGACGTTGTCCTCACCGAGAGCGAGCTGCGCACCGGTCTGGACCGCGAAGGCGTGCTCAAGGCCGTCATGGAAGAATATGCGCACAACCTCAAGGCTGTGGAGATCGGCGTTTCCGGCGGAAACAGCTTCCTGCTCGGCACCGTTCCCACCCAGCTCAAGGAAATGGGCCCCGGTACCATCTTTGCGGATGTGCTGCTTGACAAGGCGCTCATGTACACCGTGGCCGCCGAAGTTGGCAACCACTGCATCGGCGTGCGTCCGTGCGCCGGCACGGGCGACCCCTGCCCGTACACCGGCTTCCTGCGCGCGCTGATGGACGTCGGCACCGACGAGACCACTCTCGCCGAGGTCGCCTGTCTCATGCTCAAGGTCGGCAGCCTGTTCCGCGTGGCGAAGGTCACCACCGGCTGCAATCTGGAAGGCTACGGCGCGGGCAGCGCCGCCATCGCCGCCGCGACCGTTCATCTCAAGAACGGCACGCCCGAGCAGATGGAAAAGGCCATGGTCCTCGCCATGTCCCCGACGATCGGCGTTCCCTGCACGCCGCGCGTGCTCGTCCCGGCGCTCTGCACCGCTCATGTCGGCGGCGCGATCCTCGGCGGCATGTACGCCGGCCGCCTCTGCACGACCGTGGAGATGACCGTCAACGTCCCGTTCGACGTCATGTTCGCCATGGCGTCCCTTGTCCACAAGGAGAGCGCGCACCACATTGTGCCCACCGTCGTGGAGTACATGGAGCCCTTCTTCCAGCGCACCGCCGAGGTCGAATCTCTCGTCTCCGAAGAGGTCCACAAGGCCGACAAGCAGCGCATCGAAGAGACGCTCGAAAAGGCCAAGGAGATCGCCAAGAAGATGGCGGACGGCTCCGCCCCCATCATCAAGACGCTTGGCGACGCCGTTGTCGGCGGTTCCTCCCAGGCTGTCGGCAGCCCGACGAACTGCGGCCGCATCGCTCACGAGCTTCTCAACGAGGGCGAGAAGGTCACCGAGATCACCATCGAGCTGTATCCGGAGCTCTTTGCCCGCCGCACGATCAACGTGCCCGGCGTGCTCATGGGCGCAGTGTACGGCTGCTCCACCTCAGACTATAAGACCTACGAGGTCGCCGTGGAGCGCGTCAAGGCCGACGGCGTCAAGGTGAACATCGTCCGCGGCGAGGAGTACCAGATCCAGAAGGTCACTCTCGTCACCGACAAGGGCAACAGCGTCATGGTCGATACGCTCAACCGCGGCGGCGGTCGGCTCGTGCTGCGCAACGCCACGCCCTCTCTTGAGAAGGCGCAGGAAGCCGCGAAGAAGCTCGGCATCGTCGTTGTCGAGTAATTCTCCCCGATAAATTCATATCCGCAAAGCTGCCGGAACCGTAACGGTTCCGGCAGCTTTTCTATGCCCATCAATATCACGGAATGTGTGTATAATTGGGGCTTAAATTGTCGATCAGATAATTTTATGGTCGAAAAACCCCTGCATTATCAATAGACATACGATTCGTGAAATTCGACGGAAAAGTGGATGCTCACAAAACGTGTTTTTCTGTTAACATATGGACATGAGACACAAACCGTGTTTTAAATCTATAATGAACAGAAAGGACAAAAATGAGCAAAAGAGCTTATTCGGCGTGGGACTATCCGTCCAACACCAAACGAAACCCGATCCCACCGGCGAAATCGTCGCAGGAGCGAAACCGGGGCGTCGGCATACCGCAGAGCCAGCAGAGCACAGCGCCGCTGCCGCAAAACACAACGCCGGCACAACGGGGAATCGTTCCGGAAAGAGGGCAGAACGCCCGGCAGAACTATAAGCCGCCGACGCGGGGGCGGCCGGCGAGCACCGGTGCGCAGCCGTGGCTGCGCAATTCCGGCGCAGGGAAGCAGACGCCCGGCACGACCGGAACGATAAGAAGAACCGGGACAACGGGTACAGCCGGACAAACCGGAACGGGCAAGCCAACGGGAACGACCGGGAAACCGCCTTACCGTTCTTCGTATGCCAGCGCTGCGGATCTCGCCGACATGAACGAGATCATGGGTGTGAACTCCTACACCGGCGAGGCACAGGATGTCGCCGACGATTTCCTGCGGCAGAAAGGCGTAAGCAGCACCACGGAGTATCAGAAGAAATTCTTTACCGAACAGGCAAGGAAACAGCAGGAGAGAGAGGCGCGGCGAAGAGCGCAGGAGGAACGGGCGCGGCAGTACCGCGAGCTGTACGGCGATGAGGAAGCGGCAGCGGAATACATGGGACTGCGCGGCGGCTACACCGGTGAAGTAGACGATCTCGTACAAGAAGAATGGAGAAAAAACGGTGTGAGCGACGCTGCGGGGTACCGGAAGGTCGCGGATTATCAGTGGCGAAACATGGTTGGCGGCGCGGTGGACACTTTGCGCAACAGTGCCAACGATCTATCTTACCGCTTGCAGGATGGCCGCGCCGAGCAGCTGGCGGAAAATGACGCGATACGGGATGCGGCCAACGGCAAGGGCAATTATGAGGATCTGTACCGGGAGTATCTCGCAAAGTATCGCGAGGAAACGAGCGATTTCGTCCCAAGAAAGGCTGTGGACTGGGGCGAGGCCTACAATGCCGAGACCGCACGCATCGCGGACGAGGAAGGCTTCAACGACTATGTGCGGAAAGACGGCCAGCTCTACCGCGCCCTCGGCGCTATGGCTCCGTCGCTTGCTGCGTCCGCGGCGGGCAACCTGGCCGGGGGCGCGCTGGCTCTGGGTGGGGCATATGGCTCGGCGCGTGCAGCGGCGAAGGTCGGAAAGGCCCTTTCCGCCTCGATGACCTTTTCCTCCGCCTCCGGCGCCGCATATGAGGAGGCAATCGCCAACGGGATGACCCCCGAAAAGGCTATGCAGCTTGCCACTGCCGCGGGTACCATAGAGCTCGGCACAGAGGTTCTCAGCTCCGGTTTTGGGCGCTTTGCCGGAAAAAAGCTCGGCATAGGGGGCGCGGCAGACGGATTTCTGGAAAGTCTTGCCGGAAAGCTGACTGACGATCCGCTTGTCCAAAGCGCACTTGTCAGCATGAGCGGTATCCTTGGCGAGGGCTTTGAGGAATTTCTTTCCGAATGGTGCGGTTATGCCGCGCAAAAGGCCATTGGCGGCTATGACACCCGAACGATGGGAGAGGTTTGGAAGGACTCTCTGGCGGCGTTCCGCGACGGCGCGTTCGTAGCCGGGCTGCTGAACGCAACGACGCTCCTGCAGTGCGGCGTTCCGCCGCAGACGGCCATCGAGGTAGGCGTCGATGAGGCAATGGCGCAGGACAATGCATCGCCGCGAAAGGATGCCGCCGGACGGAAGCCCGGCACGACGGTCAGCGTTTCGGAGATCGTCGGGCAGATCTCCGACAGTCTCCGGCAGAAGCTCTCGGAACGTGATCTCGTGCAGTTCAACGAGGCGTTTGAAAACTCACCGGCGGGAAACCGGTTCGCGGAAGCGCTGGCCGGGATGGATACCGCCGACGCCGCGAGACTGACGGACGCCGTGACCGGTGCCGTAGCCGATGCGGTGAAGCGGGGCGAGAGCTACAGCAGTCTCGAGGATTTTCTGACCGACGAGAGCGTAGAGCACATGACGGAGGCGGTGATCGAAGAGACGGCGGAAACGCTCGGCCTTGCCGATGCGGACGATATCGGAGCGAACGAGAAGAAGCTCGGCGACTCCCGTGTGGCGGCGCTCAAGGACATGGCGAAGGAATCCCTCACCGAGCAATTCCGCAAAAACAGCGAACTCCGCGATACCGCCGAGCGTGTCCGGCAGACTCGACGGGAAGAAATCGCGGGAAAGTCCTACGATTATCTGAATGAGATTCCTGTGGAATACTATGGAAAGTCCGTGCTTTTCCCGCCGGAGTATGGTATAATATATTCAAATGGGAAACAATACCCGGTTTTGGTCTCACCGTACGGTGAAGCAAAACCGATAATTAAACAGCTGGGACTGCCTAATACACAGGCTCACCACGTGGCGCAGAATGCGATATATGGGGATATCGTTTCAAAATCAGAAGGGATAACTATATCTGTGGAGGGCAACGTATTTACTGATTTAGGAAGTCTGCACAACGGGATGCATACTTTTTCGGAATCAAAATTGGACGCATTTCGTGAGGCCGGGACACTTCCAACAAATGCCGAATACATAGCTATTGCCGCACAAGGGCTGCAATCTCTCGGGTATAATGAAGTTGTTGTAAAGTATGTGATGGATTGCGTGATCCAGCAACAATTAGCACATGGCCTGCTGCCGGATATGCCAATTCCTAAGATGCCGAGAAAAATCTATTTTGGGTCGCATAAAACCACGACAGAGGAGGAGCTACACGATGAATCTATATTATGATAAATTGCAGAAAACCGCGCAGGATCGGCGCGACGCAGAGCGGTATGCAGAGAAGCGAAATATGACGGAAGCGGAAAAGAAGGAAACAGTTTTTCGCATGTCAAAGGAGTCGTTGGAGACGGCGAAAAAAATGATTGCAGCGAGCGGACAGAAACCGACAGAATACAGTCCGGTAACCAGAGAGTGTATGGCGGCAATGATCTACGGGGCCTTTTTTGCAACTTCTGTTGAGGAACTCGGTTATTTTGATTGGATGTGGACGGAATCTACAACAGCAATCAATATAAATCATCTGTTTGAGATTGATATTGATAATTGCATCGCCTTGGCCAAATATCTGCACGAAAATGATCACTATATGGACAACCCTAATCTGAATCCGGAAATATATAAACTAATCCACTATGGAGCAGATGCATATTTCTGTCTCAACCAGCCAGAGCGGCTGGCTAAGGGAATTCAGAGTATGATCAAGCAGTGTAACGAATTATTTGGAACAGGCGAAAAAACTGAATAAGCGCAGCGCCGCCGGGGGCTTCCCCGGCGGCGTTTTTGTGCGCGGATGGGGCCTATAAAACCGGTTCGCGGAAGCGCTGGCCGGGATGGATACCGCCGACGCCGCGAGACTGACGGACGCCGTGACCGGTGCCGTAGCCGATGCGGTGAAGCGGGGCGAGAGCTACAGCAGTCTCGAGGATTTTCTGACCGACGAGAGCGTAGAGCACATGACGGAGGCGGTGATCGAAGAGACGGCGGAAACGCTCGGCCTTGCCGATGCGGACGATATCGGAGCGAACGAGAAGAAGCTCGGCGACTCCCGTGTGGCGGCGCTCAAGGACATGGCGAAGGAATCCCTTACCGAGCAATTCCGCAAAGACGGCGAACTCCGCGACACCGCCGAGCGTGTCCGGCAGACTCGACGGGAAGGCGCGACAAGGAGTGATCGAATCCTTGGATGTATTGAACGGGGAGAGCCTAATGATTATCTTGATGGAATCCCTTTGGAACGCTACGGAAATTCCGTGATTATTCCGGCAGAATATGGTACAATCTATCCGGATGGAAAACGATATCCAGTTGTAGTTGGACCATATGCTGAGGTAAAACGAATCAATAAACAATTGGGATTGCCTAATACGCAAGCTCACCATGTGGCACAAAACGCCATTTATGGAAAAACCGTGCCAAAGCAGCAAGGTGTTGCAGTCTCATTGCGTGGTAACGCATTTACGGAGTTCCAAAGTCCGCATAACGATGCACACAGAATCGGCGAACAAATTATTGACACATATAGAGAGGACGGTACAACTCCGACAAACAAAAAAATGTATGAAATTTATGTCAGTGAATTGCAAGCGGCAGGGCTAAACAGCAATGTCATTGATTTCATAATGTACGAAGTGATACAGCAGCATATGGAATACGGCATTCTACCGGGAGACGCTATTAAAAAAATGCCACGGAAAATATTTTTTAACTATAAGGAGATGTCAGAAGATGAAAAGAAGCCATGAAAAAAACGCGAGGGAAAATGCAAAGGCTCTGACGGACGCGGAACACTACGCAAAAATGCGCCAAATTCCAGTAGAAGAAAAGGAAGAAATACTTAGACATATTACAAGGGAAGCTCTTGAAAACGCGCCCAAGATGATAGTGGCAAGCGGTCAAAAACCAGAGAAATACTCTCCCATAACACGAGAGTGTATGGCGGCAATGATTTATGGAATGTTGATTGCAATGTCTATAGAAAACCTTGGATACTACGAATGGAGATGGACAGAGTGTATGATGGCGATGGTTGCCAATACTTTCTTCGCAATGGAAGAAGAACAGAGTGCAGCATTGGCCACTTATCTGTATCAAGGTTCCGATAAGAATAGTCCGGAATATAACGTTAACATTTTTCAACTGGTTCATATCGGCATTGATGCGTTCTATTGCCTTGATCAGCCAGAGTTTCTGGCGAATGGGATGCGAAAAGTCCTTGATGCATGCTATGAGGATTTTGGAACGGGCGAAGAAAACTGAATAAGCGCAGCGCCGCCGGGGGCTTCCCCGGCGGCGTTTTTGCGTTCGTCATTATCACGGAACGTGTGCATTTATCGGCCCCGAATTGTCATATGGTCGTTTTGCATGTCCGAAACCCCTTTTATACTCAATGGATACACGATTCGTGAAAAACGACGGAAAAGTGGGTGCTCACAAAACGTGTTTTTATGCTACGATATAGGCGTCGATTAACAAGGGCCCACACGTCGGACGGCCAGTCTTTTCGGCGCTTTTTGCCCTTTTCTCCTTGGCGGGCGACAGCCCGCCTGCGTCCAAAAGAACAAAAATCCCTCGAAAATCCAAGGCTGTCCGATGCGAAGCAGTTTTGCCGGAGCAGAAATGCTCGCAGGCAAGGAAAAGCCCGCAGAGAATACTTTGTGTATTCTCAAGGGTTTTGACGCAGTATGAGGGCATTTCCGCCCGGCAGAACCGCGTGGGCTCTTGTAAATCGACGCAAACACCGTAAGGGAATACGCAAGCCGGGGCGGACACCGGCGGAAAGGAGTCCAAGATGGACGAAAACGAAAGACCGGAACAGGTCGGGGAGGTCGTGACTCCCATGGAGGACGGCTCGGCGGAGCAGCAGGAAAGCGTTCCCGCGCCGCAGAGCCATGAGGACAATCGCCGTTTCCAGGCGGCGAGACTGGGGGGCGAACGCACCGGATACGAACGGGCGATGCGCGAGCTGGCCGGGCGCGAGAGCGAGCGGCGCTCGCATGAGGAAGAGCAGATGCGCTTTATCGCCGACGACGCGCGCGAGTTTGCCCGCCGGTTCCCGGAGGCGGATCTCGCGGGGCTGGATTCCTCGGAGAGCTTCCGCCGCTTCTGCGGCAGCCGCTACGGTCGAGAACCGCTGAGCGAACTGTACGCGGATTATCTGGAGATCGCCGGCGGCGCGCTGCGGGCGGCGCAGGCGAGAAGGGAAAGCCGGGCGGCACGGTCCACCGGCAGCGGCGGCAGCGGATCCTATGAGGCACTCAACGCCCGGCAGCAGTCGGAGCTGGACGCATGGAACCGCGCGTTCCCGCAGATGAAAATGTCGGCCCGCGAATATCTGAGCCGAAACAAGTGAATGTGAAAGGAGACAAAACAACATGAGACCCATCCAGAATGCGGGCGGAGAAGAGACGATCCACGCCCGCAGCTACCCGGTGGCGAAAGCCACCGCGATCACCGCCGGACAGGTGGTGCGGCTTTCCGGAGGGAAAGTCGTTCCGGCGACTGCCGCGCAGACCGGCGCGATCCTCGGCATCGCCGGAGAGGACCACAGCGGCAGCGCGGATATGCTCAACCCGCGCGCGAACGGAGACGAGATCCTCGTCTGCGACAATCCGGGGCTGATCTTTGAATGCCCCGTACCGACGGTCAAGGCCGAGAGCGGCAGCGCTACGACGCTCGTTCCCGCCACGGGAGACATTGCCGCGGCTGCCGCGGACGACGCTTATAACGCCGCGGTGCTCGTACTCAAAAGCAAGGCCGCGGGCAGCAGCAACAGCGATAAGCCCGGTGCGCACCGCGCCGTGACGGATTATGCGAAAAGCGGCACGGTGCTCACGCTCGAGACCGGCGGCACGCCCGCCGCCGGGGACGAGTATGAGTTTTACCCCGCGCTCGGCAGCGCCGTGTGCGCGCTCAACGCCAAAGCCACCGCGCTCGTTGTAAACGCGACCGGCGCTACGGCGGTGCGATGCATCGGCCACGACTACGAGCGTCACACGATCCGCTGCATCGCCGCGGCGCACACACTCGCCGCGAAAGCCTAAAAAACCAAATTTGAAAAGGAGAAAAAAGAATTATGAGCAGCAATTTCAAAAACTGGACGAGCGACAACTATGCGTTCGTTGGCAAGGCGTTCGACTATGCTTACGCCGACCGTCTCAATAAGCTCTCGCCCGTTGTCGGCGAGGTGAACGCCAAGAGCATCGACTACGAGCTGACCGGCTCCGGCGGCTACGGCGAAGCGCCCCGCTACGACGGCGAGAATCTCAACGAGGGCAGTCTCAAGCGCGGCTTTAAGACCGTGATCACGCCGGTCGAGTACACGCTCTCTATCCCCGTCGGCTACAAGGAAGCCAAGGTGGATAAGATGGGCGAGACGAGAAAGGTCGGCACGAAGCTCGGCGACAGCATGGCGCTGACGGTGTACCTGCACGTGCTGCGTATGTTCGCCAACGCCTGGAACACCGACGGCAAGCACAACGGCGGCGACGGCGTGAGCTGGGCCAATGCCGCGCACCCGGTCGCCTCGCGCGGTTCCTCGGGCCGAACGTTCGTGGCCGACACCGACGCCGGTACGTACTCCAACATCTCCACGGACGCCTTCTCCGTTTCCGCCATCACCGCGGCGCAGAGTCGCGCCAACCGCTTCCTTACGCCCGACGGCATGCCGTTCCTGTGCGATTTTGACACCGTCCTGATCGCACCCGAACTGGAGGAAAAGGCGAAGAAGATGTTCGGCGAGAATGCCCGCCTGATGCCTACCGGCGATCCCGAGAGCGCCTACAACGCCGCAAACCCCGTGTACGGCATGCGCTATATCGTCATGGGCGGCGGCGCGGACGGCTTTACAAGCAAGCAGTGGGCGGTGTGCGACCGCCGTCTGATGAAGGAGCTCGTGAACATCGTCTACAACACGCGCCCGACGGTGATGCAGTCGCCGCAGGATAACCCGCTGAAGGATCTTTACACCGCGTATGCCGACTTCGGCGTCGGCTGGGGCGACGCGCGGCAGATCATTTTCGGAAATCCTTCCTGATAGCGAAGAACAGACGGGGCAAACCCCTCGGTCAGCGGCTCCGCCGCTGCCAACTCCCCTGTTAGGGGAGCCAAGATAGTATTCCGCATACCTGCTTGCCTCCCCTAACAGGGGAGGTGGCAAAACCGAAGGTTTTGACGGAGGGGTTT
>ERZ808240.248-NODE-248-length-73925-cov-4.834804_pt1 | contig 73925 bp, 63 predicted proteins | sample MGYA00521084_ERZ808240 | MGnify/ENA primary metagenome ERZ808240 (study PRJEB31516, sample SAMN03275571) | gut metagenome | biome: mammalia-associated habitat; material: feces | host: Papio cynocephalus | place: Kenya | collected 2012-08-06 ...
ATTGCAGAAACGCGGTGCTGGTTTAAGCCAAACACCGCGTTTTTCGACAGGCTGATTGTGATATGAAAAAAGAACCCCATATGGGGTTCTTTTTTCATGCGTAAATACATGCTCAGTTGTAGGTGGCTCCGCCGTAGGAGCTGGAGACGAATGCGATGTATGTGTGACCGACGCCGAGTTCCAGCTCGGTGCCGTCAGCGGCGTAGTAATGGAACGGCTCGTTGAGAGCTCCGCGCTTCCAGGTGATGGGCTCGCAGTAGCCGCCGTTGAAGAAAAGACCCGTACCCTCGCACTCGTAGGTGCTCATCGCGGTGTGGTAATGATCGTCAATACCGATCTGTGTATAGGTGGCGAGAACGAGCAGATTCTGGAACACCGCAGGGGTGCTTGTATTGGCGTCGTCGATGGAAACGTTCCAGTTGAACCCAACATAGCCGTTCTGGTCGGCTTTATACTCAAAGCTCGTGATCTTCGTGCCGGGGAACACGATGCGGACGTTGTTGGCAACGCTGCCGTCGGTCGGCGCTGCGTTCTCGGTAAAGCGCAGGCCGTAATCGTAGGAATCGGTATTGTGCTCGGTACGGGTGTTATTCTCGGCAATGAATGTCTTCAGCCGCTCGCCGGTCGTCGTCATGCTGTGTACGCCGCTCAAGTAGGGGTATTCCGTAAGACGGAAGCCGGTGCCGTTTGCTTCGTTTACATTGATGTTATCGTTGTCCACGTAGTTCGCGAGCATCGGCGCGGAGTACTCAAGACCGTCGGCGCTCTCGCCGCAATGGGCAAAGATCGCATCGTAAGAAAGCGCCGTGCTGACGAAGTAGGAGCGGCAGCTGCGGATGGGGGTGATGTTGTCCACATCGTCCAGATCCATGAAAACGAACATGTTGCGGGTGATCTGCTCGACCTGCGCTTCATAAACGATAGCGGCCTTGCTGATGCTGCCCTGCAAAACGGCCGTACCGGTATCGTCCCAGCGGTTGTTTTCCACCATAATGGCCACAGGGCGCGTCTTGCTGTAGTCCTTCGTTGTGCTCTCGCCGGTCAGCGGGTTCACAAGCGGCGTTTCGGGTGTCGGCTCCGGCGTGGCGGTCGGCTCCGGCGTCGATTCTGCCGTGGCGGTGGGTTCGGGCAAAGGCTCCGCGGTCGCTTCGGCGGTCGGCTCCGGCGTGGAAGATGCTTCCGGTTCGGCCGGTGTGTTCGGACGGCTGGCGCACGCGCCGAACACGAGCGTGCATACGAGAAGCAGAGAAAGTACGGTCAAAAATTTACGCTTCATAGTTTCACCTCATAGTAGCAAAAAATTCAAAACGAACATAGAAAATATACTATATCCGTCTCTTCGTGTCAATGCGCCGGGTCAGGAATAGCTCACGCCGCCGTAATAGTCGGACACAAATGCAATATACGTTTTCCCGACGCCGAGCTGCAATTCGCTGCCGTCAGCGGTGTAGTAGCGGAACGGCTCGTTCACGCTGCCGCGACTCCAGGTGATCGGCTCAGCATAGCCGCCATTGAAGAAATACCCGGCGTCCTGATAGTCGTAAGTGTAGATGGAGGAGTGGTTTTTCTCGTCGATGCCGACAGCGGTGGGGGAGTAGAGGACGAGAACGTTTTCAAATGCGACACTCTCGCCGGTATTTGCGTCCGTATAGTCGCGGTTCCACTGCGTGCTCATATAGCCGCCCTTTTCGGCGTCATACGCAAAGTCCGTGGTCTTCCCCGTCGGGAAAACAACATGGACGCTGTCCGCCGTCTCGCCGTTCACAGGCGCGGCGTCGCTGGTGAAGCGGAGACCGTAGTCATAGCCGTCGGTGCGGTGCGTGGTGCGTGTGCCGTACTGGGCAAAAAGATTTTGCAGCCGCTCGCCGGTCGTCGTCATGCTGTGTACGGCGCCAAAATATGGCGCGTCGTACTGGCGGAAGCCGCAGCTTCCCTCGTGGACCTCAATGTCGTCGGCGTCCGTATAGTTGACGAGCATCGTATCGGCAAATTCGAGCCCTTCGCCGCTCTTGCCGCAGTGGGCGTAAATGGCGTCATAGCTGAGTGCCGCGCTCACAAAATAGCTGCGTGCGCTGCGGATGGGGAAAACATTGTTGAGACCGTCCGTATCCATAAAGAGAAACATGTTGCGCGTGATGGACTCCACCTGCATTTCGTAGACGATGGAAGCCTGTGAGAGACCGCCCTGCGCGATGAGCGTGCCATCGTCCCAGCAGTTGTTTTCCACCATAATAGCCACGGGGCGCGTCTGACTGTAGTCGGTGTCCGTTTTTTCGCCGGTCAGCGGATTTGTAAACATCGGCTCCGGCGTCGCCGTCGGGGAGGGTTCGGGCGTCGCCGTCGGTTCGGGCGTGACGGTAACGGCGGGCGTGGGGGACGCGTTTGTGCCGGACGGAGCTGGAGATGGCGTTGCGCCGCAGCCGGCAGTCACGATCAGACAGGCGAAAACGAGCAGAAGCGCGAGTTGCTTTTGGAATTTCATGGGAATACACCTCGGTATAGTTAATGTACGATCATAGGACGAATATGGCGTCCGATTGGTTCGCATGAAAAAGCCCCGGAAGCAGCGCTTCCGGGGCTTTGGAAAAGTCGGGGATCAGTGCAGCAGATTCAGCACCAGCGTGAGAACGACGAACGCGAGCGCGACCCACTTGGTCATCTTCGCCAGAGTGCCGTCAAGCGTTTTGGCTTTTCCCTTGGAGAAGAAGGTCTCCGCACCGCCGGCGACAGCGCCGGACAGACCGGAGCTCTTTCCGGACTGGAGCAGCACGACGACGATCAGAAAGATGCCGGCGAGGAGCTGGATGATGGTGAAAGCAAGAACAAGACCGTTCACGAGATTCAATCCTTTCTATTGTAAAAGAAAACTTTTTTGCGCTTAGCTATGTTACCACAGCCGAAGCCAAAAAGCAAGCAGTTTTTCGTATCCTTCCGGCTAAAACGCACGGAACGACCCCACAGCTTGACTTTGCCCCTCTGCCAGAATATACTTTATGACAATTAAACGAAACACATGGAGGAACAGAACCTATGTGTACCTGCCTTATTGCCGGCCGCCGAGCTTCGCGCAGCGGCTATGCGCTGCTCGCAGCAAACGACGACTGGGATGATACGCCCGGCCTCCTTACGCACGTTCCGCGGCAGAAGCATGCGCCGGACGATGTATATACGCTCGTTGGCGGGCATACGATCCCGGAGATCGCGGAGACCTGCGGTTATCTCTATACCGCCTGCAAGTACGAGATCGGCACGCTTGACCGTGCGTGGGCGGGCGGTACAAACGATAAGGGCGTATCCGTCGCCGGTACGGGCGTCATGGCGTTCAAGGCGATCCCGTGGGAAGGCATGCTGCTCGAGCCGGACGATATCCCGCTTCTGATCCTCCGCCGGGCGGAGACGGCCCGCGGCGCTGTGGAGCTCGTCGGCGAGCTCGTCGCGCACTACGGTCTGCGCCCATCGGGGCTGGATACCTGCCAGAGCGGGGCGACGTTTTCCATCACTGACCCGTCCGAGGGCTGGGTGCTGGAGATCACGCCGGGCGGCCACTGGGTCGCCGTGCGCGTGCCGGACGACGAGGTGTCGGTGCGCGTGAACGCTTTCGGCACGCATGATGCCGATCTGACGGATACATCAAACGTTCTCGCCTCCGCGGGCCTTGCGAACTATGCCCGCGCGCAGGGCTGGTGGGACGGCGACGAGCATCATTTCGACTTTGCGAGCGCCTACGGCGCGGAAACAAGCCCCAACGAGTGGGGGCCGGAGCTCGATGCGATGAACATGCGCCGCCGCTGGCGCGCCATGGAGCTCATCTCCGGCAAACCGCAGGACGAGAATGAAACACTCTACAGCGTCCGCCCGGCGGAGAGCGTCACGCGGCAGACACTCATGGACGTGCTCAGCGACGTGTACGACGGCACGAAGTACGATCTCACGAAGCTCCCCGGCGGCGACCCGTTTGCAGACGTGACGCCGGACTATGCGCTCTGCCGCCGCGGTACGGTTTCGAGCATCGTGGCGGACTATACGCCGGAGACCGGGAGCGTCCTCTGGACGGCGATCGCCACGCCGCGCATGAGCTTTTATATGCCGCTCTATGTCGATATCGACGGCCTGCCCGCTTTCTGCGAGGCATACCTGCCCGGAGAGGGGGAGCATGCCTCGCTCTTCTGGGAGTTCAAGGAGCTCTGCATTCTGACGCAGCGGCGCTTTGCCAAGCATATGGAGATCACGGGAAAAGCAAAGCGCGAGTGGGAAGCGCACGCCGCGGCGATCCTTGCCGCCCACAGCCGGGATATGGCGCAGCTTCCGGAGGGCGAGCGCCGCGCCGCGCGTACAAAGTTTGACCGCGCCGTGCTCGCCTCCGCCATAGAGACCTGCCGTGAGACGCGGCATGCCCTGCTTCTGCAATACTGACGCTCTAAAGGCTCCCTTGTGTAAAGGGAGCTGTCAGCGGCAAAGCCGCTGACTGAGGGATTGTCATTCCGCACAAACAAAAGCGCCCGACGGATCATTGACCCGTCGGGCGCTTGCGCTTTCTTATTTCATCGCCGCGGCAAATTTTTCTTCCATGAACTTCCGCGCGTTCGTGATCTCCGCTCTCCAGTCCTGTCCGGGCGCGTACCACATTTCGATCATGTACGGCCCGCGGTAGCCTTCGCGTTCGAGCTGGCCGAGACAGGCCGGAAAGTCCACGCATCCGCTGCCGAAGGGGACGCATTTGAACTTGCCGGGGAAATCCTCCGTCACGGCGAGCGTATCCTTGAGATGGACGCCGACCATGCCGTTTCGCCCGAGCGAGATCTCCGCGGCGGTGTCGTTGCCCCAGGCGGAGAGATTGCCGATGTCGGGGTAGACCGTGAACCACGGCGAGGGGAGAACGGCTTTGTATTTCAAATACCGGGTAATGCTGCTCATAAGCGGCGTATCCATGATCTCCATGGCGAGCATGACCTGGTACTTTTCGGCGGTCTCGCACGCGCTGCGCAGCCCCTCTTCAAAAAGCCGCAGGCTCTCCGGCGTGGACGGCTCATAGTAAACGTCGTATCCGGCGAGCTGAATGACGCGGATGCCGAACTCTCGCGCGAACAGCACGGCCTTTTCCGTGATCTCGTGCGCGCGTGCGCGGATCGCTGGATCGGCGCTGCCGTAGGGGAAGCGCCGGTGGCCGCTCAAGCACATCGACTGGATGGGAACGCCCGTTTCGCGCATGGCGCGGTGCAGCGCATCGCACTCCTTGCTTGTCCAGTCGAGCCGGGAAAGGCGCTCGTCCGTTTCGTCGATGGAGATCTCCAGATAATCAAAGCCGAGTTCCTTTACCGCGCGCAGCCGCTCCTCCCAGCTAAGCTCCGGCGGGAGCGCCTTCTCATACAGACCGAGCAGATGATTTCCAAGCATGATTTTACTCCTTTCCCGTTTCCGCCGCACGCGGGGCGGCGGTGCTTTTGCGGACATGGAGCTGCGTGCTGACGAGGATCCTGCTCGTAGCACGGATGCGCCCGCGGATCTGCTGATGCAGGATATCGACGGCCCAGCGCCCGATATCGGCGCAGGGGACGTTCACAGTCGTGAGCGGGGGATCGCTCATGGCGGAAAACGGCAGACCGTCAAAGCCGATCACGGAAATATCCTCCGGCACGCGGATGCCGCGCTCCTGCATGGCGCGCATCGCGCCGAGAGCGATGCTGTCGTTGTTGGCGAGAAAGGCGGTCGGAAGGGTAAGCCCGGCGTCGAGCGCCGCACCGAACGATTCCCGCGCTCCGTCCATGGTGGGGAACACGCGGCAGATATGCTCTTCCGAAAACGGGAGCGAGAGTTGCCGCAGCGCCGCTTCAAAAGCCGCGCGCCGCGCGTCGTCGTTGCTGGACGGAATGGAATTATAAAGAAACCCGATCTTCCGGTGCCCGAGACTGTGCAGATACTCGACTGCCCCGAAAACGGCGTCGGCGTTGTTCATCGTGACGCTGGAATACGGCAGATGCTCAATGGCGTTGTCCACGATGACGAACGGCTTCTGAATGCCGGAAAAATGTGCCAGATCTTCTTCGTCGATCTCCGTGCCGAGTAAAATCACGCCGCCGGTGGTGGGGCTTTCCAGCAGCTCCGGAAGATGCACGGCGGAAAAGTCGCTGAACGCCGTCACGAGAAGATTGTATCCGTGGCGGCGGCATTCCTCTCCGGCGGCGTCCATGATCTGTGTGACGAAGCCGGGGTTGCCGTTGACAAGATAGGAGTGCTTACTGTATTTGAGAAAGCATAGATTGCTGTGAGCGTGGGAGCGCTTGGACGTGTCCTCTGCGCGGAGCTGGTAGCCGTTCTCCTGCAAAAGACGGGTGACGAGCGCCCGCTTTTCCTCGCCGATGCCGGGTTTCCCGTTGAGAACAAGAGAGACCGCCGTCAGCGATACGCCGGCGGCGTCGGCGATGTCGCGCATTTTCATCCGCTGGGCCTCCTCTTGGACGTTTAGTAAAGTTAAACTCGTGTACAGCTACATTCTACTCGATTTCAGCAAAAAAGAAAAGATGGTTTCTGCCGAAAAACCGTATAAAAATCTACCGGGAAACTTGGGCAATATCCCACAGACTGGGGATGCTTCGGATAAAATATCCATAAGAACAATATGTGGTATGGTGCGCACAGGTCAGAATGCTGAAAATGACGCGGGGTTTTTGTTTATTGTACCGCATTGACATACGCGCCGAAAAAACGTATCATAAAGATGCTGCAAGCAGGGAAGAAAGGGAAGTTTACTAAACAATGCCTTCTCTGCGGAAAAAGCGAATAATAGGAGGAAAGAACATGAAAAAAGCATTGGCACTCATCCTTGCCATGGTCATGGTGTTTGCCCTGTGCGCCTGCGGTGCCGCAGCCGAGCCCCCGGCAACTCCGGAGACCCCGGCGGAGCCCACGGCCGAAACTCCGACAGAAGCGACCCCGGCCGAGGGCGAGCTTCCCTGGGCGGGACACACGCTGTACGTTGCCAACTGGCAGGGCTACAACTCCGACGAGGATTACTGCGAGAAGGCCTTTGAGGACATGACGGGCGCACAGGTCGAGCACGTCTACTTCAACTCCTACGACGAGCTGATGACCACCCTCATGACCGGCGGCAACAAGACGATCGACGCGGTCGTTCTCTCCAATAACTACACCCAGTGGTTCCACGACGAAGGCCTGCTCGCCAACGTCGATCCGGCGAAGATCCCCAACTACGCCGAAGTGGCCGATGTTTACAAGGACCTCAGCCCCTACGCCGTGGATGACGCGGGCAACCTCTTCGCTTTCCCCTGGTGCAACGGCACCTCTTCTCTTGCCTACAACCCCGACAAGGTCGATTTTGAGATCGAGCACTGGTCCGATCTTCTTGATCCCTCGCTGAAGGGCCACGTCATGGTCCTCGACGGCGACGGCGACGACTGGGTCATCGGCTGTCTGCTGGCGGGCGAGGATTCCGACGATATCGAGAACGTTGACATCGAGAAGGTCCGCGCCTCTCTCAAGGAACTCAAGGGACAGCTCCTTGGCTTCTGGGCCTCCAACGACGAGCAGACCATCCCCTGGCTCGCGGGCGACTTCTGGGCGGGCGAGATCTGGTCCGGCCCGTACAGCCAGCTCCTCAACGATCCCAGCACCAACATCAAGCTCGTCCACCCCACCGAGGGCACGGTAGGCTACATTGACTACTGGTCCATCGTGGAAGGCACCGATGAATACGATCTCGCGTGCGAGTGGATCAACTGGATCGAGAGCGAAGAGCAGCAGACCGCCATGGCCACCGGCATCAGCGACAAGTACCCCGGCGAGTACTACACCTATACGCCGGTCAACGCCAAGGCCATCGAGAATCTGACGCCGGAGCAGAAGGTCGCCCTCGAGCTCGACCCGATGCCCACCTGCATCAAGCTCCTGCCTTACATCGCTGATCCCGATCTGAAGGACGCCTGGACCGACCTGTATCAGGAATTCGTCGGCTAAAGCGCCCGGCACATAACGCATCCAACGACAGAATGCCGCCGGAACCCCTTTCGGCGGCATTCTTTTTAAAAGAGGGGCGGTTATTGATAATGAAAAAGAAGAGATCCGAATTTCGTCCGGGCGCGCTGTGGACAACGCCGAGCGTTATTCTCCTGCTGTGTCTGACGATCCTGCCGCTTTTGATGCTGCTCGTGTTCAGCTTTATGAACCGCAACATCTTTGCCGGACAGCCCTGGCCGGGCTGGACGCTGCGCAACATCACCCGTATGTTCGGCTCCGCGACGTTCTGGCGGCTGATGGGCAAATCGCTCCTTACGGCGGGCGAGGTCACGCTCATCTGCATCGTTGCGGCGTACCCCGCAGCGTGGGCGATCGCAAAGATCGTGAAGCCGCAGCACCGCAGCACGCTTATGATGGTCGTCATTCTGCCGTTTTTCACGTCGCAGCTGCTGCTGATCTACGCGATGATGAACCTTATCCAGACCGGCGGTCTGCTGCTCACGGCGCTCGACGCCATCGGCATACACGGCGTGAAAACGTGGCTCTATACGAACAAGGCCACGGTGCTCATACTGACGTATGAGTATCTTCCGTATATGATACTGTGTCTCTATTCCTCGCTCGAGGGCATCAACGACAACATCATCCAGGCATCGCTGATCCTCGGCGCAAGCAAGACGAAGACCTTTACGAACATTGTATTTCCCATGAGCGTGCCGGGCCTTCTCTCCGGCATACTGCTCGTGTTTGTTCCGGTGGCCGGCAGCTTTGTCGAGCCGGGACTTGTCGGCGGAGCGGGCGGCTCCATGGTCGGCAGCATGATCGATACGCAGTACTCCGGCTCTCTGAACATGGGCTACGGCGCGGCGCTCTCCTGTGCGCTGCTCATCATTTTGAGCATCATCATGGCCATCACACGCATTGCCGCCAACCGCGCGCAGAAAGCGATCGGGGGTGATATCGCATGACGAGCAAGGCCTTTCGCCGCACGATGATGGCGTGTCTGTGCATCGTGCTCGCGTTCATGTATATCCCGATCATTGCCATCATCGGCATGTCGTTCAACAAAACACCATACGGCATGTTCCCGTATGTATTTACGACCCAGTGGTACAAAACGCTCTTCACGACGAGCAACCTTCTTCCGGCCTGTATCCTCAGCTTGAAGTTTTCCTTCCTCGTCACGCTGGCCGCCGTCGTGATCGGCACGCTCTGCTCCTACGGTCTGCAGCACTACGCCCCCAAGTGGGCGGCGAGGTTCAACTTCGTGCTCCAGCTGCCGATCATCATTCCGTGGCTCGTAACGTCGATCTCCCTGCTGCTGATGTTCTCGTTCCTCGGCTCGGGGCGCGGCATGGTCACCATGTTCCTCGGCAACTTGATCGTCGTGCTGCCGTATGTTGTGCTGCTTGTCAACGGTCGGTTTCAGGATATGGACCGCTCGCCGGAGGCGGCGGCCCGGCTTCTCGGGGCGAGCCCGGTACGCGTATTTTTTGATATCACACTCCCGGCCATCACGCCCGGCATCCTGGCCGGCGGCATCATGGCAATGATCATGTGCTTCAACAACTTCGTGCTGCAATACTATCTCATCCCTGTCGGCACGAATACGCTGCCGACGCTCGTGTTCACCCGCATCCGCAGCGAGTACCAGGCCGACCTGAACGCACTCTCGGCGATCATTGTTCTGATCGCGATCATCATCGTGATCGTGTTCTCGCGGCTGGGCTTTTCCGCGGGCAGTCTGTTCGGTATGTCCGGCGGCGCGAAGAAGAAAGGAGAATAACCGATGGCGGATCTTTCGGTAAAAGGATTAAAAAAGAGCTTCGGCGACCATGAGGTGCTCAAGGGCGTCAGTTTCGATGTTAAAAGCGGCAACTTCCTCTCGCTGCTCGGTCCCTCCGGCTGCGGCAAGACGACGATCCTCCGCATCATCTGCGGTCTGGAGACTGCGGACGATGGCGAGGTGCTCGTAGATGGCGCGGACGTGACGAAGGTGCGCCCGGAAAAGCGCAACATCGGTCTCGTGTTCCAGAACTACGCGCTGTTCCCCTCCATGAACGTGGCGAAAAACGTGGGCTACGGCCTCAAGATGCACAAGGTCCCCCAGCCGGAGATCGACGAGCGCGTCAACGAGGCGCTCGAGCTTGTAAAGCTCGGCGGCTATAACTCCCGCCGCGTGACGCAGCTCTCCGGCGGCGAGCAGCAGCGCGTGGCGCTCGCCCGCGCGCTCGTCACCAAGCCGAACATTCTCCTGCTGGACGAGCCGCTCTCCGCGCTTGACCGCAAGGTGCGCGCGGAGATGCAGTATGAGATCCGCAATCTCCAGCGGCAGATCGGCACGACGACGGTGTTCGTCACGCACGACCAGGAGGAAGCGCTCACGATGTCCGACCAGATCATCCTCCTCCACGGCGGCCAGATCGAGCAGCAGGGCGACCCCTTCACGATCTACAGCCAGCCGGCGTCGGTATTTGCGTCCGACTTCCTCGGCAAGGCGAACCTTCTCTCCGGCGTTCTCGCATGCGAGGACAGCACGTGGTACGTTTGCAGAGAAAACGTCCGCATCCCGGTCAACCACGTCGGCGGCAAGGAGGGCGACCCCGTCAAGGCGGCGGTGCGCGGCGAGTATTTCGAGTTCTGCACCCCGGAGACGGAAGGCGCGAACCCGTTCCATCTCGAAAAGAAGATCTTCACCGGCCTTTCCTGGAAGCTCATCGGTACGCTGGGAACCCAGCCGCTCGATATTTCCGCGCTCGGCACCCACGCCGGAACGCTCTCGGAGGGCGATGATCTCTTTGTGCGCATCCGTCCGGAGAACGTGGTCTACTACAATAACAACTGATTTCCCCTTATAGGAAAGGAGTTTCTGCATGGCAAACCAGTACGAAGCTGCCCGCGACATATACGCCGCCTGGGGCGTGGACACCGAAGAGGCCCTGCGGAAGATGGACACCATCCCCGTTTCCATCAACTGCTGGCAGCTGGACGATCTCACCGGCTTTGAGGATTTTGACGCTGCGCTGACCGGCGGCATTGCCGCCACGGGCAATGCGCCCGGCAAGCCGAGAAGCGTGGAGGAATACTTTGTCTCTCTCGACAAAATGCTCTCGCTCGTTCCGGGCGCGAAGCATCTGGCGCTGCACGCGGTGTACCCGCTCACGAACGGCGTGAAGGTGCCGCGCAACGAGATCCGCCCCGAGCATTTCGCCGGATGGGTGGACTATGCCCGCGAAAAGGACATCGGCCTTGACTTTAACCCTACGTACTTCTCCCATCCAATGCTGCGCGACAACTGGACGCTCACCAGCCCCGAGAAGGAAGTGCGCGACTTCTGGGTGCAGCACGGCATTGCCTGCCGGAAGATCGGCGAGTATTTCGGCCGCGAGCTCGGCGAGGTGTGCATCACGAACCACTGGATCCCGGACGGCTCGAAGGACACCCGCGTGGATACGCTTGGACCGCGCGAACGGCTCGTCGAATCGCTCGACCGCATTTTTGCCGAGCCGATCGACCGGAAGTATAACCGCGACTCGATCGAGGGCAAGGTGTTCGGTCTCGGCCTCGAGAGCTATACCGCCGGTTCGCACGAGTTTTACACCAACTACGCCCTCACGACCGGCAAGGCCATGGTGTGCATGGATACCGGCCATTACCACCCGACCGAGAGCGTTGCGGCGAAGCTCTCGTCCTACTTTGTGTTCGGCCAGGAGATCATGACACACCTCTCCCGCGCCGTGCGCTGGGACAGCGACCATGTCGCCACCGTATCGGAGGATACCGTCGCCATCATGCAGGAGATCAAGCGCTGCAATGCGTTTGATAAGGTGCATCTCGGCCTTGACTTCTTCGACGCGAGCATCGACCGCGTGAGCGCGTCCGTCATCGGCGCACGCAGCGTGAAAAAGGCGCTGATGATCGCCCTGCTCGAGCCGACGGACAAGCTCATGGAAGCCGAGCGCGAAGGAAACTTCACGCGCCGTCTCGCGCTGCTCGAAGAGTTCAAAATGCTCCCCGCGGGCATCGTCTTTGACGAGTACTGCCGCCGGCACGACATGCCCGGCGCGGACTGGGCGGCGAAGCTGTGAGCGTCCGCCGCTTCCTCATCGACACGGACACCGGCTCGGACGACGCCTGGGCCATCGTCGAGACGCTTTGCGCCTCCGATATTGCCCATGTCGAGGCGATCACGACCGTATGCGGAAATTTTCCGCTCGATCTCTGCACCAAAAACGCGCTTCTGGCGGAGGACGCGGCGGGGGGCTATCTCCCGCCGGTCTACCGCGGCGTGGAGCACCCGCTGCTCTCGAAAAAGAGCTTTGCGGCGTACCGCGTTCACGGTGAGGACGGCCTCGGCGGGCTTGACCTGCCCGCCCCGGCGCGGAAACCGGAGAAAAAGCACGCGGTGCCGGCGATCATCGATCTTGTGCGCGAAAACCCCGGCGAGATCGAGATCGTCACCATCGGCCCGCTGACGAATCTCGCCGCGGCGCTCACGCTCGCGCCCGATCTCGCGCAGAAGATCAAAAAGCTCTGGATCCTCGGCGGCAGCGCCGGGATCCGCGGCAATCTCACCGAGTACGCCGAATATAACGTCGGCTCCGACCCCGAGGCAGCGGAGATCGTTCTGCAATCCGGCGCTCCGGCGGTGTGGATCACGCTCGATACGACCCGCGGCAGCACCGAGATCACCCCGGACGAGGTGGAGCGGCTGCTCGCGTCGCCGTCTCCGGCGGGGCGCTTCTGTGCGCTCGCCACGCGGCGGCTGCGCGAATTTTACAGCGAGATCCGCGGCGGCAGCGAGACCTACGGCGTCATAGACAGCCTTGCTGTCACGGCGGCGCTGTATCCGGAGATCATGGCAAATGTTGTCCCGGCAAAGTGCCGCGTGGAGCTGCACGACAGCAAGCGGCGCGGCTACTTTCATTTTGATACGGCTGCTCCGGAGAAAGAGTGCAACGCCGTGCTCTGCACCGCGGTGGACGCCGCGCTCTTCAAGCGGCGTATGTTCCGTCTTTTAGGCGCTGAATAAAAACCATGCCCCGTTCCGAATTTCGGAAACGGGGCATTCTGGGAAAGGAGAAGATCCATGAACGATTTTACCTATTATAATCCCGTGCGCGTCCACTTCGGCGCGGACGCCATGAGCTATCTGCCGGAGGAGCTGGGCAAGTTCGGCCCAAACGTCCTTCTCACCTATGGCGGCGGCAGCATCAAGCGCACCGGCCTCTACGACCGCGTGATCGATGCGCTGCACGCGGCGGGGAAGAACGTCTATGAGCTCTCCGGCATCATGCCGAACCCGCGCACCGAAAAGGTGTACGAGGGTATCGAGCTTTGCCGGACGCACAAGATCGATCTCATCCTTGCCGTTGGCGGCGGCAGCACGATCGACTGCTCCAAGGCCATTGCCGTGGGAGCACCGGCGGAGGGCGACTTCTGGGAAAAGTTTTATGTAAACTGGGAGACCGCCGAAACCGGTATCCCTCTCGGCGTCATCCTCACCATTCCGGCCACGGGCAGTGAGCTGGACAAGTCCGCCGTTATCACGAATTTCGCCACCGGCGAGAAAAACTGCTATGACAGTGAGTGGGAATTTCCCCGCTTTGCCATCCTTGATCCGACGCTCACGTACAGTCTGCCGAAAAACCAGATGGTGAACGGCATCGTAGACACGATGTCGCACCTGATGGAGCTTTATATCTCCCCGCCGGACGATGATTTTCTCACCGATAACCTCGCCGAAGCCGCCATGCGCACGGAGATCGCCGCGGCGCGCCGCGCGGTCATTGAGCCGACGGGTTACGAGGCCCGGGCAAGTCTCATGTGGACGAGCAGCTTTGCGCTCTGCGGCATGCTCAATAACGGAAAAAATACCGACTGGGCGAGCCACTGCATCGAGCATCCGCTCTCCGCGCTCTTCGATGTGGCGCACGGCGCAGGGCTCGCGGTCATACATCCGGCGTATCTCGACTATATCTGCGAGAGCGCCGCGCCGCGTCTTGCGCGCTTTGCCCGGAATGTCTGGGGCATTGATCCCGCCGGGAAGAGCGAGAGTGAGCAGGCGAAGGAGGGCATTGCCGCGCTGAAGAAATTCTTCCATGAAGAGCTTGGCGCCCCGGCGACGCTGCGCGCTCTCGGCGTGCCGGAGAGCTGCTTTGCGCGTGTCGCGGAGCTCACCGATCTCAGCTGCTACAGCTATCGTCAGCTCACCGCGGACGACGTGATCGAGATCCTGCGCCGCTGCTATTGACCGCTATGGAAAGAAAAACGCTCGAAAAGCTCTATGCCGGACTCATCGGCATGGACGCCGGTATGCGTCTCGGCGCACCGGTGGAAAATCCGTTCTGGACGTATGAACGGCTGCAAAGCTATTATGGCGACATCCGCGGCTATCTGCGCGAGCAGCGGTATTACACCGCGGACGACGATGTGAACGGCCCTCTCATCTTTGTGCGCGCGCTCGCGGACAACGCCATGCCCGAACCGCTCACGAGCGAGACGGTCGGGGAGACGTGGCTCAACTACACCCGCCGCGGTATGGGCATGTTCTGGTGGGGCGGCGAGGACGTTTCCACCGAGCACCGCGCGTATATGAATCTCCGCCGCGGCGTGAAGGCGCCGCGCTCCGGCAGCATCGGGGAAAACGGGAAGACGGCCGCCGAGCAGATCGGCGGCCAGATCTTCGTGGACACCTGGGGCCTTATCTGCCCCGGCGACCCGGCGCGCGCCGCGGAGCTTGCCGCCGCAGCCGCGAGCGTATCGCACGGTGGCAGCGGCGTGGACGGCGCGCGGTTTATGGCCGCGTGCGTCGCCGCGGCGTATATGGCGTCCTCGCTGGACGAGGTGCTGGATACCGGTCTGCGCTTCCTGCCGGAGAGGTGCGACTACCGCCGTGTGGTCGAGACGGTGCGTTCCTACCACCGCGCGCACCCGGCGGAAGCGGATTTCCGCGCTTGCCGCGAGATGATCGCGCGCGAATTCAGCGACGAGGAATACCCCGGCGGATACCACATCGTGCCGAACGCCGGGATATGTATCCTCGCCATGCTCTACGGCAGGGGCGAGCTTGGCCGCAGCATTGAGATCTCCGTCATGTGCGGCTACGATACCGATTGCAATGCGAGCAATATCGGCACGATCCTCGGCGTGCTCGGCGGTCTTGGCGGCGTGCCGGAGCGCTACCGCCGCCCGATCAACGATCTTGTCACGCTCTCGAGCGTGTCCGGCTATCTCAATCTTGTCGATCTTTCCGATAAAGCAAAGGAACTCGGCGCGCTCTCCTGCCGGATGTACGGCGGCACGCTGCCAGAGGGTATCGTCTGCCCGAGGCCGGGCGAGCTGCGTATGGACTTTCCGTTCCCCGGCTCGACGCACGGGCTCGAGCTGTCGGATAAGGCGGAGCACACGCTGCGCATCGTTCCGGGAAAGGCGCACTCCGGCGCGTACTGCGCCGAGCTGATGACCGACGGCAAGCGCGCCGGGCCGGTCGATCTCTCGTTTAAGGCGATGCTCACACGCCCGGATCTCCACGAGGAGCGATATGATCCGGTGTTCACCGCGAAGGTCAACCCCGGCCAGCGTGTCGGCGTCTGGATGAAAAGCGAGCAGATTGCCCCTGCCGCGGTAACGGTGACGCCGTTCATCCGCCGTGCCATGACCGGCGAGAGAGTGACCATGCCCGCGGCGGTGCTCCCGGAAGGGGAGTGGACGGAGATCGTGTTCACCGTGCCGGAGCTTGGCGGCGACGCCGTGCACGACGTCGGCTGGACGGTCGAGACGAAGCCCGACGTTGACCCCTGGGTCATGGGCCGGGTGTATGTGGACGAGATCACCGTCACCGGCGCGATGGACTACGCGGTCGATTTCTCGCTCCAGCGCGAGGAGTTTTCGCAGCTCACGCCGTTCTCATTCAACGACTGCGCCGGGAAGCGCGAGGGGGACGCCATGCATCTCACCGCGGAGGCGTTGCCGTACATGAGCGGCGCGCAGGCGTTCACCGGAAATTACTATCTGCGCGATACGGCAGTGAGCGCGTCTGTGACGGTGGAAAATGGCGGGAGCGCCCTCGTGCTGCTGCGCGGCCAGGGGACGCGCCGGTACTATGCGCTCGGCTTTTCCGCGCCGGGAGAGTGCGCCGTGCTCCGGTACGAGGACGGCACGGTGACGAAGCTCGCCGCCGCGCCGATCGCCTGGCAGCCGGGGCAGGAATACGCTCTCCGGGCGGAGGCAAAGGGCGAGACCTTCACGCTCTCCGTGGACGGAGCGCCGGTGCTCAAAGCGCGCGACAGCCGGTACGCTTACGGCATGCCTGGCCTCGGTCTCACCGGTGCGGGCGAGACGCTCTGGCGGGCGCTGCACATTTCCGGAGAATGCTGATACTCATATAAAAAAATTCCGTATGCCGTCGGACATACGGAATTTTTTTATTTATCGGGAGTGTCGGTACGCTGCCGGAAGACCCAGCGCTTCTGGATCTGATAGCTCGCAAGGAAGAGCACACCGTCTACCGGGATCTTGATGACGGTTTCAAGCAGATTCGTTGCGTGCGTGAGATCCTGCAATACCGAAACGAGCACCGCCGACAGACTTGCCTGCACAACGGCCAGCACGGCGTACCGCCAGATCGACTGCCCCGCCGCGCTCTTATCCTGAAATACAAGCAGCCGGTTGAGCAGAAAGTTCGTCACGGCGGAAACGATGCGCGCGCCGTAGGTCGCGCAGAGCTCGCGCGTGCCGTCCGGCAGAGAGACAAGAAGCACGGAGTTGAGCAGCGTGAACAGTCCATAATCCAACAGAAAACAGATGGCGCTGCTGCCGGAAAAGCAGAGAAACGATTTCAAAGCGGCTTTACTCCTTCTTGTCCCCGTGGAAGATGTGGCGGAAAATGAGCTTGTAGATCCGCCAGGAATCCTTTACGGTGTTGAAGTGACTGGTCTGGTTCTCGTCAATGTACACGGTGTCGATCACGACCTCGCCGACGCCGAGACCCGCGCCCTTGAGCGAGAGGAGCATCTGCGTTTCGTATTCGTACCGCTCGCCGCCGATGGAGCACATCAGCGGCAGATGACGGCGGGCGATGGCGCGCAGGCCGGTTTGCGTGTCGGTCACGCCGACGCCGCAGGCGAGCTTCATAAAGCTGCGCGTGATCTTGTTGCCGAGCTTGCTGCGCAGCGGGACCTGTTCCAGCGAGAAATCCCGCACGCCGAGCCAGAGCTTGTCCGGCTCGCGGCACATTGCTTCGGCAACGGCCATGGCGTCCTTGGGTCGGTGCTGATTGTCGCCGTCTACGATAACGACGCCGTCGATATCCGGCCGGTTTTCCGTGCACCAAGCAAACGCCGTTTTCATCGCGCGGCCCTTGCCGCGGTTCACCTCGTGCCGCAGCACCGTGACGCCGGGGCGGGTGGCGGCCTCCGCGAAGGGCTGGAGATGCCCTTCGTGACTGCCGTCGTTGACGACGACGATATCGTCAAAGCCCTCGGCCAGCAGGCCGTCCACGACTTGAATGAGCTTTTCGTCCGGCTCGTAGGAGGGGACGACAGCGGTAACTTTCATTTCGCTTTTTACCCTGCCTTTATCAGAGAGTTTCGTAGTTGCTGATGACAAAACCGGCGTCGGTCTGCAGGAAATAGATGCGCATGGTGGCGTCGGCATAGTCGATGGCCTGTCCGTTGTGCGTGCAGTTGGCGTCATAGGTCACATCCACGCTGTAGCAGTTGTCCGCCCAGATCACCACGCCTGAGGCGGTGGTGTTGGAAACGTCGATGTTGCCGTAGGCGGTGTTCCAGACAACGCCGTTATAGGTGTCCTGCAGATCGGTGTAGGCCTGCGTGCCGGGCGTGAGATAGGCAAGCGCGGCGTACAGATTGCCCCACGTGCCGTTGTAGCCGTTCATATAGTAGGTGAGATACGCCTTCACAAAGCTCACCGCGCGCGTGGTGTACTTTTCGGCGTCCACCCCGTCAAGACAGAGCATGAAATCGCCCTCGGCGGTCTTCGTAACACTGCATCCTGCGGGCGGCTCGACGGTCAGCTCCGGCTCGATCAGGAGACCGTCCACCTTGTACGTCGTCCACGAAACGGGGTTGATGAGCTTGTCCTTGAGCGGCTCATAGGAGAAGTTGCTCTGCGTTTCACCGGCGTACTCGCTGCCGAGCTCAATGCCGTTGCAGAACACCTTGCTGCCGACGGCGACCTCGACCGAAGCGGACTTCGTCCCTTCAAGCTCAAGCTCCACATCGGATACGGTCCAGTTCACGTCGCTGCCGGAGAGGGTGATCTTAGCGAGCGCTTCGTCGCCGTCCTTGAGAACGTAGGCGGGCGCTTCGTCAGTATAGTCGAGCGAGCGGAACGCCTGCACGCTGCCGCTGCCGAAGCGCTCTTCCATATAAGCGCGCACACGGTCGCGGCCGTCAATGTTCTCCGGGCGCTTCTCATACCAGAGATTTGTCCAGTCGTCGGCGGTATAGGAGGCGAGCCACGCTTCAAACGCGCGCTGCGGCGCCTGCCGCACGGCCTCGGCGTGCTGTTTTTCCTGCAGCACGATGGCGTTCTGCTCGGCCTCGGCCGCGTTTTCGGCATCCTTGTTCTTCTGGAAGCGCGCGAGCGCGACCCAGAGCACGATGAGCGCGGCGAGGAAGATCACCGCAACGACCAGAACATACGTCAGCAGCCCCTTGCGGAAGCCGCCCTTTTTCCGCCTTTTTTTCGGAAGGGCGTCGTCCTCCGGTGCGGGACGTTCCCGGCGCACAGGCTTCTTTTCCGGTGCGGGCCGCTCACGGCGCTCGGGCGCTTCCCTGCGGGCGGGGCGCGCGGAGGCTTCTTCGTCCGCGGAACGCTCGCGGCGTGCGGGCTTTTCCTCGCTTACGGGTCTCTCACGGCGTACCGGCTTCTCTGCGCTCGCAGAACGCTCGCGGCGCACCGGAGCGGCTTCCTGCGCGGGCGGCGCCGCCCTCCGGATAGGGGCGGGCGCTTCAAAGCTCTCCTCCGGGATGGGAGCGGCGGTCTCTTCCGGCAGAGCGTCCGAAACCGGCGCGGCAGTCTCTTCCGGCAGCGTATCCGCCGCGGGAACGGTCACACGCTCGGCAGTCTCCGGGATATCAAAAAGCAGCTCCTCCTCGCGGACGGAGGGAGTGCGCTCTGCGCGCGGCAGGCGCGCTTCGCTCTTCCGGCTCGTGCCGGATACAGGTTTTTCATGCTTTCCCATAGCTGCCCTCAATTCAAAACGAGAATGGCGGTGGACATCTGGCGCATGCCGATGATGTTCGAGCCGCGGGTGATCTGCTCACCGTTGTAGTACATGAGCGAGGACGAGCCGCCGTCAAGGTTGGCGGCGTTGACCGCGCCGCGGTCATATAGGATCTTGGCGATATCGTCGTACGTTGCGCCCATGCTGTCGGGCTTACGGCCCTCGATGACCATCAGGAGGATCGTGCCGTCCGAGCACTGGCCGATGCACGTGCGCGGGTTCATGCCGCCGCCGAGATTGGTCTGCAGCTCGCCGTCCTTCACGAGCACCGGGCCGGGGGAGAAGCTGACCGCGCTCTCCAGCCCGAGATCGAGTGCCTGCTGGCCGGACATGTCGCCGACGTGGAGAATGTGGTCGGCGTCGAAGCCGACAACATTGAGATACCACGTACCGGGGTTGCCGTAGGCGATCGCGCCGTCGCGCATGACGAGACCGTCGGGGATGCCGCCGTTGCCGCCTCCGCCCGGATCGTAGAAGCCGCCGGCGTTCGTGCCGCCGATGGCGTTGTACTTATCGATGAACTCGTAAAGATACAGTCCGTGGTAGTTCGCACCGTAAGCATCCAGCGTGCCGACGACGACCTTCGACGGATCGCGGATGATCATCAGCTTACCCTTAAAGGTCGAACCCTTGATATCCACGACCTCGAGCCATTCGCCGCTCTGCGCGGTGCTGTCCGACGGCTCCACCACAACGACATGGCCCGCATTTGCATTTTCATCTTCTGCCGTGCGGCCGTCCTCGTAGGGCAGCTCGACAAAATTGTCGTCCGGCGCCGGCTCGTCGTCCGTGGAGGTGCTGACGGGGTGAAGTATCGCGTCCACCTGCGCATCGGAAAGATAGATGTGCGGCAGGAATTTCAGCGCGCTCGTCTCGTTAACGGACAGCACGAAAAGCCGCTTTGCTTCGGCAGAAGGACCGTGGATCAGCACGCCCATCACGCCCAGCAGAAAAACGGCAAAAAGCAGTATGGTGACCAGCAGGATCAGCAGAATGCGTCCAACGACGCGGAAGATCCCGCCGGCTGCGCTGCGTTCACGCATGGTTTCATCCTCGCTCTCAACAGTAATAAAGATATCAAAAAAGATACCAAACTAGTATACACCAGAAAGCCGTCGTTTGACAAGTTCCTTAATCCAAATATAATAAACGACTTCTACCATTATAGACTATAGACGAAAAAACCGCCTCCCCGGTTCTCTGAAACTGTAAAAAGCCTCGCAGAGTTTGCGCCCGCAGGCGCAAAAAGAATGTAAAACATTTTTGCCGGCGACATGCGCGTCGGCAAAAATACTTTTCGGCTCGCAAACGTGCGAGCGAAGCGAGTGCGCTGCGGCGAGCCGCAGCTTTCTCAAACAAACCCCTCAACGGAGTGGGGTTTGTTTGAAATAAAAAAACCGCCCCTCCGGTTCTCCCGGAGAGGCGGCGCGCGGAAAAAAGAGAGGATGAGTAAAAACGCTTTTACTTTTCCGGCTGCAGGAGCTTCGTCTTTTTGGAAAGGAAGTAGATGACGATCGCTGCGATGAGCCAGTTGAAGGCGGTGTAGATGAAGTTATAAATGAACGAGTAGACCCACACGTTCTTCATCGCCATGCCGAGGAACACGTCCGGCATGTACTCGCCCCAGACGATCACGCCGCTGAGGACGAAGGAGAGAAGCGCGCCGAGCGCGCCGATAACGGTGCCGAGCACCGGCTTTTTCGGCGTGAGACCGGCGAGACCGGTGAGCGCGTAGGCCAGAGCATAGTCAAGCAGGAACGACTGCCAGCCGTAGGCGATGCCGCCGCCGATGATGGCTTTGAGAACGCCGAAAACGAGACCCGCGCCCATGCCCCAGATCGGGCCGCGCCGCAGCGCGAACACCATCAGAGGAATGAAGAGCAGGTTCATCGATCCGCCCTGCGCGAACAGATCGAACTTGAGGAAGTTGAGCACGACCGCCATGGCGACCATGATCGCTCCCTCGCAAAGTATGCGGGTGGTCTGTTTGCTTTTCATAAAAAAGCCCTCCAATAAAAAAATCAGCCACCCGATCCCGGACGTGGCTGAAGAACAAATACCGTATAGGCACTCCCTCCGCCGGCATTACCCGGATCAGGTTAAAGGGTACCGGCGCTTCGATTCGTACCGTCTCAGCCGGGAAAACCCAGCACCCCTGTTCTGTACGCACATCATACCGCACGAAAAAAGGAATTGCAAGCGCAACTTTGACGAATTGCACCGGAGACTTGACCGCGCTTTATGCAAAAGGTATAATTCGATGTATAAAAAGGAAAGGATGGGCCTTTCTATGATCCAACTGAAAAACGCCGCGCTGGAATCCTCCGCCGGAAAAAAGAGCGTGCATGCGCTGCGCTGTCTGAATCTCACGCTTCCGGAGACCGGTCTCGTGGTGATCACCGGCGCGTCCGGCAGCGGGAAAACGGCGCTGTTGCATCTGCTCGCCCTGCGCGAACCGCCCTCCCGCGGCGAAATGTTCATCGGCGGCGAGAACACGGCGCGCTGGAGCGAGGAGCGGCGCTGCGCGTGGCGGCGGGAGTGCGCCGCCGCGTATGAGGCGCTTCTCTTTGCTGATCTCACGCTTTCGGAAAACGCAGAGCGCGCCGCGGTGCTCGCAGGCTTCTCCCGCCGGGACGCGCGGGAAAATGCCAGGGAAGCGCTCGCACTGCTCGGGCTGGAGAGCGCGGCGGGCGTATACCCGGATCGCCTTTCCGGGGAAGAGCGGCGTCTCGGCACGCTTGGGTGCGCATTTGCGCGCAGAAGCCGCGTGCTGCTTTTGGACGAGCCGACGGACGGTCTCGGTGCGGAGAGCGCGGAGACTGTGCTCTCGCTCCTTGGCGAAGCATCCGCCGGTCAGCTCGTCATCGTCGCGGCACGCAATGCCGAAGCGTTCGGCGAAAAGGCGCGCGTCATAACGCTCGAAGACGGACAGATCGTCTCCGATACGGACGAGGACGCCGGCGAGACCGGCGCACCGATCCCGCCCGTTGCCGGAGCGGACGGCGGCGTCCGGCTGCGCATGGCGTTTGCCAATCTGAAAAAGAAAAAGAGCCGCGCTCTGCCGCGGTTGCTTGCGCCGATGCTTTCGGTGCTGCTCTGCCTTTTGCTGTGCGCTGCTTTTTCCGGCGGAGAACGGAGCGCGAAGGACGCCGAGACAGCGGTGCTCTCCGCCTATCCGGTAATGCTCGACACCGGGAGCGTTCCCTCCGGCGATCTCGCTGCGCTCGGCGACTGGCTCGACGGCCACACGGACGAGAAAACGATCTCCGTGCAGCGCCGCTATGCCATCACGCCGCGCATTTACAGCGGCGATGCCTCCGCCACCGGGACGGAAGCGCTCAACAGCGAAGAAAACGGCACGCTCTGGACGCAGCTCCCGGAAGGGGAGAGCCTGCGGCAAATGCGCTATACGCTCGTTTCCGGCCGCTGGCCGGAGCGGTACGACGAGGCGGCGGTGCTGCTTGACGCACGCGGCAGAGTAGACGAGAGCTGCCTTCGCTCTCTCGGCCTTGACCCGGAAGCAAACGCCAACATCAGCTATACAGAGCTTCTGCGCCTTTCGTTCCGCGTGCTGCTGCCGACGGACGAGTACGTCCAAAATGTAGACGGTACCTGGGGCTATATGGGCGGTGACGCGGCGTATCTCGCGGCGAAGATCACTTCTTCACAGCGGCTGAACATCGTCGGCATGCTGCGCCCGGCGGGGGAGACCCCCGGTGAGAGTCTGACCGGCGGCGCGGCTTATCTGCCGGAGCTTATGACGTGGACCGTGGAAACCGTGCTCGGCAGCGATATCGTAAAAGCACAGACGGCCTCGCCCGATACGGACGTTCTGACCGGCCTGCCGTTTGACAGCGAAGGCGTCTATACGCAGGATGAGGCCGGAAAACGCGCCGCGCTGCGCGGCTACGCCGTCGGCCAGACCCCGGCGCAGCAGGCGGCCATGGTATCCGAGCTCACCGGAACGGCGGTGGAGACCGAACGGGCGCAGGACGCCCTTTTGCAGACCATTGCCTCGCTTTCCGGCGAAGCGCTGGAAAACGCCTTCGCCCGGTACATCGCCTCCGGCATTTCCTCCGGTTCGCTCGAAGGAAACCTACGCGCGTTCGGCGCGGAGGCGGCGCAGACCGTGACGCAGCTGCGGCTCTATGCCGACAGTTTCGCCGCGCGTGAAACGCTCGGCGCGGTGCTTCGCGGATATGCGGAAACCGTGACCTATTCGGATGCGGCCTCCGGCCTTGTGCAGCCGGGGCTTTCGCTCATGGAAAGCTCGTCGAAGACCGATCGCCTCGGCGCGATCCTTGCCGCGATGCTTGCGGCGATGTTTATCGCGCTCGTCTCGGCGCTGGCTGCGGCGGCGCGCGGGAGCGAGCTTCGGATGCTCCGCACACTGGGACTTTCCTCTCCGCAAAGCGTGATCGGCGCAGAGAGCCTGATTCTTGGGCTTTTCGGCGGCGCGCTCGGCGCGGGGATCGCCCTGGCGCTCTGCACGCTGCTCGGCGCGCTCGGCGGCGCGGCGCTTTCGCTCTCGTGGCAGACGGCGGGCATTGCGGCGCTGGCCGCGGCGCTCCTTTCGTGGCTCTCCGGACATCTTGGCGCATCCGGCGCACTGAAATAAGGAAAAAATTCCGTATGCTTGCTCAGGCAGCATACGGAATTTTTTTATTCTTCACTCGGTTCCGGCTCGGATTCGGACTCCGGCTCCGTTTCTCCGCGGCGGCGGAACTTCGGCAGAGCGCGGTTCAGGCACGCGCTCAAAAGCAGAATGTACTGGCAGTAATAAAGCCAGAGCATCACGACGACGACCGTAACGAGACTGCCGTATGTGCCGTAGCTCCCCGTGACGGAGACCCATGTGGAGAACACCCACGAGAAGATCGACCACCCGGCCGCGGCGGTCAGCGCGCCGGGCAATACCTCACCAAAACGCGGCCGAAGCCCGGTACTCCAGCGGAAAATGGCGGCAAAGAAAAGAGTCAGCACCGCGATGACGACAACGAACCGGAAGTGCAGCAGAAACGTGAAGAACGGCTGCGAGCCGGGAAGGTATTTTTCCACCAGCGCCTTGATCTGCTGGCCGAAGCCGCCGAGCACGATCGAGAGGATCATCATAAGCAGCATGCCGAGCGTATAGATGATGCCGCGAGCGCGGCGCATCAGAAATCCGGCACGGCGCGGCTGCTCATAGATATCCTCCAGCCCTCGGATGAGCGAGGCAAAGCCCATCGCCGACGACCAGACCGTCGCCACGATGGAGACGCTGAGCACGCCGATACCGCTGCTGTAAACATCTGCAATGATGACGCGGATGAGCTGATTCATGGAGTCCGGCAGCACGGGCGCGAGCGTTGTGAGAAGCTGCTCCTCGGTGATGGACGTATAAGGCAGAAGGGATACGCACAAAATGACGATGGGCACGATCGAAAGGAAAAACCAGAACGCTGTCGAGGCGGCGATCGTAGCGATCTGCCGCCGGCCCATGTAGTCCGATATGTGTTGAAAGTTTTTGATCAGTTTGCGAATCTTTTCCATAGCGCAGATTATATCCTATTTTTCTTCGCGTAGCAAGCGAAAAATGGCGCAGTATTTACTTTCGGCGCGGAATCGTGTAGTATGAGAACGGGTGATGCAAATGAAAATGAAAAAACTTACGGCGCTGCTTCTTGTTATGGCGCTCCTTTCCGCGGTCCTCTGCGGTTGCGGTGCGGATGACTTTGCGATCAGCGAAGATACCCGCGGCGGCAGTGTGAGCGAGGCGCTGTCCTCGGCGCTCAGCACGGCGTCCGTCTCGGAACCTGCCATGGAGCCCGACGGCATCCACGCCGACGTGGACTACGCCGACATGACCTGGTACGTATACGACACCGGGAAATTCTTCGAGAAGGCGGAGCGTCTTGGCGAAACGGCGGACGATGACGAGGCGATCGAACTATATGAGTGGCTGATGGCGGAGTATGCGAAGGCGTATACGCTAGACAATCTCGCCTATATCGATTTTTATGCCCATCCGAACGACGATACGATCAGCGACGCCTGCCAGCAGCTCGACAGAATTCTCAACGAGACGAACGACGCGCTCTGCACTGCGCTCTCTGACGCGCTCAACGGCCCGGCAGCTCACGCGCTGGAATCGTATATCGGCTCGGACAAGGCGGATGCCTTGCGCTATTATGACGAGCAGACCGACCGCGAGCGGGAGATCTCCGAGCGCGTTTCGGCGTTAACGCTGCAATACAATACCTTCATCATGGAAGATCTGAGCTTCAGTGAGGAGACCGAGAAGATCGGCACGCTCTACCGCGAGCTTGTGGATCTCCACAACGAAGAGGCAAGCCTTGCCGGGTACGATACCTATGCCGACTATGCCTACGAGGTGAGCTACGGGCGCGACTTTACGCCCAGTGACGCCGCGGCGCTCTGCGAGACGGTGAAGCCGTACGCGAGAGAGTATTTCACGTCGCTATACACCCATGAGGCAACGTATACCGATTTTTCCGTAAACACCGATCTTTCCGAATCGGAGCTTGTCGGTCTCATCACGAGATTCATGCCGCGCGTCTCCGACGGCGCGGCGGAAGCGGCGCAATATATGAAAAAACACGGGCTGTACTTCATGGACAGCGCGGACCGCGTCAGCGATATGGGCTTTACCACGACGCTCGACCAATACAACGCGCCGTTCATCTATCTCGCGCTCTACGGGAACGAATACGACATCCAGAGTATGTTCCACGAGTTCGGCCATTATTACGACGCCTATGTGAACCCCACGCCGGACCTTCTGCTGAGCGTCGGTTCTCTGGATATTTTCGAGATCCATTCTACCGGAATGGAGGCGCTCTCTACCGGCTGGTACGACGAGGTCTACGGCGGTGAAGAGACTCTTGCCCGCATCAAATTTCTGGATAACGCTCTCTATACTGTTTTTACCGGCTGCTTGTTCGACGAATTTCAGCGCGCGGTATATGCCGATCCGTCTCTGACGCCGGAGCAGATCGACCAGACGTTCACATCCATCGCGCGCTCCTACGGTCTGCGATCCTTCGGCAAGGAGTTTTCGCATTACTGGATGCAGGTCAACCACAACTTTGAGTCGCCCTTCTACTATATCAGCTACGCCGTGAGCATGCTCGCCTCGCTGCAGATCTACGAAATGGCAGAGAGCGACTGGGCGGAGGCAGCAAGATTCTATAACGATCTCGTCTCGCTCGGCGCTTTTGACTACACTTACTGCGAGCTGCTCGACAAGGTCGGTCTCGAGTGCTTCACCGACGGCCTGCCCGCGTGCGTCCCGCAGGCGGTGGAGGACATGGAAACGCTCTGCCTTGCATGGGACGACGCAGCTTAACAAAAAGTCTCCCTCGGAAGAGGGAGACCATTTTAAATGTACCCGCGCACAAGAGACACGCTCAGCGTGAAAAATTCGCGCATCGCGTAGTGGATGAAGCCGAACACGGTCGAGCGCGCCGGGACGCCGTAAAATGTGAAGGCGCCGTTTTTCCGCGCCAGACAAAGCGCGCGGAAAACATGAAAGTCGTTCGTGACGATGCCGACGCTCTCCACATCCTTCTCCAGCGTGCGCAGCATGGGGAGACTGTAGCGCATGTTCTCCTCCGTGCTCGTGGAGCGGTCCTCCAAAAGAATACGGCTGGGATCGATGCCGTCTGCGATGAGATAGTCGCGGATGCACTCCGCTTCGCTCATCGGCTCGTCCTCGCCCTGCCCGCCGGAGGCGATGCATATCGTATCCGGGTTTTCCTCCAGATAGACGCGCGCGGCGCTGATGCGCTGCCGCAGCGACCCGCTCGGACCGTTTTCATCGACTCTCGCGCCGAGAACGATGATGGCATCCAGCCCCTCCGGGGGCTTCTGGAACGCGCCGGAAAATACCAGACACTCCACGGCGAGAAAGACGGCGACGGCGGCGATCACGACGATGTTCACCGCCCGCAACCAGGGCCGGGGGATGGGCGCGTTCTTCCCGTGCTTCCAAGCCCATTTCCAGAGAAAGAAGCGGCCGAAGCACACGGCCGACAGCATTAGCCAGAGAAAGAGCAGCGACTGCCCGAACCGCACGGTGATGCCCTGGCCGAGATAATATAAAAGCGTCAATATCCCGGCGTACAGGAAAAGCCGGTTGATGCGTTGTTCTTTTTTTGTCATAGCGTACCTCCGGAAAAGATTTCCTGCCGAAAAGACGGGGGAAAGACACCAAAAGTTCATTATACATAGTTTTGGGAGAAAAACCAATGGGAAACGGAAAATTTGAAGGATATCTGCTCGTCGCGGATTTTGATGACACATTCTGCCCGGAGCACGGCGCACCCGTGCCGGAGGAAAACCGGCGCGCGGCGCAGTATTTCATGGACGAGGGCGGTCTTTTCACGATCGCCACGGGGCGGGACGTGCGCTCGTATTATTCCATCCGGGATAGATTTACCGTCAACGCGCCGCTCGTTCTCAGTAACGGCGCCGTGATCTTCGACGGCGAATCCGGCGAAAGCTGGTACGAGAGCTTCCTGCCGTTTTCCTGCCGGAGCGACCTTGCCGCCGCGCGCGACGCCTTCCCCGGCACGGGCATGGAGGTCCACCGCGGCGCGGATGTGCGCGTCTGCGGCAGCAACGCGACGCTTGAGGAGCACCTTTCCCGCATGGGCGTGCCGGTGTCGGAGGCCGATCCCGGACACATCCTCTATCCGTGGACGAAGGTAGTGCTCGTAGCGTCGGACGAGATCCGCGCTGAGAGAGAAACGGCGCACGCGCTTTGCGCGTGGATCGTTGAACAGTTTCCCGGACGGTACGAGGCCGTGCCCTCCGGCGCGCTGGTGGACGTGGTCGCCGCCGGGAGCGACAAGGGCAGCGGCGTGCAGCGGCTGGCGGATTTTCTGGATATTCTTCCGGAACACATCGTCTGTATCGGCGACGGCTGGAACGATATCCCGATGCTGCGCGCGGCGGGGCGCGCTTTCGCACCGGAGACGGCGCTGCCGGAGGTATTGGCGCTTCCCAATGTGACGAAGCTCGGCGCGCCCGGCCGCTGCATCCGCGACGTGATAGACAGGCTTGAAGCGGATAGAAAATAAATTTTTATACAAATTTTCGTTGAATTATTTGTTGACATTTCCAAGAGATGAATTTATACTGAAATCAAATTCCGCAGATCGGAGCGAGATCGATACATGAACGTGTCCATTCGTATGTTTCGATACTTTTTTTACCCGTACTATTTCATAGTATGGTAATTTGTGATGCGGAGAATGACCTTGGAAGCGAAGGCTTTTTAGGCGGCACAGATTACACTGTGCCGCTTTTTTGTTTTTGGAGGAACAACCGATGATCGTCATTTTGAAAAACGGCGCTGCCGAAGAGAAGAAAAACCAGCTCGTTGACTGGCTGAAGGAGCAGGGACTGCAGATCCACACCTCCGTCGGCGAGTATCAGACCGTTCTCGGTCTCGTGGGCGACACGAGCCGGGTCGATATGGACCTCATTGCGAGCCTCGGCATCGTCGATTCCGTTAAGCGCGTCACGGAGCCGTTCAAGTGCTGCAACCGCAAGTTCCACCCGGACGACACCGTCGTGCAGGTCGGGGACGTGCGCATCGGCGGCGGAAACTTCGTGATGATCGCGGGCCCGTGCAGCGTCGAGAACGAGGAGCAGATCGTCGGCATCGCAAAGGCGGTCAAGGCCTCCGGCGCACAGATCCTCCGCGGCGGCGCATTCAAGCCGCGCACCTCGCCCTACGATTTCCAGGGCCTTGCCGCCACGGGACTCGAGCTTTTGAAGATCGCCCGGCAGGAGACGGGGCTTCCGATCGTCACCGAGATCATGGGAACCTCCGCGCTCGATCTTTTCGCGGATGTGGACGTTATCCAGGTCGGCGCGCGCAACATGCAGAACTTTGACCTTTTGAAGGAGCTCGGAAAGCTCCGCAAACCCATTCTGCTCAAGCGCGGCCTTGCCGCCACGCTCAAGGAACTGCTGATGAGCGCCGAATACATCATGGCGGGCGGCAATGAGCAGATCATCCTCTGCGAGCGCGGCATCCGCACGTTTGACGACTATACGAGAAACACGCTCGACCTTGCCGCTGTGCCGATGCTCCATGAGCTGACGCACCTGCCGGTCATCGTCGATCCGAGCCATTCTACCGGCCTTGCCCGCATGGTGCGCCCGATGGCGCTCGCGGCGGCGGCCTGCGGCACGGACGGTCTCATCATCGAGGTCCACAACGATCCGATGCATGCGCTGTGCGACGGCGCGCAGTCCATCAAGCCGGACGAGTACGACGCGCTCTGCAAGGATGTGCGCGCCATCCGCGAGGTGGCAATGCGATGACGGTCGGGATCGTCGGCCTCGGGCTGATCGGCGGCTCGCTCGCCAAAGCGTACCGCGCGCACGGCGCGCGCGTCCTCGCCTTCGATACGGACAGCGCGGTGCTCTCCTTCGCGCAGCTTGACGGGACAGTGGACGCCGTGCTGACAAAAGAAAACGTTTCCGAATGCGATATTGTCCTCATTGCAGTGCGCCCCGGTGCGGCGGTATCGTATCTGCGCGCCGCGGCGCCGCATATCGGCGCGCGCCCCGTCGTTATCGACTGCTGCGGCGTAAAGCGGGAGGTGTGCGAGACGGCGTTTGCTCTTGCGCGTGAGCACGGCTTCACGTTCCTCGGCGGTCACCCGATGGCGGGCAGCCATAAGGCCGGGTACAAAAACGCCCGCGCCAATCTCTTCCACGCAGCGCCCATGGTGCTCGTGCCGCCGGAGGAGGACGATATCGCCCTTCTTGCGCGGGCAAAAGAGCTTTTGACTCCGGCCGAGTTTGGACGCTTCAGCGTCACGAGCGCGGCCGAGCACGACCGCATGATCGCTTTTACCTCGCAGCTCGCGCACATCGTCTCGAACGCCTACATCAAAAGCCCCACCGCGCGCAGCCACAAGGGATTCTCCGCGGGGAGCTATAAGGACTTAACGCGCGTCGCCTGGCTCGACCCCTCCATGTGGGCGGAGCTTTTCCTTAGCAACCGCGATAATGTGCTCTTTGAGCTGGACAGTCTCGCGGATTCACTCGCGCAGTACCGCGCGGCGGTGGAGAATAACGATCTCTCGGCGCTCACGGCGCTTTTGGACGAGGGCCGCCGGCGCAAGGAGGAGGTAGACGGACGGTGAAAACGATCCATGTAACGGCGTCGCGCGAATACGATGTCGTCATCGGCGCGGGGCTTCTCGACGAATGCGGCGGGCGGATCGCCGCGGCTGCTCCGGGCGCGGAAAAGGCGGTCGTCTGTACCGATACGACCGTATATCCGCTCTATGCCAAGCGCGTGGCCGATTCGCTCAAGACGGCGGGTTTCACGGTCCTGAAATATGTTTTTCCCGCCGGGGAGCGCTCCAAGACCCTTGATACATGGCAGAAAATGCTCGGCTTCCTTGCCGAAAACCGCGTGAGCCGGAGCGACGTTGTCGTGGCGCTCGGCGGCGGCGTCACGGGCGACATGGCCGGGTTTGCCGCAGCGTGTTACCAGCGCGGCGTACGGCTCGTGCAGATCCCGACAACGCTTCTCGCCGCGGTGGATTCCTCCGTCGGCGGGAAAACGGCGGTCGATCTCCCGGCGGGGAAAAACCTCGTGGGAGCGTTCTGGCAGCCGACGCTCGTCGTGTGCGATACGGATACGCTCCGGACGCTGCCGGACGCGGTCCGGCGCGACGGCTGCGCCGAGATCATCAAATACGGCATTCTGGACGGAGAAGCGTTCTTCGCAAAGCTGGAAAAAAGTCTGCCGGACGAGATATCGGAAGATATTCTCGCGCGCTGCGTGGAGATAAAGCGCGATATCGTTGCCGCGGATGAATTTGATACCGGCGCGCGGCATCTTTTGAATCTTGGCCATACCGCCGCGCACGCGGCGGAGCTTTTAAGCGACTACTCTCTCTCCCACGGCAGTGCCGTGGCGATGGGGCTTTGCACCATGGCGCGCGCGTGCGCCGCGCGAGGTCTCTGCACCGATGAGGACGCCGCGCACATCGAAGCGCTTATCAAAAAATGCGGCCTTCCGACGGAGCTTCCGTATACGGCGGAAGCGCTTGCCAATGCCGCGCTTTCGGACAAAAAACGTGCGGGCTCGGCGCTTCCCGTCATCGCCGTTGAGGGACTGGGGCGCTGCGCCGTGCGGAAGATCAGCGCGTCCGACTATGCCGGATGGCTCCGGCAGGGGGGCGCAGAATGAACTTTGTCATTACTCCGGGGGCGCGCACCGGCGCGGTGCGCATCCCGGCTTCCAAATCGCAGGCGCATCGCCTGCTCATCTGCGCCGCGCTCGGTAAAGCGCCGGTAACGGTCCGCTGCGACGGGCTGAACGCCGATATCCTCGCCACGGTCGCGTGCCTTCGCGCTCTCGGCGCGAACATCGCGGAGCGGGACGGCGCGCTGCATGTAGAGCCGATCCAGGCAGTGCCGGACGGCCTTTGCATCCTGCCCTGCGGGGAGAGCGGATCGACGCTCCGTTTCCTGCTTCCGGTCGTTGGCGCTTTCGGCGCGGATGCGGTGTTTCTGCGGGAAGGACGGTTGCCCGAGCGCCCGCTCGAGCCGCTTTTGCGCGAGCTTGTCCGCGGCGGCATGATGTTCCGATCGGAGGGCGGAAAGCTCTTCTGCTCCGGAAAGCTCGCGCCGGGGGCGTACACGCTCCCCGGCAACATTTCCTCGCAGTATATTTCTGCGCTGCTCTTCGCGCTGCCGAAACTTTCCGGGGACAGCACGCTCACGATCACCGGTGCTCGGGAGAGCGAGGGTTATATCGCCATGACGGAAAACGCCCTTGCGCAAAGCAGCGTCCGGCTATTTAAAACGGATTCCGGGTATGATACCCCCGGCGGACAGACGTACGCTCTGCCTGGCACGGTCGAGGTCGAGGGAGATTATTCCTCGGCGGCATTTTTTCTCTGCATGGGCGCGCTCTCGCGCTATGGCATCACCGTTTCCGGCTTGCGCGCCGATTCCGCGCAGGGGGACCGCGCGGTGCTCGATATTCTCCGCACGATGGGGGCTGTTGTGGAAGAAACGGCTTCGGGCATCACCGTGCGGCGCGGCGCGCTTCGCGGCACGGTCATTGACGCCGCGCCCGTCCCCGATCTCATCCCCGCGCTCTGCGCGTTCGCTGCGGCGGCGGAAGGGGAGACGCGCGTGGTGAATGCCGCGCGGCTCCGGCTCAAGGAGTCCGACCGGATCGCAACGACCGCGGCAATGCTCTCCTCGCTCGGCGCGGATATCGAAGAGCTGCCGGAGGGACTCGTCGTTCACGGCGGCGATCTTCGCGGCGGTGCGGTGAGCGCGCAGCACGATCACCGCATTGCCATGGCGGCGGCGGTGGCGGCGTGCGCCTGTACGGGACCGGTCACGATCGAGGGCTGGGAGTGTACGAACAAATCCTATCCGCGCTTTGGCGAGGACTTTAACGCTTTGAAAAGGGAGGAAACACCGTGAGCAGTCTGGGAAAAAACTTTCGCATCACGATCTTCGGCGCTTCGCACGGCGAGGCCATCGGCGTCGTCATGGAAGGGCTGCCCGTGGGCTTCGCTATCGATATGGACGCGCTCAACGCCTTCCTCGCGCGGCGTGCGCCGGGGCGCGGAGCGTTTGCCACCGCGCGGCGCGAGACCGATGCGCCGCTCTTTCTCAGCGGCGTGAAAAACGGCGTCACGTGCGGCGGCGCGGTCACGGCGGTCATCCGCAATGGTGACGCCCACCCCGGCGACTATGACGCTCTGCGCAATACGCCGCGCCCCGGCCACGCAGACTTTACCGCCCGCATGAAAGACGGCAATGCCGTCGATCTCTCCGGCGGCGGCCGGTTTTCCGGGCGGCTCACCGCGCCGCTCTGCATCGCGGGCGGTATCGCCATGCAACTTCTGGAAGAGGGAAACATCCGCATCGTTTCGCACATCGCCTCCATTGCCGGTATCGCGGACGAGGGCATTTTCCCCTCGTCCACGCTGGGAAAGCCTTTTCCGACGCTCAGCGAAGCTCGCGGCGAGGAGATGCTCGCCGCCATTGCGAAGGCTCGTGCCGACGGCGACAGCGTCGGCGGCGTGGTGGAGTGCGCGGTGCTCGGTCTGCCCATAGGCCTTGGCGACGCGCTTTTTGACGGCGTGGAGAGTAAACTCTCCGCTGCGCTCTTCGGTATCCCGGCGGTGAAGGGCGTGGAATTTGGCGCAGGATTCGCCGCCGCCGCGTTGCGCGGCAGCGAGAATAACGACGCTTTTGTACTGCGCGGCGGGAGAGCCGTCACCGAGACGAACCGCTGCGGCGGCATTCTCGGCGGCATCACGACGGGCGCGCCGCTCGTGTTCCGCGCGGCCTTTAAGCCTACGCCGTCCATTGCACGGCGGCAGCGCACCGTAGACCTCGCCGCGATGCGTGAAACGACGATCGAGATCGCCGGACGGCATGACCCCTGCATCGTACCGCGCGCCGTTCCCTGCGTGGAAGCGGCGGCCGCGGTCGTACTATATGATATTCTTTGTTCGGAAAGAGGGAGAAAGCCATGAACATGGATGAACTGCGAGGCAGGATCGACGCGGTGGACGACGAGCTGCTGCGATGCTTTGCCGAGCGTATGGACATCGCCGGGGACATTGCCCGGTATAAGGCCGAACACGGCCTTCCGGTGCTCGATGAGCGGCGGGAGCGGGAAAAGCTCTACGCCGTGAGCGAAAAAGCGCCCAAGGAGCTGCAAAGCTACGCCGTGTCGCTCTACGCGCTGCTCTTTGAGCTGAGCCGCAGCCGTCAGAATCGCCTCCTGCACAGGCAGAGCCCGCTCGCGGAGAGCATTCAGACAGCGATCGAGCAGACGCCGCCGCTCTTTCCGGAGAAAGCCGCCGTTGCTTGTCAGGGCGTGGAGGGGTCCAACTCCCAGCTCGCGTGCGAGCGGCTGTTCCGTCTGCCGAACGAGCTTTATTTTTCCACCTTCGACGCGGTGTTCAACGCCATCGAAAAGGGTCTCTGCCGCTACGGTGTGCTGCCCATCGAAAACAGCACTGCGGGTTCGGTGAACGCCGTGTATGATCTTATGATGCGCCACCATTTCCACATTGTCCGCTCGGTGCGCGTGAAGATCGACCATAACCTGCTCGCGCGGCCTGGCGCGAAGCTCTCCGGCATCCGCGAGATCTATTCGCACGAGCAGGCGCTCAGCCAGTGCGCGAAGTTTCTCTCGTCGCTTCCGGGCGTGAAGGTCATCCCGTGCGAGAATACGGCGCTCGCGGCGAAGCTCGTTGCGGAGTCCGGACGGGACGACGTTGCGGCGCTCTCCACGCGCGCGTGCGAGCGGCTGTACGGGCTTGACTGCCTTGCACCCTCCGTGCAGGATACGGCGAACAACTACACGCGCTTCATCTGCATCGCGCGCGATCTGGAGATCTATCCCGGCGCGAACCGGACGAGCCTTATGATGACGCTGCGCCACGAGCCCGGCTCGCTTTATAAAGTGCTCTCGCGCTTCTATGCGCTCGGCATCAACTTGAACAAGCTCGAAAGCCGCCCCCTCCCGGAGCGCAACTTTGAGTTCATGTTCTATTTTGATCTGGAAAACCCGGTGTACGACCCCGCGTTCCTCCAGCTTATGAGCGAGCTGGGGGACATCAGCGAGGAATACACCTATCTTGGAAGCTATAGTGAGGTAATTTGACATGATGCATTGCGGACTTCTCGGACAAAAGCTCAGCCACAGCTATTCCCCGGCCATCCACTCCATGCTCGGCGACTATGAGTATAAGCTCTATGAGGTCGAGCCGGAGAATGTGGAGACCTTCCTCCGGAAGGGCGATTTTGACGCGCTGAACGTCACGATCCCCTACAAAAAGCGCGCCGCGGCGCTCTGCGACGAGCTTTCCGAAACGGCGCGCGCCATCGGCAGCGTAAACACCGTGGTCCGCCGCGCCGACGGCAAGCTCTACGGCGACAACACGGATGTCTACGGCTTTGAAGAGTTGCTGCGCCGCGCGGTGTTCTCGCCGCGCGCAAAGAAGGTGCTCGTGCTCGGCAGCGGCGGCGCGTCCGCCGCGGTGGTGTACGCGCTCGAAAAGCAGCAGGCGCGCGAGATCGTTGTCGTTTCCCGCGAGGGGAAGGACAATTACGCCAATCTCTCCCGCCACACGGACGCCGAGCTCATCGTGAACACCACGCCGGTCGGCATGTACCCGCACAACGGCGAGGCGGTCATCGATCTGCTGCGCTTCCCGCACTGCCGCGCCGTCGTTGATCTCATCTATAATCCCGTGCGCACGGAGCTCCTGCTCCAGGCGGAAAAACTCGGCATCCCCTATGCGAACGGCATGGTGATGCTCGCGGCGCAGGCTATCCGCGCGAGCGAGATCTTCACCGGCAAAAAGGCGGCGGACGGCGCGCTCGAGCACGCCATCGACCTTGTGAAGAGCAAGACGATGAACATCGTCCTCATCGGCATGCCCGGCTGCGGCAAATCCGCCGTGGCGGAGGCGCTCGGCAAAGCGCTTGGCCGCGATGTGCTCGATACGGATGCCTATATCGAAGAACACACCGGCTATACGCCTGAGCAGATCATCACGATGCAGGGCGAATCCGCGTTCCGCACACACGAGAGCGAGGCCGTGCGCGAGCTCGGGAGCGCCTTCGGCGCGATCGTCGCCACCGGCGGCGGCGCGGTGCTCCACGAGGAGAACTACGCGCCTCTGCACCAGAACGGCGTCATTTTCTGGCTGCGCCGCGATCTTGACAAGCTCGAGCGCGACGGACGCCCGCTCTCCCGCGCGGGGAATCTCAACGCCATGTACGAAATGCGCGAGAAGCGCTATCTCCGCTTCGCAGACTATATCATCGACAACAACCGCGCGCTCGAGGACACCGTGGAGGACATCCGCAAGGTGATCTTATGAAGATCCTCGTCATCAACGGCCCCAATCTGAACCTTCTCGGCGTGCGCGAGCCGGAGCTTTACGGGAAGCGCGACTTCGCCGCGCTCGAGGCATATATCCGCGAGTCCTGCCGGGAGCTCGGCGCGGAGTGCGAGCTCTTCCAGTCCAACCACGAGGGCGCGATCGTCGATGCCATCCAGTCCGCTCTCGGACGGATGGACGGCATCGTCATCAACCCCGCGGCATACACGCACACGAGCGTCGCCATTCTCGACGCGCTCAAGGCCGTGGCGCTTCCGGCGGTGGAGGTGCACCTCACCGATATTCAGGAGCGCGAGAGCTTCCGGCATATGTCCTACGCGGGCATGGCGTGCGAAAAGACGTTCGCCGGGCTGGGCTTTGAGGGCTACCGGAGAGCGGTCGAATATCTTGTGAACCGGGGGAAAACCACATGATCCCATCCGAAGTATACGCGCTCGGCGCGTCCGGCAACCCCATCCGGGAGATCGCCGATTACGCCGTGCGCCGTGCCGAAGAGGTCGGCGCGGAAAATGTTTACGATTTCAGCATCGGCTCGCCGAGCATCGCGCCGCCCGCGGCGGTGCAGGAGACGGCGCAGCGCCTTATGAAGGAAATGTCCCCCACGCAGCTGCACGCCTACAGCCCCGATCAGGGTCTGCCGGAGGTGCGCAAGGCTGTGGCGGAGTATCTGAACGACGCGTTCTCCATGGCGTATGCGCCGGAGGATATTTACATGACGAGCGGCGCGTCCGCGGGCCTTGCCATTGGCTGCCGCGCGCTGCTCTCGCCGGGCGACGAGTGCATCACGCTCACGCCGTACTTTTCCGAATACCGCACCTATACCGAGGCCGCCGGCGGCGTCATGCGCGAGGTGCCCTCCGAGCCGGAGACGTTCCAGCTCGACTATGAGGCCTTCGCCGCGGCGGTGAACGGAAAAACGTGGCTCGTGATCTTAAACTCTCCGAACAATCCCTCCGGCGTCGTGCTGGGGGAGGAGAGCATACGAAAGATCGCCGCTCTGCTCACGGCGCGCTCGGCGGAGTATGGCCACCCGATCTACATCCTCGCGGACGAGCCGTACCGTGATCTTGTCTACGACGGCGACGCCGTGCCGTACATCCCCAGTTTCTATCCCGACACGATCTACTGCTATTCATTCAGCAAATCGCTCTCGCTGCCCGGCGAGCGCGTTGGCTATCTCGCCGTGCCGCCGGAGAGCAAAGACCGCGCCGCGCTGCGCGCCGCCGTTTCCGGCGCGGGCCGGATGCTGGGGTATGTCTGTGCGCCGGTGCTTTTCCAGCGCGTGTGCGCCGCGTGCCTCGGCCAGACGGGAGAGCTGCGCGAGTACAAGAAAAACCGCGATCTCATCTGCGAAGGTCTCACTGCGCTCGGCTTTTCCTGCGCGAAGCCGCAGGGGGCGTTCTATCTCTTCGTAAAATCGCCGGAGAGTGACGCGCGCGCCTTCTGCAAAAAAGCGATGGCGCACGATCTCCTGCTCGTGCCGGGCGACGACTTCGCCTGTCCGGGCTATGCCCGCCTTGCCTATTGTGTGCCGGAAGAGCGGCTGCGCCGCTCTCTGCCCGCCTTCGCCGCCCTCGCCGCGGAATACGGTCTGAAAGCCCAATAAATATTGACCGCGCCTTCCGATTTCGGGAGGCGCGGTCCGTTTTTTCTTACCACCGCGTCGGGCGGCGGAGAGCGCTGATCTTCCGGTAGCAGCTCTGGCAGAGCCGTCCGCTCTGATGGAGCGGGAGCGCCGCGCCGCAGCGCGCGCAGAAGCGGATGTTGTTTTTGAGATTGTAGAGCAGTATCTGGTTGATGCTCTCGGCGGCGTCCTCGCGCTTTTCATAGAGCGCGTCCCGATCGACCGGGCAGCCGAACGCCTTCGAGAACGAAAAATAGAGATCGAGCTTCCGGCAGTATTGCTCGAGCTGCGGGAGCGTCGGCGCGTGTCCCTTGGGAAGCTCCGGGCAGGAGAGCGGCTGTCCCTCCTTGAAGCAGCGCAGGAACGAGAAGAACAGCTCCAGCAGTTCCTCTTCCGTCTCGTCAAACGGGATGTTCGCGCACCGCAGCTCCTGCTCGCGCGTGAGCGAAAAGCCTTCCTGCCGCACCTTGCCGATGAGCGTGATATACCGGCTGACATCGAGCTTCACATACGGCGCGACGGTCGGCATTTTGTTCCACTCGGTCAGCACCTCCAGAAGATCGTGCTCTACCTGCAGTACGAGCTCGGAAAACCCGGCTACCGCCGTTTCGAGCGGCGGCACGGCCGCCTCCAGCCCTTCGCGGATGAAGTCCAGATTCTCCGTTGCGCCGACATAGCCCTTGTCGTACATGCCGTAGCGCCCGGCGCGCCCGGCGATCTGCTGGATCTCGGCAGGCTTTAGGTCGCGCCGCTCCACGCCGTCAAATTTCCGCGTGTCGAGAAAGATCACGCGCCGGATGGGGAGATTCAGCCCCATGCCGATGGCGTCGGTCGAAACGACGTACTGCATCCGCCCTTCGAGAAAGCCCTCCATCTGCCGCCGCCGTGTGGAATAGGGAAGCGCACCATAGATGATGGCGGGCTCCTTTCCGTGCGCGCGCAGATCCTCCGCGACCGAGAGCACGCCGAGCTTTGAGAACGTGATGAGCGCGTCGCCGGGCTTCACGTCGTCAAAATCGATCTCCCGGCGCATGCACACGAGCGGCGTCTTGCGCAGATGCCGGATCTCCTCCCACGTGTCGCCGGTGCTCTCAATAATGCGGATCAAAAGATCGCGCGCCTCGGGTGCGGCGCAGAGATGCACCTCCGGCGCGAGCACGCCGAGGATCGCGCGCGTCCATGCAAAGCCGCGCTCCCGGTCGGCGATCATCTGGCACTCATCGATCACCGCCACGTCGTACCGCGCGGAGAGATCGAGCTTTTCCGCCGTGGCTGCGACGTGGGTGTCACCCTCGCGGCGGTCCTCCTCCTCGCCGGTCGTGAGCGAGCACGCAACGCCGAGATCAAGCAGCCGCTCCTGCGCTTCGAGCGCGAGCAGACGGAGCGGGGCGAGATATACGCCCGTTTTGGCTTTGCGCAGCCGCTCAAACCCGGCGTAGGTCTTGCCGGTGTTCGTCCCACCGGTGTGAAGGATGAAGCGGCGCTGCATGGCGCGCGCCTCCGGGTACTCGTCCTTCGGGTTGAGCGCCACGAGCAGCTTCAGGCTTGAGCGGATCGCGCGCGGGATATAAAAGACCGAATAGAGATAGGAGAGCGGGTGCTGCAGAAGCTCCTGCACGGGAAAAGCGCCCTTTTCGAGAAGCCCTTCCATGTTCGCCTCCGGCTGCGCGGCAGCAAAAGAAGCAATGTTGCGCGCGCTGATCGCAAGCAGCACCGCGGCATAGCGCGCGGAGAGCTTCCCGGCGAGCGGAGAAGCTGCGTTCGCGCCGAGCCACGGCGCGGCAGTCACGAACCTGCGGAGCGTCGCGCCGAGCGGCTCTTTGCCGCTGCCGGTTTCCAGATGCAGAAAATGCTCGATATAGCTGATGCTCTGTCCCGGCCGCAGCCGCTTGGCAAATCCGACCGCCGGGATCTGGCGGAGGATCGCTTCATGGTAGCGCGCCGCAAGAGCCGCTTCCCGGCCCTCCGGCAGCGCGGCGGCGTCCCAGGCATTCTGCAAAAGCTGCGACGCCGTGGAGAGCGCTGCATCATCCGGTATGCTTTCCATGCTTTCGGCAGACGCCGCGCGCAGCGAGCGGAAGCTCTCGCTCTGCTCGGCACGCCGGATGTCATCCGTGTGCCAGGCGCGAACGCGGCGGCCGTTCCGGTAGAGACGCTGCGGCTTCGGCAGGAGAGAGGCGATCAGCTCCTCCGTCCAGCCGCGGCTTTTAAGCGTGCCAGCCGTCCATAATTTCGTATTTTTACTCACGTGTGTTCTTGCTCCTTAGGAATTCGGAAATACTATACCAGAAATTTTCCCGCTGGGCAAGGCGGGGGCTTGACAGATACGCCGAATTGTGTATAATGAGCATACACAATAAATCATCGAACAGGGAGGAATTCGCGATGGAGCTTTTGTCCGTGCGCGATCTTTGCAAAACGTATCCGGGATTTACGCTGGATCATGTCTCGTTCTCTTTGGAAAGCGGGTATATTATGGGGTTCATTGGGCGCAACGGCGCGGGAAAGACGACGACGCTCAAAAGCATGCTCGGTCTCGTCCATCCGGACGGCGGCGCGGTGCAGATGTTCGGCATGAATCTCCGGGAAAACGAATCGGCCTGCCGTCAGCAGATCGGCGTGGTGCTGGGCGACGCGCGCTATTACGGCTCGAAGCGCCTGCGCGACGTGGCGGAGACGACGGCGCGGTTTTATGAGCATTGGGACGACGCCGCGTACCGGGAGTATATGAAGCGCTTTGCGCTCGACGAGACGAAGCGCGTGCGCGAGCTGTCCACCGGCATGTGGGTCAAGTTCACGCTGGCGCTTGCCCTCTCGCACGGGGCGCGGCTCCTCATTCTCGACGAGCCGACGAGCGGCCTCGATCCGGTGAGCCGCGACGAGCTTCTGGACATTTTCCGCGACACGGTCGCAAACGGGGAGCGCAGCATCCTCTTTTCCACGCATATTATATCCGATCTTGAAAAGTGCGCCGATCTCATCACGTACATCCACGGCGGAAAGATCCTCACGAGCACCGACCGCGACACCTTCACCGACGCTTACCGCAAGGTGACCGGCGGCAAGGACGAGCTGACGGACGCCGTAAAGGAGAGCGCCATCGGCCTCCGGGAGCAGAGCTTCGGATTCGAAGCGATGATGAAAACGGAGGACGCAATGGCTTCCGGTCTTACGGCGGAGCCTATCGGCATGGAGGACATCATGGTCCACATCGAAAGGGAGGGGAGAGAATGAAAAATCTGCTGTATAAGGAGTTCCGGCTCGCCATCCATCCGAGCGTGTACATCTTCTTCGTGCTCACGGCGCTGCTGCTCGTGCCGTCGTACCCCTATTATGTGAGTTTCTTTTATCTGATGCTCGGCATATTCCTCACATTCAAGACCAACCGCGCCGAGAACGACATTTTCTATTCCGCGCTCCTGCCGGTGCGCAAGGGCGACGTGGTGCGCGCCCGCGTGCTCACCGTGGCGCTGCTGGAGCTTGCCAACATCCTCATTGCCATCCCGTTCGCGGTGATCTCCGCAAAGATCAACCCCGCGGGCGGCAATAACGCCGGCATTGAGCCGAACGTCGCGTTTTTCGGCCTGTCGTTTCTGATGTACGGCGGGTTCAACCTCATTTTCTTCCCGGTGTTCTATAAGACCGGGCGGAGCGAGGGCAAGGCGTTCCTCTGGGGCAGCGTGTTCACGTTCCTCTATATCATCGTCGCCGAAGCGCTTGCGCAGTACATCCCCTCGCCGGTCAGCGCGTATCTTGACACCGTGGAGAAGAGCGCGCAGCTCTGCCAGCTCCCGGTGCTGTTTGCCGGTATTGTCCTCTGGGCGGCGCTTACGCTGCTCTCGGCAAAGATCAGCGCCGAGCGGTTTGAAAAGGTGGATCTGTGAAGCTGACTGTGACGAATACATCGCCGCTGCCGCTCTACCGGCAGATGTATGACCAGCTCGCCGCGCAGATCCTGCGCGGGGAGATAGCGCCCGGCGAGGTGCTGCCGCCGATACGGACCGTGGCGCAGGAGCTCTCCGTCAGTCTCATCTCGGTGCGCCGCGCATGGGAAGAGCTGGAGCGGGACGGATTCATCCACACCGCCGTCGGGCGCGGGACGTTTGCCGCCGCGCTCGGAGAGACCGATAAAGCGGCCATGCGCCGCGCCATTTTAAAAGAGAAGCTCACCGACGCCGCGCAGTTCTGCGCGGCTGTCGGCGCATCCGGAGAGGAAACGGCGGCGCTGCTGCGCGAGCTGATGAAGGAGGAAAACGCATGAGCAAAAAACTGCTGCTGATCGCCACCGGAGGCACGATCGCCTCGCGCCCGGCGGAGGACGGCCTGACGCCGGAAATGACGAGCGAGGAGCTGCTGCAATGCATCCCCGAGGTACGCTCTCTCTGCGAGATTGACACGGTGCAGCCCTTTAATCTGGACAGCACGAACATGCGTCCGCAAAATTGGGTCGAGCTTGTGAAGATCATCCGGGAAAAGTATGCGGACTACGACGGCTTCGTCATTACCCACGGCACCGACACGATGGCCTATGCCGCCGCAACGCTCTATTATCTCATCCAGAACAGCCCGAAGCCCGTTGTGCTGACCGGCTCGCAGGTGTCCATCTATGCGCGAGACACCGACGCGCGGGAAAATCTGCGCAGCGCGATCACCTATGCCGCCGATGACGACGCCTGCGGCATCCACCTTGTGTTCGACAACAAGGTCATCTGCGCCAACCGCGCGCAGAAAACGCGCACGCGCAGCTTCAACGCTTTCTCGAGCATCGATTACCCGGAGGTCGCCGTCATCCGCGGCGGTGAGGTGCGCTATTATATCCGCGAGTCGTTCCCCGGTCCGGTGCGGTTCTATGATGCGCTCGACAGCCGCGTCTGCGTCATCAAGCTCATCCCCGGCATGGCGCCCGGCATTCTCGACTATGTAGCCGAGCACGCCCACGCCGTTATCATCGAGAGCTTCGGCGTCGGCGGCGTGCCGTACTACGATAACGACGAGTTCACGGAAAAGATCGGCCATCTTCTGCGGAACCACGTAAAGGTCATTTTCACCACGCAGGTCTCCCACGAGGGGAGCGATATGGAGCTTTACCGCGTGGGCTTTCGCATCAAGAAAAAGTATGAGCTGCTCGAAGCCTATACGATGACAACAGAGGCAGTCGTCGCCAAGGTCGAATGGGCGCTCGCTAGCTCCGCCGACGACGCGGAGTTCCGAAAGCTCTTTCTCACCCCCGTCGGCAACGACCGGCTCTGATCACGGAATAAAATGTGAAGCGGAATAAAATGCGAAGCGTCCGGAGAATATCCTCCGGACGCTTCGTATTTTATATAGAGTTAAAAGTCACGGCCCTTATAGTGGACGTGGAGCAGTTCGTGTTCGCGCTCACCGATGTCCCGCAGGAGCGTTTCGATGACGGGGTTCTGCTCGCTGCGCTTGATGAGGGCGGTCTTGTCGGCGTTATAAAGGCCCGCGGCGCGGTCGTACTTGTCCTTCGTAAGGCCGTGCGGCTGGCCCGCGCCGCCGACGCAGCCGGCGCGGCAGGTCATAACTTCGATAAGATCAAAGTATTCGCGCCCGGTCTCGATCTCGTCGATGAGCTTCTGGGCGTTGAGAAGGCCGTTGCACACCGCGAGGCGGATCGTCCGCTCGCCGACGAGCATGCTCGCCACGCGCACGCCCTCCACGCCGCGAAGACCGGAGTATTCGATGGCCATCGCCGCGTTTTTGGTCTTGTCCGGGCAGCAGCAGCGCGCGACCGCTTCCGCCACGCCGCCGGTCGCGCCGAAGATGACGCCGGAGCCGGTCGTGATGCCGAAGGGCATATCGACGGCTTCGTCTTCCAGATTGGCAAAGTCGATGCCGCTCTCCTTGACCATGTTGATGAGCTCGATCGTCGTGAGCACGGCGTCCACGTCGGGCTTGCCGTTGTGGGTGAACTCCTCACGCTTCGCCTCGCCCTTCTTCGCGGTGCAGGGCATGACGGCGACATGGTAAACCTCGCGGCCGTCGCTGTTCTTCTCATAGTGATCGCGCAGCACGGCGGCGAACATCTCCATCGGGGATTTGCAGGAGGAAATGTGGCGGAGAAGCTCGGGACGCTGATACTCCACATACTTGACCCACGCCGGGCAGCAGGAGGTGAACATCGGGAACGTGCCGCCGTTTTTGAGCCGGTCCATAAACTCCTTCGCTTCGACGACTGTGGTGAGGTCGGCGGCGAACGAGGTATCAAACACCTCGGCCGCGCCCATGAGCCGGAGTGCCGCGACCATTTTGCCCATGGCATTCTCGCCCGGACGAAGTCCGAACGCTTCGCCGATGGCAACGCGCACCGCCGGGGCGATCTGGAAGACGACGCGCTTATTCTTGTCGTGCAACGCGCGCCACACGCGGCCGATGTCGTTATACACGGTGATCGCGGCGGTGGGGCACACGGCGGCGCACTGGCCGCAGCCGATGCAGTCGGTCTCGGCGAGCTTCTGGTCAAACGCCGGCATCACGCGCAGATCGGCGCTGCGGTGCGTAAAGTCGATGATGTTCATGCCCTGGATCTCCTCGCACGTTCGCACACAGTCGCCGCAGAGGATGCACTTGTTCGGGTCGCGCACGACCGAGGGGCTGGAGGTGTCGAGCGGGAGCTGCTCGCGCGTGTCCTCAAACCGGACGCGGCGCACGCCGAACCGGAGCGCCAGCCGCCGCAGCTCGCACGCGCTGGACTTTTCGCACACCGTGCAGTCGCGGTCGTGCGAGGCGAGCAGAAGCTCGATGATCATCCGGCGGTATTTGAGCAGCCGCGCGGTGTTGGTCTGGATGGAAAGCCCGTCGCGCGGCTCCATGGAGCAGGAAGCATCGATGCGGCCCCTGTCGTCCTCGACGACGCACATACGGCATGCGCCGTAAACGGAGAGATCGGAGTAGTAGCACAGCGTCGGCATGTTGATGCCCGCCTTACGGATAACGGCGAGAACGTTTTTCTCCCCGTCGAACGCGACGCGCTGGCCGTTGATATACATGATTCCCTTTGCCATATCTTTACACCTCCCGAATCGCGCCGAACTTGCAGTTCTTGACGCAGGCGTTGCAGCGGATGCATTTTTCCGTGTCGATCACGAACGGCGATTTGACCTCGCCGGTGATCGCCTCCACCGGGCAGTTGCGCGCGCACAGGCTGCACCCCTTGCACTTTTCCGGGTCGATCTGCAATACCTTGGGCTTGCCGTTGCAGAGCGGGCAGAACTTGTCGCGCACATGGCGCTCGTAGTCCTTGCGGAAGTAGCGCAGCGTGGACTGCACGGGCTTGCATGCGCTCTGACCCAGACCGCAGAGCGCGGTGTGGGAGATCGTGTCGGAGAGATCTTCAAGAAGCTCAATATCCTCCTCGCTTCCCTCGTTGCCGACGATGCGCTCGAGCGCTTCGAGCATGCGCTTCGTACCCTCGCGGCAGGGAATGCACTTGCCGCAGGATTCCTTCTGCGTGAATTTCATAAAGAATCGTGCGACCTCGGCCATGCAGGTGTCCTCGTCCATGACGACGAGACCGCCGGAGCCCATGATCGCGCCGACGTGCTTGAGCGAATCGTAGTCGAGCGGGAGATCGAGATGTTCCTCCGTGAGACAGCCGCCGCTCGGTCCGCCGATCTGCACGGCTTTGAATTTCTTCCCGTCCTTAATGCCGCCGCCGATGTCAAAGATGATCTCGCGCAGCGTCGTGCCCATGGGCACTTCAATAAGGCCGGTATTTACCACGTTGCCGGTGAGCGCGAACGCCTTCGTGCCGGGAGAGCCGGCGGTACCGACCTGCCGGAACCAGGCCGCGCCGTGCTCGATGATGAGCGGTACGGCGGCGAAGGTCTCAACGTTATTGAGCACCGTGGGCTTCGCCCAGAGACCCTTTTCCACGGTGCGCGGGGGCTTGGTGCGCGGCATGCCGCGGTTGCCCTCGATGGATGCGGTCAGCGCGCTGCCCTCGCCGCAGACGAACGCGCCCGCACCGCGGTTGATGCGGATGTCAAAGGAAAATTCCGTGCCGAGAATGTTCTCGCCGAGAAGCCCCACCTCGCGCGCCTGATCAATGGCGGTCTGAAGCCGTTCGACCGCGAGCGGGTACTCCGCGCGGACGTAGATATAGCCCCTCTGCGCGCCGACGGCGATCGCCGCGATCATCATGCCCTCAATGACCGAGTGAGGGTTGCCCTCCATGATGGAGCGGTCCATGAACGCGCCGGGGTCGCCCTCGTCGCCGTTGCAGACGACGTACTTTTCGCCCTGCGGCTGACGGCGCACGCTGTCCCACTTTTTGCCGGTGGGGAAGCCGCCGCCGCCGCGTCCGCGCAGGCCGGAGGTGAGCATTTCAATGCAGATCTGCTCGTCGGTCAGCTCGAAGAGCGCCTTTTCAAACGCCTTGTAGCCGCCGCGGGCGATATATTCCCAGATGCTCTCGGCGTCCATATGGCCGCAGCGCTCGAGTACGATCCGGTGCTGCTTATTATAGAAGGGGACTTCCTCCTGCGTGGCGTAGCTCTTGCCGTTCATCTTGTAGAGGAGGCGCTTGATGATCTGCCCGTTCATGATCGTCTTTTCCACGATCTCGGCGCAGTCGGAGGGCTTGACGTGGGTATAGAAAATATCCTGCGGCATGATGTTGACGAGCGGACCGATCTCGCAGAAGCCGTGGCAGCCGGTCTTCTTGAGATGGATGGCGTCGTCCGCATGTTCGGAGAAGTTCACGGAGACGGCGAGACCCTTCTCCGCGCAGATGCGGCGCAGCTCCTCGTAAACTTCGAGCGAGCCGCCGGCGATGCAGCCTGTACCGGCGCATACCATGATCGAAACGCCCTCGCGCGCGAGCGCTTCCTCCGCCTTCCAGCGCTGGGCTTCAAACGTGAGCTTTGTGCGTCGGATCATTTCGTCTCCTCCTTCCGGATGCTCTCCACGAGCGCGATCGCCTTCTCCGGCGTCATTTTCGCGTGGACCTCGCCGTTCACGGTGAGGACCGGCGCAAGGCCGCACGCGCCGAGACACGCAACGGTCTCCAGCGTGAAGAGCATGTCGCTGCTCGTCACCTTTTTCTCGTTCAGCCCGAGATGCTCCTCCAGAGCCTCCAGGATCGGCTGCGATTTGCGCACATGGCAGGCGGTGCCGTCGCACACGCGCAGAATGTACTTGCCTTTGGCTTCCAGCGAGAAGCGGTCATAGAACGTCGCCACGCTGTATACCTTGCCCGGGCTGATGTGCAGCCGCCCCGCCAGATGCACCAGCACCTCCGGCGGCAGGTACTTGTAATGCTCCTGCACGTCCTGCATCATCCCGATCAGATTTTCTCTCTTGCACTCGTGGTTGTCCACGATCTGATCGGTCAGTGTGAAATCTCCATCAAATAACATAACAATAATTCCCCTTTTGTTGATTAAATGACGCTTTTTCACGAAAAATAACTATCTCGATAAGCATACCATATAAATGTTTGTTTATCAACCTGTTTTTCAAACAATGACAGATTTTTACACATTCCGGACGACTGCATATCCCGTTGCACAGCAGAAGCAAATGTGGTATAATATAAAATTAGTCTGTAAATATGGGAGGCGTACCATGCCGGAACCGAAACTTTCCATCGTCCCCTGCGGGGATTATGCACCCGAAACGGTGCGCACCGCGCTCCTTGCAGCGCTTGACGCTGTCGGCGGGCTCGATTGGGTGAAGCCCGGCATGCGCATCGGGATAAAGCTCAATCTCTGCGCGGCGAGAAAGCCGGAGCAGGCCGCAACGACCCATCCGGTCATGGCCGCGGAGCTCACGCGCCTTCTGCGCGAGCGCGGCGCGGAGGTCGTTCTCGGCGACAGCCCCGGCGAGCCGTTCACCGCCGTGGTGCTGGGCCGCGTATACTCGCTCGGCAATTACGCGCTCTGCGAAGCCGCCGGGGGAGAACTCAACCGCGACTTTTCGCACCATACGGTCGAATTTCCGGACGCCGTCACGGTCAGGAGCTTTGAATATACCGCGTGGCTCGAAAAGTGCGATGCCGTCATCAACTTCTCCAAGCTCAAGGCCCACGGGCTCATGGGCATGACGGCGGCGGTAAAGAACCTTTACGGAGTCATCCCCGGTACGGTGAAGAGCGAGTACCATTTCCGCTACCCCGATCCGATGGCGTTCGCCAATATGCTCGTTGATCTCAATGAATTTGTCCGCCCGGTGCTCTGTCTGTGTGACGCCGTGGACATCATGGAGGGCAACGGCCCTACGCAGGGAATGCCCCGGCACATGGGCGCGCTCCTCGCCTCGACGAGCTCCTATGAGCTTGACCGGCTGTGCGCGTGGATGCTCGGTCTGGAGGAAAAGGAGCTGCCGTATCTCGCGGCGGCAAAGCAGCGCCGGCTGCTCTCCGAAGCAGGCGAGCCGCTCGGCGTGAAGGACGCCGCGCCGTACCGCGTGGACGATTTCGTCCGTTCCGGCGCCACGTGCAGCTGGTTCGCGCCGAACCCGGACGATAAGCCGTTCCGGAAGCTCATGAAAAAATGCATCGCCGTGCTGCTCCGGTCCAAACCGGCGCTCGGCGAGGGCTGCACCGGCTGCGGCCACTGCGCACGGCTCTGCCCGGCGGGTGCGATCACGATCGTGAACCGGCGCGCCGTGATCGACCGGAAGAAATGCGTCCGGTGCTTCTGCTGCCAGGAATTTTGCCCCTCGGGGGCGATGCGCGCGCAGCGCTCGTTCGTTGCGCGGCTTTTGAGCAAATAGCGGCAGAGCAAAGAGAACCGGAGAAAGAGAGAAATAATACGGGAGTAATACGAGGGAAAACATCCATGCACTTCTTTTCACAGTATAAGGGGCTCCGCCGGGAGAACTATGTTCTCTTCTTCGGGCGGATCGTGACGAACATGGGCTCGATGGTCTGGCCCATGCTCACGATGATCCTCAACCAGAAGCTCGGCATGAGCGCCGGGAACATTGCCATACTTACGGCGGTGTTCGGCATTTTGATGATGCCGGCCACCCTTTTCGGCGGCAAGCTCGCCGACCGGCTCAACAAGAAGAACATCATCATTGTCGGAGACATCGTTTCGGTCGTGTGCTACATCCTTTGCGGATGCGTTCCGCTCGGCATGGGAACGATCGTGCTCATGTTTGTCGCCAGCCTTTTCCAGACCATCGAGGGCCCGGCGTACAACGCCATCATTGCCGATATCACGCCGCTGGAGGACCGCGATAAGGCATATTCGCTCCAGTACTGGGGCGCGAATCTCGGTCTTGTCCTCTCGCCGACGCTCAGCGGCCTGCTGTTTAAAAATTACCTGTGGCTCGCGTTCATCATCAGCGGCATCGCCATTGGCTGCTCGACGATCCTCATCTGGTTTTTCGTGCGGGATATCACGCCCGTGGAGCAGACCGGCAGCCGCGCGGAGTATCAGCGCGCAAGAGACGGGGAGAGCATTTTTGCGATCCTCCGCCAGAATCCGACGATCCTTCTGTATCTTGCCGTGTCGGCTCTGTGCAGCGCGGCATACGACCAGTACGGCTATCTCATGCCGCTGGATCTCGGGCGTATCCACGGCGAGAACGGCGCGGTCATCTACGGCACGGTGTCGAGTCTCAACTGCATCGTAGTCGTTTTGTTTACTCCGCTCATTACGCGCCTTTTCCGCCGCGTGATCGATACGAAAAAGCTCCTGACGGGAAAACTGCTGTTCCTGGTGGGATATATCCTGTTCCTCACGTTCCTCGGCACGATCCCGATGTATTACGCCGCCATGCTTATTTTCACCTGGGGCGAGATCATCAATACCATTGCCGACGGGCCGTATCTCTCCGCGCGCACCCCGGCCTCCCATCGCGGACGCATCAACAGTGTATCCGGCGTGGCGTATACCGTCCTGCGCGGCATTTTCAACATTGCCGAAGGCAAGGCATACGACGCTTACGGCTCGACGGCGGCCTGGGGGCTGACGATCGGCGCACTCACCGTCTCGATTCTGCTGTCCGTCTGGCTCATTTTCCGTGACCGCGCGCGTTATCCGCGTCTGTATGAGGAAAATGTGACCGAGACGCAGACGGCGGGATAAAAGAATATCCCCGGAGGATCGTGCAGCGATCTTCCGGGGATACGTTATAGGTGAAGGATCAGACCTTCGGCGCGTGCCAGATCATCGGGATGTGGGGGATGTCGTCCTCCAGAAATTCCTCGCCGTCCTGCCGGAAGCCGTGATCCTCGTAGAGTTTCCGGGCGTAGGTCTGCGCCTCGATGCGGATGGCGTCGGCACCGTACTTTTCCCGCGCCGCGGCGATACCCGCGTCAAGGATCCTGTGACCGTAGCCGCAGCCGCGTTCGGTCGTCAGCACGCGGCCGATGGAGACCTCTTCAAACGAAACGCCCCGGTCGAGCACACGGAGATACGCCTTGATGCCGGTCTTGTCGCGAAGAAAGACATGGTATGCCTGCTTGTCGCGCCCGTCCACCTCTGCGTAGGGGCACTTCTGCTCCACGACAAAAACCAGCACGCGCACGTGCAGAATGTCGTACAGCTCGTCCGCCGTCAGTTCTGAATAGTGTTTTACGACAAGCTCCATGGTGTTTCCTCCCAAATGCGTTACAATGTTTTAATTATACTTCCGGCTGCGGAAAAAGTAAACTGTGATTTCCGCCGGAGAAAGGAGAGCCGCTTTCCATGAAACGATGCCTTGCCGCGCTTCTCGTGCTTTGCGCACTGCTTTCACTCTGTGCGTGCGGCGCCGCCGCGCCGGAGACGGACAACGGCCCGTTCTCTCTGGACATTCTCAATACCGGGAAATCCGACTGCATCATCGTATGCATGGATGGCGTCACCGTTGTAAACGACGCTGCCGACGAGGACGATTTCGACGCCATCTGCGCCGCGCTCGAGCGCCGCGGCGTGCAGCGCATCGACTATCTCGTCCTCAGCCATTACGATAAGGATCACATCGGCTCGGCGGCGGCGCTCGTGCGCGCGTACCCCGTGGGGCAGATCATCGGTCCGGATTACGAAGAGGATTCCCTGTATCTCACGCTGCTCGAGCGCGCCGCACTAGAGCGGGATACGCCGTTCCTCCGTCTGACGGAGGACTATGCGATCGACACCGAAAACGGCTCGTTTACGCTTGATCCGCCCGACATCGACTACGGCGACGACAACAACAATTCCCTCGTTACGACTATCACATGGCGCGAAACGAGCTTCCTCCTGCTTGGTGACGCAAAGAAAAACCGCCTGAACGAGCTGCTTGACGTTGCGCTCAATAGCTATGAGCTCATCAAGCTCCCGCACCACGGCGACAGCAATAAGCCCCTTTTAAAGCTCATCGCGCAGACAGCGCCGCGCTATGCCGTGGCGACGGTCTCCCCGGCGGAGGAGATCGGGGATAAGCTCCTTGCCTCGCTCGCTGCGGCGGGCACGGAGGTCTTCCGCACCGACGGCGGGACGGTGAGCGTCGAGTGGACGGGCACGGACTTCGCCGTTACACAGACAAAATAAAGAAACGGCACCCCCGGCACGACCGCGAAGGTCCCGCCGGGGGTGCCGCAGGAGAAACAAAAACTTTATTTTCGGTCTTTCAATAGTTTATCGCTGTGATCGGATGCAAATTTGTGCGCTTCAATGGAATCAATCACAATGGGTGTCCCAATGTGTTTATCGAGTCTCCATTGCGGCGCGCTGCCGTCGTCTGCCCAGTATTCATCCAATGATACGATCCTGCCATTTTCCGTCCGGATGAAGGACGTCACATGGAACGAACAGCTCTGATCCTTTGGATAAACGCGCGTGACCGTAACGGTGAGACTGTCCAGTATTTCGATCCGTTCCACAGCCCCGTCCCACTCTCCGGGATATTCGCAGTTGGCGATGATGAATTCATCCACCGTGAAATGCTCGTTCGTGCAGTGCCAGTTTACGTAGGCGTCCGGGGCGAAATATGTTCGGATCTCCGGCTCGTCCTGCGCGAGAACCGCCCGCCAGAAGGCTTTTATATCCACGACGTACCTCTCACTTACAATTCATATACGGCAACGATCTCCTTGCCGCACATGTCCCCGTTTTCCACAAACCCGTATTTCCGATAAATATCTCTGGCGCGGGTGTTCTCCGGCTCGTAGGAGAGCCACACCTTTTTTGCCTCGCCGAACGGGAATGTGCGGATCAGCACCATAGCTGCGTCGATCGTCTGCCTGCCGAGACCGCGCCCCTGATAGTTTTTGTCGATCATCAGCCGCCAGAGGGAGTAGTTTTCGCGGATGAGCTCACTTTCGTCCTCGTTGCCTACCGTACCCTTACCAATCATAACGAACCCGATGAGTTCCGCGTCGTTATAAACGGCCAGAGGCAGGGCGTTATTTCCCTCGTTTCTTGTGGCGTAGGCTTCCACCAGACTTTGCAGATTTTCCGCGACGAAATCCCTCTGGTCATCCAGCGGCTCCAGCGCGCAGACCTTCCAGATGTTCGCATTTGTGATTTCTTCAAAATGAATCAAACTGTCTTTCCCCCGCAAATTTTATTTATGGTATGCCGCATTGCGATATGTTTCGCTCTGCGGCGGGGATCATTCCCATAGGTAGACGCGGGATATCGCCGTTTCGTTTGCCATGCGCACTACATAATTTCCGTGGAGCGTATGCGTGCCCTGACCGTCTCGGTATTGCAGAAAATACCTCGATATCATATATCCCCGGTAAAACCGCGCGTCGAAAATATTTACGCCGAGCAGCTCCGCGGGGCCGTCCAAGACCACCTCGTTCCGCTCCAGCGCCGATCGGACGATTGTTTCCGTATCCTTATGGAAATCGGCAAGGGCGTCGGAGATTCTTTGGCGGCAGACGTCCCTTCCGGGAAAGCCGCCGTCCGACGGGGAGACGCTCCGCAAGACGGAAAAAACGGCGGGGCGCTCCGGCGGCGTGAAGGAATAGACACCCGCGGCGAGCAGCGCGCGGATCATAAGCGCGCCGGTATAGTAGCAGGAAATGCGGATCGGGAAGAGAGCTTCCGGCTGCGTTACGGCGGCGCGCATGCGCTCGGTCATCGCGGCCGCTGCGCGCTCATCCAACTGCTGCAAGACCATCCACTCCACATACGTCGCACTGCCTTCGATCTCCTCAATTTTGCTTTCGTAGGAAAACTCATAGGGGTGCTCTTCACTGCGCCGCTTCCGGTGCGAGAGCAGCTCCCGGAGGGCGGCCTCATCAAAGTGTTCTGCGAGGGAGAAGAGAAGCTCGTTTTCGCGCAGTCGGAGTGCGAGATTTTCGGTGTCGTATTCATACCGGTACAGCGCATCCATTTCGTCCGCCCAGCAGTCCCAGCCCCGCCCGATCTGGTGGGCGTGGAACATTTCGTGAACGATCTTCGCGGTCAAAACGGAAATGTCCGGCTCGCCGTCCACCTTCCATATGGCGATGGGCTCTCCCTGGTACACAATGGAAGTGTTCGCGCAGAAGGCGTCCGTTTTTTCGATATTGGTCCCATTAAAAAAGCACGCTTCCTCGTCGTACAAAGCAAACCGCAGCGGCGAGAAGCCCGGCCAGATGCTTTCAAGATCCAGCGAGGAGATCCGTTCGGATACCTGTCTATACAGCCCCTCCAATTTCATATACCGGCACACTCTCTTTCCGATTCGATGTCTATATGGTATCACGCACCGGAAAAAGATACAACAACAGCCGCGGCAGAGAAATTGCCGCGGCTGTCAAATGATGCATAATTTTCAGGTCTTCTTTTCAAAGGCGTACCCGCAGCGCGGGCACGTGATGCGGATCTTTCCCTTGCCGCGGGGGACGCGCACGACCTCCTTGCAGCTCGGGCAGCGGAAAAAAGCATAATCCTTTCTCTGGCGGAAGCAGCTTTTGAGCAGACGGAACAAGCCGAGAAAACGATTCCGATGGGAAAGATACTTCCGGTTTTCCTCGCTCCGGATCGCGACCTTCCGGGAGAAAATGCGCACATAGCACCAGATGAGCAGCGCGAGAGCCGCCGTGGAAAACACAGCGGAGAAGAAGGCGCTTTTTCCGCGCACGGCGATGGAGAGGAGGATGCAGATGCATCCGCATATGGAGAGAAACCGGCCAAGCGCGTCTGCGCCGTAACGACCGGCCATGAAGGTGGCAAAATTTCGGTTGGGGGAACGCCGCATAAAAAGACCTCCGGGGAAAAAGGGCATCCCAAAGCCCGTTTCTGTCATAGACTTTAATACGAAATCGTAAATAAGTCGTGAACTTTCCACCAAATTAACAAAAAGTTCATTTTTTACCGTGAAGCGCTCGACGAAATATTGACAAAAATCGGCGCGGGCGGTATAATTTCATCAAAATTTTTATGCATTCAGGGAAGCGAGGGAAAATCATGCGTCCGGACGGAATCCTTGTAAAAAATGAAGACCCCATGTACTATCTCATCCCGTATTTTCTCACAAAGCGGTATGATGCCATGAACATGATCACGCTGGACATTCCGGAAATGCCCATGCGCGCCTATATGAACGAAAAGCGCCGCGAAGGAAAGCAGATCAGCCATCTGGCGCTGGTGCTCACGGCGTATCTCCACACGCTGGAAAAGTATCCCGCGATCAACCGCTTCATCAAGGGGCATAATATCTACCAGCACAAGGATATCAAGGTGTCCATGGTCGTTCTGAAGCCGGACGGCAGCGATACCATGTCGAAGATCGATCTTGTCCCGACGGACGACGTGTTCGACGTGCAGGCAAAGATCACCGGCTATATTGACCAGAACCGTCAGCTCGGCGAGGCCAACTCCTTCGATACGGCGATGAAGATCCTCACGACGAAGCTGCGCTGGCTCCTGCCGCCGATCATCGGCCTGATCCGGTTTCTGGATAACCACGGCCTTCTGCCGCAGTCGCTCATCGATCTGACGCCGTTCCACGCGAGCCTTCTCATCTCCAACCTTGCGAGCATCCGCACGAACCATATCTACCACCATGTGTACGAGTTCGGCACGACGAGCATTGCCATCACCATGGGCAACATGCGCGAGGTGCCGCGCCGCAGCAAGGACGGCATCGTCTTTGACCGGTGCATGCCGCTCGGCGTCGTGATGGACGAGCGCATCGCCAGCGGCTACTATATGGCGCAGGCGTTCGCGCAGATCAAGAAATATCTTGCCGATCCGCGCCTGATGGAGCGCGAGAGCCTCGACGCCGAGAAAACGGCGGAGCAGAGCGGGGAAGCGGCGAAAGAAGCGGAATAATTCTTGTATTTAAACGGTCTCCCCGCCGGCACCGCCGACAGGGGGACCGTTTTGGCTTGTGTAAAAAACCCGGCAGGTTTTGACAGATACAGCGCAGTGTGATATTCTAAAAAGAAACGGAAATTTTTCTTTCGGAGGCGCGGATATATGCTTCACGATTTCAAACCGGCGGACGACGGACTCGATAAAGACCGGCGCAAGGCGGAGATCCGCCGGCTCCGCGAAAGGCTCGCGGCGCAGCAGCAGAGCGTCATGGCGGCAAAGCTGCCTGTGGTCGTCCTCGTGGAGGGCTGGGACTGCGCGGGAAAGGGCCATCTCATCAACGAACTCATCAGCGAGATGGACCCGCGGTTTTACCGCGTGGCGGTCTATAAGCGCGTGCCGGAGAATGAGGAACGCTACCCGTTCCTCCAGAAGTTCTTCGAGCCGCTGCCGGAAAACGGAAAATTCCTCTTCATGGACACCGGCTGGATGGAGGACTGCGTCTATAAATACCTGCACCGGGAGATCACCGCGGAGGAATACGAGCGCCGCATGGATGCGTGCAATATCTTTGAGCGGCAGCTGCGCGACAACGGGTATATCGTTGTGAAGCTCTTTCTGCACATTTCGTGCGAGGACCAGCTCGCACGCATCGCGGAGCTGCGCGAGAATATCGATACCGAGTGGCGCGTAACGAGCGACGATCTCTGGCAGCACAAGGAATACAAGACCTTCCGCCGTGCCTACGGCGAGTTTATGGAGAAAACATCCGCTTACGGCGAATGGCACATTCTCGACGCCGAAAACCGTAAAAAGCGTCTGCTCGCGGGCTTTCAGGCTATCACGGAAGCCATTGACAACGGTCTCGAAAATAGCCGCTATGTCGGCAAGGCGGGGAAAAGCGATTTCCCGCTGCTCGGCACACCCTCGCTCCGCGATGCCGATCTTACAAAGAGCGTCACGCCGGAGGAATACAAGGCCGAGCTCAAGCGTTTGCAGGAAAAGCTCGGCATGCTCCATAATAAGATCTATCGCAAACGTATTCCCGTTGTCATCTGCTACGAGGGCTGGGACGCCGCCGGAAAGGGCGGCAACATCCGCCGGCTGGCGTATCCGCTCGACCCGCGCGGTTTTGACGTGATCCCCATTGCGAGCCCCACGCCGGGCGAACTTGCCCGGCACTATCTCTGGCGGTTCTGGACGCGTCTGCCGCGCAGCGGCCATGTGACGATCTTTGACCGCAGCTGGTACGGTCGCGTCATGGTCGAGCGCATCGAGGGCTACTGCGGCGAGGACGACTGGAAGCGCGCTTACGGCGAGATCAACGAGTTTGAAAAGGAACTCGCCGATTACGGTACGATCGTCCTCAAATTCTGGATCCACATCGATCCGGAAACGCAGCTCGAACGCTTTGAGCTGCGGCAGAATACGCCGGAAAAGCAGTGGAAGATCACCGACGAGGACTGGCGCAACCGCGAAAAGTGGCCGCTGTATGAAACGGCGGTCGAGGAAATGCTGCAAAAGACGAGCACGGCGTATGCCCCATGGCATATCATTGAATCCGTAGATAAGAAATACGCCCGCATTCGCGTCCTTCAGATCGTGACGGACGCGCTGGAGCAGGCGGTGAACGAGCATATCACCCGAGGAGTGAAGAAAGAATGTGCCAAGCCGAAAAAGGACCGGAACTGATTGCCCCTGCCGCGCCGGAAGTGCCGGAGCCGGAGACGGAGCTTCTTGCCGAGGCAAAGGCGGCAGGGCTATTCCTTGACCGCGAGCTGAGCTGGCTGCAATTCAATCGGCGTGTGCTTGAACAGGCGGGCGATCCGGCCGTGCCGCTCATGGAACGGCTCAAGTTCCTCGGTATCTACCGCTCAAATCTCGAAGAGTTTTTCATGGTGCGTGTCGGATCACTTACGCACCGCGCGGCGCTGCTGCCGGACGACCGGGATGAAAAGACCGGCTGCACGCCCGGCGAGCAGGTGGGCGCCATTCTCTCCGCCGTTGCCGCGCAGCAGCCGCGCGAGGAGCGCATCTACCGGCGGCTTCTGGAAGATATGCGCGATGCCGGCATCGACGTGGTGGATTTTCATAAAATGACAAAGCCCGAGGAGGTCGTGGCAAAAAAGTACTTCTCCGAGCTTCGCCCGCTCCTCTCGCCGCGCGTTGTGGATGGAGGACATCCGTTCCCGTTCGTTGCCAACCGCGAAATTTATGTGGCGGCGACGATCGGCAAGGGCGACGATTTCCGCCTGGGTCTCGTCTCGCTGCTGCGGCTCCCGCCGTGGCGCGTCGTGGAGCTGGACGGCAGACAGAAGGTGATGCTCACGGCAGAGCTCGTGCGCCACTTCGTGCCGCAGCTTTTCAAAAAGCAGGAGGTGCGCGATGCCGTCCTCTTGCAGGTCACGCGCAATGCCGACGTGTTCATCGACGACGACTTGCGCGGGTACGACGCGGATTTCCGCGCCAGCATGGAGAAAATGCTGCGCAAGCGCAAGCGCCAGCAGCCGGTGCGTCTCGTGATCGGCGGCAAGCCGTCCGCGCGGCTGCGTGCGGCACTCATTAAGGATCTCAAGGTTTCGGAGAGCAACGTATTCACCACGAAGCTGCCGTTCGATCTCTCCTTCGGCTCCGGCGTGAAGAAAACGCCCGGTATGAAATACGCCGAGCGCCGCAGCCAGAAAACGGTGAAGCTCCAGAAGGGCGATTTTTTCCCGTATCTGGAAAAGAAGGACCTGCTGCTCTCATACCCGTTCCAGAGCATGAGCGCGTTCATAGAATATCTTTACGAAGCAGCGGACGATCCGGACGTCGTGTCCATCCGCATCACGCTCTACCGGCTCTCGGCAAGCAGCAAGGTCGCCGCAGCGCTCGCGTATGCCGCCGACCGCGGAAAGAGCGTCCTCTGCCTTCTGGAGCTGCGCGCCCGGTTCGATGAGCAGAATAATATTGACTATTCCGAGGTGCTCGAGGATGCCGGCTGCCAGGTCATTTACGGTCTGCCGGAGATGAAAGTGCACAGCAAGCTCTGTCTCGTCACGCGAAAGCGCGGTGAGAGCGTGCAGTACTTCACGCAGGTCGGCACCGGCAACTATAACGAAGTCACGAGCGAGCAGTATACCGATCTTTCGGTCATCACGTCTGACGAGCGCGTCGGGCGCGACGCCGCGCAGACATTTGAAGCGCTCGCCACGGGTCAGACGCCGCCGGAGACGGAAGCGCTCTGGGTCGCCCCGCTGAGCTACCGCTCCCGCGTGCTGGAACTCATTGAGGCTGAGACCGCAAAGGGGGAGACCGGGCGCATTGCGATCAAGGTCAACTCCATGAACGACATCGGCGTTATGGCCGCTCTCATCCGCGCCTCGCGCGCGGGCGTGCGTACGGAGCTTTTCATCCGCGGCATCTGCTGCCTGCGGCCGGGCGTCGCGGGGTATACGGAGAATATCACGGTGCGCAGCGTCGTGGGGCGGTATCTTGAGCATTCGCGCATCTTCGCCTTCGGCGAGGGTGCGGAGCAGCGTATTTTCATCGGCTCCGGCGATCTTCTCAACCGCAACACCCGCCGCCGTGTTGAGGCATTCATCGAATGCGTCATGCCCGAAACGCGCGAGGGTGTGCTCGCCATTCTCGACGCGCTGCGTGCCGACCGGGAGAAGAGCTGGACGATGCAGCCGGACGGGACCTATTCCCGCTCTGAGATCGTCCCTGGTACGGCGAGCCACGACACGCTTTACGAATACTTCGGCGAAAAGATCGTAGAACCGCTCCCGCCGGAGAAAGTGCACGGCTGGCTCTGGCGGCTCTTCCATCCGAACAAGAAAAAACAGCATGGAAATGAGGCATAAGGCTATGAACGATGCATTAGCGCTGGTATTTGATGTCGGAACGCAGAGCGTGCGTGCAATGCTCTTCGATACCGCCGGACACATCGTCCGTTCGGCGCAGGACATTTATGAGCAGCCCTACTATTCCCGCAACCCGAACTGGGCGGAGCAGCGGCCGGATTTCTATTTTGAACATATGTGCATCGTCTCCCAGCGGCTGAAGGACCAGTCCCCGGAAGACTTTGCGCGCGCCGCGAGCGTCGCGGTGACGGTGTTCCGCGATACGACCGTCTGCATGGGCAAGGATGGACGGCCGCTGCGCGACTGCATCCTCTGGATGGATCAGCGCCGCGCCGAAAATCCGAAGCCGCTCCCCGCCGACCGCAAGGCGCTCTTTGCGCTTGCCGGGATGACGGAGACGATCGAAATGCTCCACCGCACCTCGGCCTGCAACTGGATCGCCGAGAACGAGCCGGAGCTCTGGAAGGAAACGGACAAATACGTCTGCCTGTCCACATATCTCAACTACCGTCTTACCGGCCGCATTGCCGACAGCAGTGCGAGCCTCATGGCGAAAATTCCCTATGACTATAAAAACCGCAAGTGGGACAAAAACGGTCTCACTCGCTGCGTATACGATATCCCGCAGGACAAGCTCTGCGAGATCTTGCCCTCCGGCTCGGTCATCGGCGGCGTGACGCCGGAGGCGTCGCGGCTGACCGGCATCCCGGCGGGGCTGCCGATGCTCGCCACCGGCTCGGACAAGGGCTGCGAGACGATCGGCCTTTCCGTCATCCGCGAGGATCAGGCGGCGCTCTCGTTCGGCACGAGCTGCACCGTGCAGTTCACGACCAGAAAGTACTTTGATCCGACGCCGTTCATGCCCGCGTACCCGGCGGTGCCGAACGACATGTATAACCCCGAAATTCAAATTCTGCGCGGCTACTGGATGCTCACCTGGTTCAAGCAGAACTTTGCCCAGGCGGAGGTCGAGGCGGCCAAGGCGCTCGGCTGCTCGGCGGAGGAAATTCTGAACAAGCACCTCGGCGATATCCCTGCCGGGAGCGACGGCCTGCTCGTGCTGCCGCACTGGACGCCGGGCCTCTCCACGCCGAACACGCGCGGCGCGATGATCGGCTTTACCGACCACCACACGAAATACCACATGTACCGTGCCATCATCGAGGGACTGAACTTCGCTCTCATGGACGGCATGTACGGCATGGAGCGCCGCTCGGGGCAGAAGATCCGCCATCTCTATCTCGGCGGCGGCGGCAGCCGCAGCGACGAGATCTGCCAGATCACGGCGAATATGTTCGGCCTGCCGGTATCCCGCATCCAGACGCACGAATCCTGCGCGCTCGGCGCGGCCATCTGCTCGTTTGTTTCGCTCGGAGAGTTCTCCTCCTACGAGGACGCCATTGCCCACATGGTGCAGATCCGCGACACGTTCACGCCGGACGCGGAGGAACATAAGCTCTATGATCGCATCTACCGCGAGGTCTACCGCCGGTACTACCGCGCCGTGACCCCGCTCCATAAGCTCCTCGGCGCGATCACGCGCAAGGAAAAATAAGAAAAAACCGTTTCCCGAGTGTATCGGGAAACGGTTTTTCATTCATCGTATATGACCGGTGGACGATTGGGATCCAGGACGCTGTCCACATCGAAGAAGAGCTCATTTAATATACCGCGGTAATACGTCATCGAGTAGCCGCCGATCTCGATGCGCGACTGAAGCGCGTAATTATCGTACAGCTCGTTGACTACATGGTCATCCACGGTGCAATAGATATTGAACCCGGCATCGAGCACATGCTGCAATGCCTCGCCGGTCGCGCGGTAGCCGAAGGGGGCGAGAAAGAGGTTCGTTTCACCGATCCACGGCGACACGCGATCGACCCATTTATTGATATCGTAATAAATTTTATCGGGGATGCAGCCCGTGCCCCAGAAGCCGTATACGCCGGAGTTGTGCGTATAGCTGTGGCTGGCAAAGCTCCAGCCGTCGGCACGCAGCGCATCGGCAACTTTTTTTATCTCCGTCTGGCATTCGGGATCGTCGTAGCTCGGGTAGCCGAACGCCCCTTGAAACCCGGTGAGCGCGATCGTTCCCTTGTGCCCGTTCCACGAAAAGTCCGGGTGCTCGGCAACAAAAGCGTCCACAACGCCCATCACGTCGCCGTCCTGGATGATGTCCACGCCGCCGGAGGGATTCGGCACCTCATAGAGCAGCGCGCCTGTCTCATCGACGAAAAGCCGCCGCGCGTACCCGTCACCGTAGGCATACGCCACATCGTCCACCGAGAGGATGAGCGGCATTTTCCCGACGGGCAGCAAAATTTCCTTTCGCTGCATTTTGCCGTTGACCATTTCGTAGCACTCGTTCAGATCATAGAGCACGTACCCGCGCTCGTAGAGCTGCGGCAGGATCTTTTCCAGCTCCGCTTTTTCCGAGAATCCGGCGTTATAGCCGCCCATCGGCGTTTCGCGGTCGGTGAACACCATTTCGGGATAGACGATGAGACTGTGGAAGAAGATGTGCCGTATTTCGCCCTCGTAAGGGACGAGCGGCTCCGGCGTCGGCTCGGGTGTCGGCGTCGGCTCTGCGGTCGCGGTGGGGGAGGGCGTCGGCTCCGCGGTCGCCGTGGGCGACGGCGTCGGGAAAAAGATGTCGAGCGCACTGCCGCTGCACCCGGCGAGGAGCGCCGCGCAGAGCAGCGCCGAGAGAAGTAAAATTGTCTTTCGTTTCATCATGCTCTCATACTATCCTCCGCGCCCGAAAAAGTCAAGACACGCAGATTTCCGAATTTTGGATGTGCTGTATTGACAAATGCAGTGAATACAATATATTCTTAAAATATATTGATGCAACAGATGATATTCCAAATCTAAAAGAAGGAGCGCGGATCTTATGCGGAAACGGATATGGATGATAATCGCTGTTTTTCTCGTCTCTGGGGTCGTGGCGTTTTCGGTACAGAGCAGGGATCCCTGCAATACGCACCGTCTGCACGTAAACGGTCAGCCGGTCTCCGTGTTTGCGTCTCCGGAGGAAGCGTTATCTTCTATGAGAGATGAACCGCTGCTGCCGGATGTGAACCAGCTGCGCCTATCGTGCGAGGGATGACAGCCGGTACATGATATCCAGCTTTATCTTCGCCCGGCCACGGAAAACGATGGAGAGATCATAACCTCCCCTTGCGCCACAGTCTATAATTTTTCTCCAACGCAAAACGAAGCCGCATTTGCGATGAACGATGTTTTGAATTTGGATGAGGCATCAAATTATGATCTTGTTCTGTTTGAGCTGATCACGTATAAAAAAGCAGCCGCACCTACATATCAATATCATATGCGTTTTTTCGCTGAACGGCATTTCCTTGAAATGAACATAGTGAAAGAGGACGGGAGCACCGTCCTCTTTCGCTTTGAATTACAGTGATACTACTTGAACTCGCCTTGCCCGATAGGGGAAAGTGTGGTAGAATACGAATCCAATCTTTTGAAGGAGACACCACGCATGGACAAATTCACCCCCCTTCTTGCGAAGGAGTTTTCCCGCCGGGAGGAGCATATAGAGAACATCCTCCGACTGCTTGACGAGGGCAACACCGTCCCGTTCATCGCGCGCTACCGCAAGGAGATGCACGGCACGACCGACGACCAGACCATCCGCGCCATTGCGGACAGGCTCGCGTACCTGCGCGGTCTTGATGAGCGCAAGGCCGCCGTTGTGAGCGCCATCGAAGCGCAGGACAAGCTCACGGACGAGCTTTCCGCCGCCATCGAAACAGCGCAGACGCTCGCCGAGGTCGAGGATATTTACCGCCCCTACAAGCAGAAGCGCCGCACGCGCGCCACGATCGCGCGCGAAAAGGGGCTTGCGCCGCTCGCAGAGCTGCTGCTTTCGCAGACGGTCACGTCCGGCACGCTCGAAGCGCTCGCCGCGCCGTATGTGGATGAAGAAAAAGGAGTTATGTCAACCAATGATGCGCTCACCGGCGCGGGCGACATCATCGCCGAGACGATCTCGGACGATGCCGCCATCCGCGCCGCGCTCCGGCGGCTCTACCGCACGCGCGGCGTGCTCTGGGCGAAGGCCGCGACGGACGAGGACAGCGTGTACCGCCTGTACTATGATTACCGCGAGCCGGTGTCCAAGGTGCAGGGCCACCGCGTTCTCGCGGTGAACCGCGGCGAGCGGGAGGGAATGCTCAAGGCCGGCGTGGAGATCGAGGACGCGCTCGCCCTGCAGGAAATCCGCCGGGCGGTATTCCGCGGCGTGAGCATTTCCAACGCCTTTGTGAATGCCTGCTGCGAGGATGCCTGGCGGCGGCTCATCGAGCCGTCCGCGGAGCGGGAGATCCGCGGCGAGCTGACGGATGCTGCGGACGAGGCGGCCATCCGCGCCTTTGGACAGAATCTCCAGCCGCTGCTGATGCAGCCGCCGCTCCGAAACCGTGTCACCATGGGCTTTGACCCGGCGTACCGCACCGGCTGCAAGATCGCCGTCGTGGACGAGACGGGCAAGGTGCTCGAAACCGGCGTTGTGTACCCCACGCCGCCGCACAACCGGAAGGACGAGGCGCGCAAAACTCTCACCGCCATGATCCGCCGCCACGGTGTCACCGCCATTGCCATCGGCAACGGCACGGCGTCCAAGGAGTCGGAGATCTTTATCGCCGATATGATCCGCGACCTTCCCGGCGTCGCCTACATGGTCGTGAACGAGGCGGGGGCGAGCGTCTATTCGGCGTCCAAGCTCGGTGCGGAGGAGTTCCCGGACTACGACGTTTCGCTGCGCTCTGCGGTGTCCATCGCGCGGCGCTTGCAGGATCCGCTTGCCGAGCTTGTGAAGATCGAGCCGAAAAGCATCGGCGTCGGGCAGTATCAGCACGATATGCCCCCCGCGCGGCTGGACGAAACGCTTCGCGGCGTGGTGGAGGACTGCGTAAACTCCGTCGGTGCCGATCTGAACACGGCATCGGCGCCGCTCCTTTCCTATGTCGCCGGTCTGAACGACACGGCGGCGAAGAACATCGTTGCCTACCGCGAGGCGAACGGCGCGTACCCGTCGCGCACCGCGCTCAAAAAGGTGCCGCGCATCGGGCCAAAGGCGTTTGAGCAGTGCGCGGGCTTCTTGCGCGTGATGCAGGGAAAGAACGTTCTCGATGCTACCGGCGTCCACCCGGAGTCCTATGCCGCGGCGGAAAAGCTGCTTGCCCTGTGCGGCTATACGGAGGACGACGTGCGCGCCCACCGCGTCGGAGAGCTGCGCGAGCGCGTCAAGACGCTCGGCGAGGAAAAGGCGGCGGCGCACTGCGGTGTCGGCGTGCCGACGCTCTCGGATATCGTGTCCGATCTTATGAAGCCCGGCCGCGACCCGCGCGACGAGCTGCCCGCGCCGCTGCTGCGCACCGATATTCTGGAGCTCAAGGATCTGAAGCCCGGCATGAAGCTGCGCGGTACGGTGCGCAATGTTGTGGACTTCGGCGCATTTGTCGATATCGGCGTGCATCAGGACGGCCTTGTGCATATCTCGCGTCTTTCGGATTCCTTTGTACGGAAACCCTCGGACGTCGTCCGCGTGGGCGACGTGGTGGATGTTTCCGTCGTCGAAGTGGACGCGGCGAAAAAGCGCATCGCGCTTTCGATGCTCGCTGCCGACGTTGGTAGAAACTGACAGAAAAAAGTCAAAACTGTAACTTGCCCGAGCGCCCCGCGGCCCGTATACTTGATTTACATAAAAAACACTTTTTTCATTTATGTAAATCATATACAAATCCTAAACGGGGAGGCGCACCATGCGCATTACATACATCCAGCACAGCGCATTTCTTGCGGAATGGGAGGATATCGTCTGTCTTTTTGACTATGTCGGGGGCGAGCTGCCGGAGATAGACCGCGATAAGCGCCTGTGCGTTTTTGCGAGCCACCATCATTCCGACCACTTCGATCCGGAAATATTCACCCGCTTTGCCGAGCATCCGCGCCATACGTTCGTTCTCTCGGACGATATCCGCACTGTTCCTGCCGGGGAAAATGCCCCCGTTGTCCGCACAGGGCCGAACTGCCGCCGCATCTTTCCGGGCGGGAAAATGGGCGCGATGAGCGTTTCCACCGTCGGATCGACCGACTGCGGCGTCGCGTTCGTTGTGAACTACGCCGGAAAGACCGTGTACCACGCGGGCGATCTTCACTGGTGGGCGTGGCCGGACGATACGCCGGAGGAAGAGCGTGACATGAAAAACCGCTACTTTGCCGAGATTGCCAAGCTCAATGGCGTCCGGCTGGACGCGGCGTTCCTCCCGCTCGACCCGCGCCTCGGTGCAAACTACTGGATGGGCTTTGACGCCATGATGCGCTCGGCGGACATCCGGAAAGCGTTCCCGATGCACATGTGGGAGAAGTATGAATACATCCCCAAATTTAAGGCGATGAGCGTAACGGAAGCTTACCGGGACAGGATCGCAGACATCACCGCGCCGGGGCAGACATTTGAAATCTGACCTCACCATTTGTATTTCCGAGGGGCGACAAAAAGCCTGCGGCGGATAAATGATCCGCCGCGGGCTTTTCGTATTTTGAAAACTGTGTTATACTAGAAAAAAAGTAACAGGAGAATATTATGTCAACTAATACGCTGTATCTCGGCTACCATGTGTCCTCCGCCGGAGGGTATATGGCGATGGGGAAGCGCGCTGCGGCGCTCGGCGCGAACACGTTCGCTTTTTTCACGCGCAACCCGCGCGGCGGCGCGGCGGCCAAGGTGGAGGAAACGGATGTCGCGGCATTTCGCTTGTGGGCATCGGAGCAGGGCTTCGGCCCGCTCGTGGCGCACTCGCCCTATACGCTCAACCCGTGCAGCGACAAGCCCTCAGTGCGCGATTTTGCCAAGCGTGCCTTTACCGAGGATCTCAAACGCATGGAGCTCACACCCGGCTGCTTTTATAACTTCCACCCCGGCAGCCATGTCGGGCAGGGGACGGAGGCCGGGATCGAAATGATCGCCGAACTTTTAAACGCCGTTCTCACACCGGACATGCACACGACCGTCCTTCTTGAAACGATGGCAGGAAAGGGCAGCGAGATCGGCGGAAAATTTGAGGAGCTGCGCGAGATCATTGACCGCGTGGAGCTCAAGGATAAGCTCGGCGTCTGTCTCGACACGTGCCACATCTGGGACGGCGGCTACGACATCGTCTCCGACCCGGACGCTGTGTTTGCCGAGTTTGACCGCGTGATCGGGCTCGACCGGCTCAGGGCGGTGCATCTCAACAATTCCCTCAACGGCCTCGGCAGTCATAAAGACCGCCACGCCAGAATTCTCGAGGGCGTCCTGCCGCCGGAGGCGCTTGTGCGCATCGTCTGCCACAAGGCGCTCACCGGGCGGCCGTTCATTCTCGAAACGCCGAACGACGACGCCGGGTACGCCGCGGAGATCGCGTGGCTGCGGGAACAGTGGGAGGCGCGCCATGCGTGAGATCAAAGCCGTCCTCTGGGACGTGGACGGGACGCTTCTCGACTTTCTTGCCGCCGAGCGCGCGGCGATCCGCACATGCTTTTCGCTCTTCGGCCTCGGCGAGTGTACCGACGAGATGATAGCGCAGTATTCCGCCATCAACGTCCGCTGGTGGCAGGCGCTCGAGCGCGGCGAGTATACGAAGCCGGAGATCCTTGTCGGACGCTTTGCGGAGTTTTTTACCGCGCGCGGCATCGACACCGCCGTCGCCCCGGCGTTCAACGCGGAATACCAGCTCCGTCTCGGCGATACGATCGAGTTCTGCCCGCACGCGCTTGAGACTGTGCAGGCCCTCCGTGGCAGAGTTGCGCAGTGCGCCGTGACGAACGGCACAAAGATCGCGCAGGACAAGAAGCTCGCCCGTTCGGGAATCGATAAACTGCTCGACCCGATCTTCATCTCCGAGGTCGTGGGCGCGGAAAAGCCTTCGGCGGCGTTTTTCGCCCCGGTGTTCGCGGCATTTCCCGGTATAAAACCGGAGGAGATGCTGATCGTCGGCGACTCGCTCACGAGCGACATCCGCGGCGGCGCCAACACCGGAATACAGACCTGCTGGTATAACCCCAAAGGCCACGCCGCGCCGCCGGAGCTTCGTATCGACTACACGATCCCGGATATCGCCGAGGTGCTGCAAATCGTGGTGAAAAGCGCGCAGTGAATGGTGAAATTTGACCTATTGACTTTTCCTCGCCCAATGGATAGAATCATCTGACTTTCAGATGATTTATCAGGAGGAAGCAAGGTTTCATGGAAACTGCAACGCTCGGAAAGGGCAAACTTTTCGGCCCGGCGAGCTTTTATAAAAAGGCGCTGCTCATCGCGCTGCCGGTCATGCTGCAGATGCTCATCCAGAACATGGTGTCGCTCATCGACAACTTCATGGTCTCGGGCCTCGGCGACGTGAAAATGTCCGGCGTCAATATCTCCGGCCAGATCCTTTTCGTATTCATGGTGCTGCTCAACACGATCTGCACCGCGGGCGGCATCTTCATGTCGCAGTATTACGGCGCGGGCGATAAGCGCGGTATGCGTCAGGCGCTGAGCTTCAAGGCGGTGCTCGCGGCGGTGGCCATCGTGCTCTATCTTCTTGTGTGCATGGTGTTCCCGCGGCAGGTACTCTCGCTCATGGTCGTCGGCAACTCCCAGGCGGACGCCATATTGGACGAGGCCGTGAAGTACATGTTCCTCATGGGCTTCAATGGCATCCCGATGGCGATATCCACGATCTGCTCTTCGTCCCTGCGCGAGATCGGCCGGGTGCGCACACCGCTTTTCATCTCCGTTATTGCCACGCTCGTCAACACGTTTTTCAACTGGGTGCTGATCTACGGCAATCTCGGCGCGCCGCGGCTCGAGGTACAGGGCGCGGCCATCGCCACGATCATCGCGCGTCTCACGGAAATGACGCTGTTTCTTATTTTCATTGCCGTCAAGCGTCCGCCGTTTTCCGCTACGCCCAAGGAGCTTGTGAGCGTGGACTTCCCACTCTTCTTCCGCATGCTCAAAAAAGGCTCGATGGTTCTCGGCTCGGAAATGCTCTGGGTCATTTCCGAAACCGTCACGACCGCGCTTTACAATGGACGCGGCGGCGCAGACGTCGTCTCCGGCATGGCGGCGAGCTTCGCCATTGCCAATCTCTTTTTTGTAGCGTTCAGCGGCATCACGACCGCGACCGGCGTTATCCTCGGCTCCACGCTCGGCAGCGGCGAACTGGACAAAGCCCGGCAGGAAAAGCGCTGGCTTATGACGGCGGGCGTTGTGTTCGGATTTTTTATGATCTTCGTCGGATTGCTTACCGTTCCGCTCATCCCGGTCGTGTTCGGTCATTTGAGCGAAAGCGCCCGGAGCATCACGCGCCAGATGATCGTTCTCATGTCGCTCTTCATGCCGCCGTGGGTGTATATCAATGTCCAGCTCGCTGTATCCCGCGCCGGAGGCGATACGGCCATGGGTCTCTGGGTAGACGGCACGACGACGCTCCTTATGATCATTCCCGGCATTTTCCTTGTGGCGCGCTATACGTCGATCGGCCCGGTAGCCATGTACGGCATGGTCAAGGCCGTGGATTTCGTGAAGATCACCATCGCGCACTTCATGCTCAAGCGCGAGCGCTGGGTGCGCAATCTCACGGACATTGTCCAGCCGGTAAAAACAACGGAATAAACGGAAAAAGCCCCCTTCACGCTTTGTAAAAACGTGAAGGGGGCTTTTTCCATATTTACAGCGATTCCACAAATGCGGCGATGCGCGTGTCGATCTGTCCGGCGTCGAGCTGGGAGTAATCGGTCTCCAGCGCCATATACGGCACGCCCAAACTGCGGCAGAGCTCGCGGAGAGAGCGCCCCTCAATGAGATAGGTGTGGCAGCTCGAAAGGGCGATATCGAGCACGGCGTCGGCGTGAAATTCCTCGATGAGCGCCGGGATCATATCGAACCGGCGGCGGTTCGGCGTCATCACGGCGCAGCCGATGGTGAGATAGGCGTCGGCAATGGCGTCAAGGATGTTGTCCGCCCCGGTGTCAACGTGGCAGCGCGCCGGCTTGATGCCCGCACAGTTTTCAAAGCAGACGACCTGCGCGCCCGCACGCTCCGCCGCGCCGAGCACCTTCTGGTATACGCCGCCGATCGGACAGCCGGTAACGAGAAGCCGCGGTCTCCCTGCCGGGGCGGAGGGCGTTGTTTCCCGCAAACGCGCGGCCAGGTCTTCCACATGCGCGACGGCGTGGGGGAGGTCAAAGTCGAATCCCAGTCCGTCGAGAACCTTGTAAAGCTCCGTGCCGGAAACGGGCGCGGGGTCGGCGCGCAGGACCTCCATGAGATGCGAGCGGGCCTCGCGCAGCGCGTTTCTCTGCCGCGCCGCGGCGCGCAGCGCATCGTCCGTGATCTCCGCGTCAAAGCGCTCTTTGAGATATTCCTTCAGCCGCCGCACCTCGGCGCGCCACATATCGCGCGCATACGGAAAATCGATGCCTTGCGGAAGATGCAGCAGGAAAAGCTCCTTGCCGCGCGCCATCAGCTCATACATCTTTTTCTTCCCGTCGCACGTCGTCTCGCCGACGATCAGATCAGAAAAGTAAGTATACGGGCACTTGTCACTCACATAAAAGCCGTAGCTCGATTTGATGAGCGGGCAGAGGTTGCGCGGCAAATCGACCTCCGCTGCCGGGATCGTCTCGGCGCTCATGCCGCAGAGACTCACGGCGAGCATCCCGGCGGCGTCAAGAATTTCCAGCGGCGTAAATGTGCAGAACGTGCCGGCTACGCGCCGCCCGCCTTCTTTGGCGGCCTTCACCTTGAGAAAGCCCGCTTTGCGCGCGTCGGAATAGGCTTCAAATGTTTCGGGAAGAGAGAGCTCCATACTTGTGTGACCTCGTTTCTTTGTTATCGGGATAGTCTGCGTGCGGCGAGCGCCGCGCCGATGGCCCCGGCAAAACGCCCCTGCGGATGCGTGAGGACCGGCGCGCCGAGCTTTTCGGCAATGGCGTCGGGCAGGTACTCCGTCCGGCAGAGCCCGCCGGTGAGACATACCGCGCCATAGCTCCCGCCGAGCTTCTTTACCTGCGTGGCAACCTTTCCTGCGATGGAGTCCACGACCGCGTAGGCGATATTATCGCGCCGCGCGCCCTGCCCGATGAGACTTACGACCTCGCTTTCGGCAAATACCGTGCATATCGAGCTGATGGACGCGCCGCCGCCGTGCGCGGCGAGCGCGCACAGCTCCTCGGGCCGCATACCGAGCCGGTTCGCCATGATCTCCAGAAACCGCCCCGTCCCGGCGGAGCACTTGTCGTTCATAAGAAAATCCTGCACCGCGCCGCCGGATACGCCGATGACCTTCGTATCCTGCCCGCCGATATCGATCACGAGAAGATCGTCCCGTCCGTGCAGGAAGCACGCGCCGCACGCGTGGCAGGTGATCTCCGTGACGCTCTTTCCGGCATACGGCACGGCGACGCGCCCGTACCCCGTTGCGACGCAGGGATATGTTTCCGGCGAAAAATGCGCCGCTTCCAGCTCGGCGCGGATGACCTCCGCCGTGTCCACACTGCTCCAGCCCGTCGGCCGCGCCGAGAGCAGGGCGAAAGACCCGTCGGCGGCGAGCACCGCCGTTTTCGCGCAGGTGGAGCCGATATCAATGCCAATGGCGTAGTCCATGCCGTGATTCTCCGTTCGTTTTCCTTTGCGCCTACTATAGCACGCCTTTCGCTCTTTTGCCACGATAATTGAAAAAACCGAAGAAAGCAGGAAGAGCAGCGAAAAAACCGATGAAAATCTCTCTACCCGATTATTTAATCGACATACCCGATGAAAACGGTAAAATGATTTGGAACTCCAATTTGACGAAGCGACTGCCGCGACTATAATAAATAAGTCTGAAATCAAAGAAAGAGAATGTGGTCCCATGCTCGACGAGACGAAAACGAAAAAGGACCCGAGCGCCGATCTTGCGCTGCTTTCGGGTCTGACCCGCCGCCAGCTCAGGGAGCTGGAGGAAAAGGAAAAGACGCCCGCCCAGAAAACGGCGGAGGCGGTCGTCATGGTGCTGCCGCTGCTCTGCGGCGGTATCGCGCTGCTCGAATATCTTTTTGTGCCGAACAATAGCCGCAACCGGAATCCGTGGAGCTATGTCTGGGTGCTTGGCGCGGCGCTGGCGGTGTATCTCGTCTGTCTGATCGCTGCCGTTTGGCGAAAAAAGTCGGGAAAACGGCAGTTTTACGATACGCTGCATTATAAAGCGCCGCACTTTTCGGCGCTCTTCCTGTTCCTGACGCTCTATGACTATCTCACGCTGAAGACCGGCGTGCTGACGCAGCCGTTCGTGCCGTGCATGAACTATATCATCAACGCCTTTCTTGTGGATTACAAGCTGCTTCTGGAATGCACGCTCAACACGCTCAAGCTGCTGTTTCTCGGCTACTTCATCGGCGTATCCCTCGGTCTCGTGACCGGCATCGCCTGCGGCTATTCCAAGCGGGCGCGCTACTGGCTCGACCCGATCATCAAGTTTTTGGGGCCGATCCCGACGTCCACGTGGATCCCCATCATTCTCGTCGTTGCGTCCTCGCTTTTTGCCGGAGCGGTGTTCATCATTGCGCTCGGCTCGTGGTTCGCTGTGACGGTCGCCTCGCTCACGGGCATTGCCAATGTGGGCAGGGAGTTTTTTGAAGCGGCGCGCACGCTCGGCGCGAACGACCGCCAGCTCGTATTCCGCGTGGCGATCCCGCACGCCATGCCGTCCATTCTGCAGGGCTGCACGCAGGCGATGAGCTCTTCGTGCGTCGCAATTATGATCGCGGAAATGCTCGGCGTGAAGTCCGGCCTCGGCTGGTATATGACGTGGCAGACCGGCTGGGCGAGCTACGATAAATCGTTCGCGGCGCTCTTTGTGATCTGCTTCATCTTCACGCTGGTCACCAAGGGACTGGAACGGATCAAACGCTATCTGCTCAGATGGCAGAACGGAGCGGAAAAGTGATGGCAAACGAAAAGAAAGACGTCTGCCTGACGCTCGAAAACGTCAGCAAGGTGTTCGCCAGAGTGGAAAGCGACGAGGTGACGCACGCGCTGCAGGATGTGAGCGTCACAATGAAAAGCGGGGAATTTGTCTCTCTGGTCGGTCCGTCCGGCTGCGGGAAGTCCACGATCCTCCGCCTTGTTGCGGGGCTCATTCCGCCGACGCTCGGCCGCGTCGCCGTAAACGGGGAAGAGATCGAAGGACCCTCGCCTGGGCGGGGACTCGTATTCCAGAACCCGACGCTCTTTCCGTGGCTCACGGTAGAGAAGAACATATCGTTCAGTCTGGATATGCGCGGCGCAAAAAACGGCAAGGCCGAGCGCGTGGAGCGTATGCTCTCGATGATCGGGCTGGAACGCTTCCGGAACGATTATCCCGCGCAGCTCTCCGGCGGCATGGCGCAGCGCGTGGCGCTCGTGCGCACGCTCATCAACGAGCCGGAGATACTGCTGCTCGACGAGCCTCTCGGCGCGCTGGACGAGTTCACCCGCATGAACATGCAGGACGAGATATTGAACATCTGGTCGCAGAGAAAGCAGCTCGCGCTCATGGTGACGCACAGCATCGACGAGGCCGTGTATATGGGTACGCGCGTTCTCGTGATGGAGTCCAACCCTGGCCGCATCGTCGCCGATATCAAGATCGACGAGGACTTCCCGCGCGACCGTTCGTCCGCGAGCTTCGTGGAGTACCGCAACGAGATCCTCAACCGCCTGCACTTCGGCGGGAAAAAGGACTGAATTTATAAGGCAACGCCCTGTAAATAAAAAATTCGAAGGAGAAAAGTACATGAAAAAGATCCTTGCTCTTGTGCTCGCGCTCGTCATGGTGTTCGCGCTCTGCGCGTGCGGCGCACAGGCCACCGAGACCGGCGACGATGCCGAGAACGGCAACAACGGCGCTTCCACCGTGATCGCCGACTCCAACAACGACGGCCAGATCGAAGTCGGCACCGTCGAGGATGTTGAAGTCAACGAGGCCAGCGAACATATGGACGCTGCCGAGGCTTCCGCTTCCGGCAACTGGGAAGCGCTGTTCGTCCCCATGAACATCGAGGGCCGCGCGATCGAGCTGACCGACGTTGACATCGCCCCGACCGAGGAAGAGCTCGAAGCCATGAAGAACGAGCCCGCCTACGGCCGCACCATCCACTACTACATGTCCGACGGCTGCACCTCCGGCCCGACCATGGCCGATCACCTTGGCTACTTCGCCGAAGCCGGACTTACCGCCGAGGGCGTCAAGGGCGGCAGCGACGTGGAAGCGCTCGGCACCGGCCAGGTCGATGTGGCGACCGGCATGATGGCGAAGATGCTCGTTCCCATCACCAACGGCGTGGATATCACCTTCACCGGCGGCGCGCACATCGGCTGCAAGTCTCTGTACGTTCTCGCGGACAGCGAATACAACACCACTGCGGATCTGAAGGGCCAGAAGATCTCCGTCCCGAACGGCATCGGCAAGTCCGACTACAACATCACCGCTTTGCTGCTCGACGCCGACGGCATCAACTATGCTGCCGATGTGGAGCTCACGCAGGTTTCCACCGACGCGTGCGTCGCCGCCATGCAGAACGGCGAGATCGCCGCGGCGCTGCTGAGCGATACTTTTGCCTACGCCATGGTAAAGGACGGCACGCTCAAGTGCATCCGCTCCCAGCTCGACAGCGACTTTGCCAGCCGCACCTGCTGCGTTATGGCCATGAACGGCACCTTCGTGAAGGAAAACCCGACCATCGCCAAGAAGGTGGCGCAGGCCGTGCAGAAGGCCCACAGCTGGATGCGCGACAACCCGGAAGAAGCTACCAAGGTCCTCATGGACATGGGCTGGAACGGCGGCAACTACGAGATGAACATTATGATCAACGGTTCCCTCCAGTTCGGCCTCTCCGACGAATTCACCGGCGCGACGCTCAAGGAGTTCATTGAGCGCTATGTCCGCCTCGGCCTCATCACCTCCATGGACGATGTGGACGAGATCCTGGATCTTGCTTGGACGCCCGTTCTTTAAACCTTAAAGATTCCCTATAGAAAAATCTCCCCGAATGTGAAGTGACCCCGAAAAGTTAGACAATATTTTGAAGTAAAAATTGTTCAAG
>ERZ808240.249-NODE-249-length-73912-cov-6.841071_pt1 | contig 73912 bp, 64 predicted proteins | sample MGYA00521084_ERZ808240 | MGnify/ENA primary metagenome ERZ808240 (study PRJEB31516, sample SAMN03275571) | gut metagenome | biome: mammalia-associated habitat; material: feces | host: Papio cynocephalus | place: Kenya | collected 2012-08-06 ...
TTGTTACTGCACTTTCGGTCCTTTTTTTAATTTTATTTTGTAAAACTTGAGATATTATTCCAAACCGAGGAAACTGTCATTAGCGAGGAAGGTTTTCCTTGACCCAAAGATAAGCTTTATCGGGCGTAAAGCCAAAAGAATCCAAGACATCGCTGGCTTTGCCGCTTTTGCCGAAGCTTGAAACGCCCTTGACGTTTTTGGCGTAGCGATACCACAAATCGGGGCTCCCCATCTCGAAGGCGAAACGGTTTTCGAAAGGGGTGCGAAGGAGCTTCGAAAGTTCTTTTTCGCCCATCAAAGCAAGCCCAGCGAAATTAGGCACGCTTAAGACATCGATTCCAAAGCCTTCTTCCTCAAGCTTCTTGCTTACTTCCAAAGCCAAAGAGACCTCGCTACCGCTTGCCAAGAAAGTGAGATCCGCTTTTTTCGCTTCTTTCACAAGATAGGCGCCTTTCCGCACGCCTTCTTCATTTTGAAGAGGCAATAGAGGCAAATCTTGTCGCGATAAAATCAAAGCGATTGGGCCTTTTTTGTTTTCTATGGCTAAGCGCCAGGCCACAAAAGTCTCGAAGCTATCAGCAGGACGATAAACGCGTAGATCGGGGATAAGGCGGAGGGAGGAAATTTGTTCAACCGGCTCATGCGTTGGGCCATCTTCCCCTACCGCAAGGCTATCGTGGGAGAAAAGGTATATCGTCGGGACATCTTCCAAAGCGCTCATGCGAAGAGCATTCTTCATATAATCGCTAAAAACGAGGAAAGAGCCGCCATAAGCGAGAAGACCACCATGGAGTTGGATCCCGTTTAGAGCGGATGCCATCCCGAATTCGCGGATGCCGAAAGCGATGTTTTTCCCTCCTTTTTCGGTGGCGCTAAACGTTTTTTCGTCCTTTAGGGAAGTCTTGACGCTCGAAGCGACATCGGCGCTTCCTCCAAAAGTGAAAGGAACGTGTTTAACAAGCCCGTTCAAAAAGCGGCCGCTGGCATTGCGTGTGCTTTCCTTTTCCAAAAGGGGAGGATTCTCAAAAGGATAAGCGGCGACGTTTCTCTTTAGGGCATTGAGAAAGTCGCGATACGCCTCGGGATATCGCTCTTTATAGGCTTCGATGTCTTTTGCGTAGGCCTTATAAGCCTCCTCGCCACGTTTCCCAAAACTTCGATTCATCTCTTCATAGACGCTTGGGGGCACGGTAAAGCAAGGGTAATCATAATGATAGAATTTCTTTGCCAAAAGGCCCTTTTCTTCGCCTAAAGGCGCGCCATGAGAAAGGTGACTCCCTTCCAATGGGGTGCCATAGCCGATTTTGGTATGAAGGATAATGAGGCTTGGGAAAAGGGTGCTCGTTTTGGCTTTTTGAAAAGCGGCGACGATCTCTTCGAAATCATTTCCGTTTTTCACTTCAAGAACGTTCCACTTGGCGGAAGCGAATCGAAGCTTCGTATCTTCGTCCATGCTGACGGAAGTCGGCTCATCGAGCGTGCTTTCGTTGGCGTCATAAATCAAAATAAGCTTATTAAGACGAAGCTTGCCAGCCAAAGAGATGGCTTCTTGGCTAAGGCCTTCTTCCAAACAGCCATCGCCACAGAGGCAATAGGTGAAATGAGAGCAAAGACGCTCCCCTTCCGGGTAGCTATTGGCGATTTTCCTTTCGGCCATCGCAAAACCAACCGCTTGGGCGATTCCTTGGCCAAGAGGGCCGCTTGCGGCATCGACGCCAGGAGTAATGCCCATTTCCGGATGTCCAGGGGTCTTGCTACCTATTTGTCGGAATTCTTTTAAATCCTCGATTCCTAAGTCAAAGCCGGCGATATGGAGCATCGCATAAAGGAGCGCACTGTTATGGCCACTCGAAAGGATGAAGCGGTCCCGGTTAAACCAATCCGGATGCTTGGGGTCGCTTATAAGGACTTTCTTATAGAGGGCGTACATGGCGGGAGCCACATCTAGAGCCATCCCAGGATGACCGCTTTTGGCCAAATTCGTCTCATCGATAACAAGGCTTCTTAAGGCGCTAATCGCTAAAGCGTCGATTGGATTTTTCGGTTCGCTATTAAATGGCATAACTTCTCCCTTTTTTAGTCGTTTTATAGTGCTTACTTTGTTTGATTGATAACGATTATAGCTATTCTTTTTTTATTTCGATTCCGACAGCATCCAGATCTTTTGTCGGCACTTCTCCAGGCGCACCGCTCATCGGATCGACCGCTTGAAGATTCTTAGGGAAGGCGATGACGTCGCGAATATTCTCCGTTCCGCTTAGAATCATCGCTAAGCGGTCCATTCCCAAAGCGAAACCCCCATGAGGCGGGCAACCATATTTGAAAGCGTCGATAAACCATCCAAACTTCTTTTGGACCTCTTCTTTGCTAAGGCCGAGGATACGGAAAATCTTCTCTTGGATGTCGTGATCGTAGATGCGAAGGGTTCCCCCACCCGCTTCATACCCGTTAATGACGATGTCATAGGCATAAGCCAAAACCTTTTCTGGTGCCGTATCCAATAGAGGCAAATCCTCGTCGCGAGGTCTTGTGAAAGGATGGTGTTCGGCGGTATAGACGCCCTCTTGCCCTTCGATTGGATCGAACATCGGGAAGTTCGTAACCCAAAGAAGGTCATAGGTTCCTTTCTTAATAAGGCCCATTTCCTTGGCAAGCATCGTCCGAACGGCGCCAAGGCCAAAATCGATGTCACGGCGGTCGTCGCTCATCTCCAGAAGAAGCAAATCGTCTTCTTTTAAAGAAAGCTTCTCGATGATTTCTTTTTGTAAGCCCTCGTCCAAGAACTTCGTGAAGGAGCCATTGAGCTTCCCCTCCTCCATCTTGAGCGCGATAAGCGATTTCAAATGGAATTTCCTCGCTTCCATCGATAAGGCGTCTAGATTCTTTCGGGATGTTTCCTTTGCCTTCGAAGGCACAACGATGCCTTTGACAAAGCGAGCGGTCTTAAAGCCCTCAAAGCTGGATGCCTTGAAGAGCTCTTTTAAATCCTGGATCAAAAGACCATATCGGGTATCGGGTTTGTCGCTTCCATAAGTATCCATCGCATCCCAATAATCGATGCGGCGAAGAGGAAGGGGGACTTCGTAGCCCAATATTTCCTTGAAGTAACGGGCCACCATCTTTTCGCAAAGGGACAAAACGTCATCTTGGCTAAAGAAAGAGGTCTCAACGTCGATTTGAGTGAATTCCGGCTGTCTGTCGGCACGAAGGTCCTCATCGCGGAAGCAACGCGCGATTTGGTAGTAGCGTTCCACTCCGCCCACCATCAAAAGCTGCTTAAAGATTTGCGGCGATTGCGGCAAAGCGTAGAAAGAGCCATGGTGAAGGCGCGATGGCACCAAATAATCTCTAGCCCCTTCTGGCGTCGCCAAATTCAAAATCGGCGTTTCCACTTCCAAAAAGCCATTTTCATCGAGGAATTCTCGCGTTATTTTCGCTATCTTCGCGCGCGTCTTTAAGCGCGACAAAGTAATAGGGCGACGGATATCCAAATAGCGATATTGGAGCCTTGTCTCCTCTAAGGCATCCGTCTCATCAGCGATGATAAAAGGCGGATTCTCCGCTTTATTAAGAACCACAAGCTTGGAAACGATAACTTCTATCTCTCCCGTCGGAAGCTTGGGATTCGGCACTTCTTTCTTCGATACCTTCCCTTCGACGTAAAGAACGTATTCGTTACGAACATCGGGGAATTTCGAAGGATCGGGAATCGTCAATTGGACGATGCCCGTGCTGTCTCTTAAATCAACGAAAAGGAGAGACCCAAGATGTCTCCGGTTCGCCATCCATCCGTAAAGACGGACTTCTCTCCCCACATCCTTTAAGCGAAGATTTCCATTAAAATCCGTGCGATTCATAATCGTTGCCTTCCTTTACTTTCATTCCCGAGTCGAAGAGCGCCCATGGCCATCGCGACAAGAACAGTCGCCATCGTGGCATTGGCAAGTATCCTCGTTACAAGAACAAGAATGCTCCTCCTCCTTGTAGTAAGGTTCAAAAGCTTCTTCAAGCTCTTTTTCTAGGTTCTCTAAGCGAATCTCTTTTTGCGTCTTGGTGGCAAGCTCTTTTAATTGGGCGACGCCTTTTTTCATTTCGTCTTCTCCTAATATAAGAGCGAATTTCGCTTTCCTTCTTTCCGCTTTTTTGAAAAGGGAGGAGAATTTCAAAGAGCCAAACGGCACCTCCGTTTTATAGCCGTACATTCGGCATTCTTCAGCCAAATGATCGGCATTTTCAAGCATTTCTTGACCTATCGGCATTACATAAATATCAATGCCGTCATCAAGATTCTTCAAAAGCCCTTCTTCTTTTAAGACCGCGCAAAGCCTTTCGACGCCCATCGCAAAGCCAACCCCTGGGAGATTTGGGCCACCGAGTTCTTTCAAAAGAGAAGCATAGTGGCCACCCCCTAAAAGCGCGCCATAATCATTGCCGCTTGGCGCTTTGGCATGCACTTCGAAAACCACTTCACTATAGTAGTCTAGCCCACGGACAAGGCTTTCATCCTTCTCGTACTTGACGTTCATATCATTAAGGATGGAAAGCGTCTCGTAATATCTCTTTTCGCTCGCTTCGCTAAGATAGGAAGAGATTTTTGGAGCGTTTTCGGCAATCTCTTGATCCTTTTCGACCTTGCAATCGAGAATGCGGAGAGGATTGAGTTCAAGCCTTTCTTTGCAATCATCGCACATCGAATCGATATGTTCTTTGAAATAGCTCTTAAGCGCCTCACGATAATTCTTTCGCGACTCTTCATCCCCTAATGAATTGATTTTAAGGGTGACGTCTTTGAAACCGAGCAAAGCCAAAGATTGAACGGCAACCATAATCGTTTCGGCATCCAGGCGAGCACTATCCTCGCCAATGGCTTCGACGCCAAATTGGTTAAATTGCCGATATCGGCCAAGCTGCGGCCTTTCGTAACGGAACAAAGGGCCGTAGTAGTACACTTTAAAAGGCAAATCTTCGGTGGCGTAAAAGCGATTGGAAATGACCGAGCGAGCCACTCCGGCGGTAAACTCGGGGCGAAGCGTTAAAGAACGGTCTCCTTTGTCTTTAAAGGTATACATCTCCTTACGGACAACGTCGCTTCCTTCGCCAGTTCCTCGCTCGAAAACATCGGTATATTCGAAATCCGGCAATATAATTTCGCGATAGCCATAAAGTTCGGCCACACTGAGAAGCACTCCTTCGACGTAGCGAAGCGCCAAGGCGTCTTCGCCATAAAGGTCATGCGTTCCTTTAACGGGTTGAATGGACATAAATATCTCCTTTTTAGTGCGTTAATCGCAATGTATCATACACGCCTTTGACTTGGTGCAGATCCAAGAAGACGTCATCAAGCGTTTTGGCATCTGGGACGTAAATGGTCAAAGTCACCACGTCATTCATCGAGGATTCAACGAGGTGGCATTTCAAATCCGTGCAAGAGATGCCTTTAGAGGCAAGGCAAGTAAGCAAGTCCGCAAGCAAATTCGGTCTGTCGTTGGCATAAACCGATATCGAGACCGGATAAGTGCTCACGCCGAGTTCCGGATTCCACTTAACGGGGATAAGGCGTTTCGTGGCTCCTTCTATATTCGGGCAATTCTTGCGGTGGACGATGATCCCTTTGCCTTTGCTCACGTAGCCAACGATGTCATCGCCAGGAATAGGCGAACAGCATTTGGCAAGGGAAGTGGCCAAGTTATCGGCGCCTTCCACCACAATCGGCTCCTTCGATTCATGTCGGATTCGCCGACGGGGTTCATAAAGAAGGGGGCCGTTCGATTTTTTCCTTAAGCCAAGATATTCTATGACCGCCAAGGGCGTAGGATTTTTGCTCGCGACCGATTCGTAGAAGGTATCGAAATCGGGAGCATTGAATTCGGTAAGGATCTTGGGGTCGCTAAGATATTTTTCCATCTCGCCCGGGCCCATGCCTTGCGCTTCGAAGGCATCGAGCATCGCCTGCTTTCCTTTGGCGATAGTATCTTCCCGAATGAAGGTGTTTTTCTTTTGAAGGGCTTTCCGTATACGGGCTTTGGCGCTCGCCGTTTTAGCGATTTCAAGCCAGGAATCATTGGGTCCGCTTGAAGTTTTGGAGGTTCTTATCTCGCACACATCCCCCGTCTTCAAGACGGTGCTAAGGGGCACTAAAGCGCCATTGACGATAGCGCCCACCGCGCTTTCTCCGACTTTGGTATGGATCTTGTAGGCGAAGTCCAGCGTCGTGGCGCCACTTGGCAAATCGATGACCTTCCCTAAAGGCGTAAAGACATAGACGTTGGCATTAAAGACATCTTGTTCCAAAGCGGCCATATAAGCTTTCGCATCGTCGTCTTCGTTATCTCCCGAAATGCTTACGAAGTCGCGGAACCAATGAAGCTTTTCTTCGATGTCCCGTTGCTCTTCTTTGGCGTTATAGTGCTCGCCTTCTTTGTAGCGCCAATGAGCGGCGATGCCGCTTTCGGCGACGCTATCCATTTCTTTGGTGCGGATTTGGACTTCGTAGATGTTTCCATCCCCTGACACAATCGTGGTATGAAGCGATTGGTACATATTGGGTTTAGGCATGGCGATGTAATCTTTAAACCGCCCTGGAACGGGTTTGTAAGTGGCATGGATAATACCTAATATTTCATAGCAGTTGATAACCGTTTCCGTGATGACTCGAACCGCCAAAACATCATATATTTCGTCAAAGTTGTAATGTTTTAAATACATCTTCCGATAGATGCTATAGATGCTTTTGACGCGCGACTCCATCTTAAAGGGGATTTTGTGTTCGAAAAGAATATCCGCAATACGTTTCTTTAAAGCATTCAACGAACCTTGCCGATTCTCTTCTCTGGCGTTCATCAAAGAGAGAATCTCTTGATATTTCTCCGGTTCGAGGTATTTCAAGGAAAGATCTTCCATCTCGCTTTGGAAGCGATAGATACCAAGCCGATGGGCAATAGGCGTAAAAACGTCGAGCGTCTCTTTGGCTAGAGCCTTTTGACGTTCCACTGGCAAAGCGGCAAGGGTTCGGAGATTATGAAGACGATCGGCCAATTTGACCATGATGACGCGGATATCGCGAGCCATCCCCAAAAAAATCTTTCGATGATCTTCCGCTTCAAAATCGCTCTCGGTGCGATGGGAAAGCTTCATCCTTTGGATTTTGGTAAGGGAATCGACGATCATGGCGACGTCTTTGCCGAATTGCTTATCGATATCGGCAATCGTTAAATCGGTGTCTTCGACAGTGTCGTGCAATAGACCCGCAGCCAAGGTTTCCGGACCGCATTGGATCTCGGCGAGGATATAGGCCACTTCAATGGGATGGTGAATGTAAGGCTCTCCGCTTTTCCGAAGGACGCCAGCATGTTTTTTAGCTGCTAACTCATATGCTTCCTGGACCATTTGCCGATCCTTAGGATTTTTGATATAAGTGCAATAAAGCTCGCGAAGATCTTCGAAGCTATGCATCGGATACCCACCATTCCAAGGCAACTTGTTTTTCGTCACTTCATTCGTTTCCATCTCTATATCATTATAGCTTAAATTTATCGTCCTATAGAGCCCTTAAAGCGCTTTCTCGACAAGAAGTTCGAGGTTTCTTTTGCCATGAAAGACGTTTTCCCTAAAAGAACCGACAAGATTGGCTTTTTCGCTTAAATCAAAAGAATCCTCGGAAATGGTGAAGGACAAAATCCTTGCCTCCCCTAAAAGCATGGAGAGATATTTGCCGCCTTTCATATAAGTGAAGGTTTTAGGATCTAGGCCCGTTAAGAGAAAGCGAGGCGCTTTAAAGCCTTCGCCAAAAGGAGCGAAAGTCCTTAAGAAACGATAGGTTTTTTCGTTCACTTCCCCTAAAGCCAAAGGAATCGTCCTTTCTTTTTTCGGCAAAAACTTGTTTTTGAGAGCGTAGAAAGCGAATTCTTTTTTAAAAAGGGGGAAATCGTTTTCTTTTATCGAACATCCCGCCGCCAAAGTATGGCCCCCTTTGGTCAAAAAAGAGATGCTCATCTTCTCGAAAGCGTCCATGACGTCAAACCCCTCAGGCGCTCGGATAGATCCGATAAGAACATCATTTGTTCCATCTTTCTTGCTGAAAACGGCGACCGGCTTTTGGTAAAGGCCAAGCACTTTCGAAGCCAATAGCCCATTAAGACCTTCGGGAATATCGCTAAGAATGGAAAAGGAAGGCTCTTCCACGTTGATTTCTAATTTGGAAGCTGCTTCTTTAGCGATCGCCCTTCTTTTTTCGTTCGTGTCATTTAAGTATTTCGCCAAAGCCTCGCGATTGTTCGTCGTTCTTCCGAAATAAGGCAAAAGGCGATTCAGATGATGCTCTTTTTCAAGGCGCCCGACGGCATTGATTTTAGGGACGATTTCGAATTGAAGAGTCGCCTCGCTAAAAAAAGCGCTATCCGTCAAAAGGGTGAATTCCGGATATCTCTCTTTATTGAGAATATCCAAAGCTAGCCGCACGATGTTACGGTTTTCCCCCTTCAAAGGCATGGCATCGCTTAAAGTGCTTACTGCCCCCAAGGTTAAAAGATAGGGGTCGACTTCTTTTAAAAGGGCTTGGCTAAGCAAAAAGGCCAAAAAGCCGGCGCTAATCGGTTGATGTCCGTATTCTAAGAGAACAGGATGAAGGACATAAGGCGTTTCTATTTCTTTGGAATCAAACTCATGGTGATCCAAAACAATAGTCTCTATCCCGAGTTCTTTGGCTTTCGAAAGAGCCTCATGAGCCGTCACGCCATTGTCGCTAGTGACGATAAGGGAATATCCCTTTTCTTTTATTTTAAGGACATTGGAAACGTTAAGCCCATAGCCATCGAGATAACGGGATGGCAAAAAGCCTGCCGCATCAAGCCCGAATTTTCGGAAGGCGCAAAGCAAAATCGAAGTGCTCATCACCCCATCGCAATCGTAATCGCCATAGATGAGAACCTTTTCCCTTCGTTCTTTCGCAAGGGCAAGGCGAGACAATACTTTCTTCGTCAAAGGATTCTCATCGATATAGGGAAGAGACGAAAAAGAGAGGGGAGCCACAAGCTGTTGATAGCTCCCCTCGTCCAGTCCGAAATAATCAAAGAAGCGTTCTTTTAAGCTCTCCATTAATCGTTAATTCCGATAAAGATGGCTTCTTCTGGCTCTTTTCTCCGACGCGTGGAAGGAGTGTTGCCGGAATTGGGTTTGGAAGAAGCGTTCTTTTTGCGATTCTCTTCAATGGAAGTTTTGGCAAGAGAAAGCCATTTGGAGAAAAGGAGGCTAAGAGGCGTTAAAACGGTAAGAACGACGAAGACGGAAAGAATCAAGCCGACTGAGGCGCCAAGGAAGATGAAGCGATAGACGCTTGGCGCAAAAGCCAAGTAGGATAGCAAGAGGCCGAAGGCAAGAATGGCGAAAGTCGCAACATCCCCTGCCGCTTCGCTATTGGCGCGAATCAGGCAAGCGTCGCGGAAGGCGGCGCTCTCTTTTTCGCGTTCGCGGCTGTCTTTGCGGATCTCTTTCTCTTTATTAAGGATAAAGGAGGCAAGAAGCGTCGTCAGAACGAAAGTCGCGATAACGGCGATATTCGCCAAAGGCGTGACGGTCAAACGGGTAAGGCTAAAGAAACCGGCCACGAAGACGCTGGATCCGAGGGTTATTATTTCCGCCGCCAAAGCGCGAGAGGGGCGATACCGGAGGAAGAAATAAACAAGCGTGGCGATGCTAGAGACGCCCAAAGCCAAATAAATGGTCCCTAAAGTCGGCGTCCCCATTTGGACAACGACGTTATTGGCAGAACCCGTCATGTTGTTTTCTTCTGCGAACTCGCTGATGATGGTATTGAGAGTACCTGTCTTTTCAACGTTATTGACAACGAAATCATATTCGGTCGATGGCTCGAAATAAGCGTCCAAATCAATGTGGAAATAATAGACGTTATAAGTCTCTTCGCTTCCGCTTGAGGTGTCGTAAACGGCCCCGCTTTCGGCAATGATCCCATCCTCTTTCACATAGGTGAGAAGTTCTTGGTTTTGGTAAAGGATCTTCGGCAAGAACTTGGTTTCAACATCTTCCGCCTTGGTGAAATCCTCGCCTTGGCCATCTTGGACCATGTATTCCAGGCTGATCGAGGTTGTGTCGCTATAAGCATTCGAATAATTGTAGGAAGAGCCAAGACCGCTAAAGAGGCTAATTCCCACAATGGAACCTAGCAAAAGAACTCCTGCGAGGAGGCCATAAACAAGCTTATGTTTGTTGAAAGCGACATTGGCATAAGGACCGAAATAGCTTTGTTTTTCCTCTTTTAAAGCATTCGGTATGCGAGAAGTGTCGACTCCATAGAGCGAAGATAAGTGGCCGTCCGTATCATTATCGGAACTCAGTAAATACCCTTCCAAACGAAGCAGGAGCAAATTGCAAATGGTGCCAAAGAAGCTGCCTAAAATAAGAGCCAAGCCTCCCACGCCGATAACGCTAGGCACAAAGCCATACACGCAAAGGCCAATGACAATGCCTATAACGCCGGCATCCACAGTCGGCCAAAGAGATTTTTTGATCGCTTCTTGATGGGCTTTTTTCGAAGAACGGCCAGCGTAAAGTTGCTCTTTGAATTTGGCGAAGTAGTAGATGGAGCCAAAAGCCGTAATCAAGGCTCCTAAGGCAAAACCGACCACCGCCCCAATTCCGAAAGCGGCATGGAAATAGCCGAATAAGGCAAAGGAAGCAACCGCCGAAACAAGGACGTTCGAAAGAACGCTCAAGACGCCAATCCGATAGAACAAAGCGCTCACTAAGACCAAAACGCTTAAACCAACCAAAACCGAGATCATCGTTGGCCCAAAAGCCGGCGTTAAATGCCAAGAGCCAGCCTCCATAAGGCTATCGACAGTCGCTTGGCTCCGATGAGAATAGATGAAATTGACGTCGCAATGGTAGTTTTCCTTATAGCTATTCGCATTAAAGAGGTTCATATAGTAGAAAGCAGCTTTATAGGCCGCTCCGCTCTTGGAGCTATCGTATTGACCATCCTTAATGGCATCGCTATTAGGGACGAGTTGAAGTTTTTTATAGTTATTATCTTCGTTTGTGCTATCGGTAAACCAAGCATTCGAGGCGTTTTCCCCGAAGATCAAACGCTTCGCCATGTTTGTGTTTTTGGTGTCTTCTTCGCTCGATGTCGCCAATTTATAGCTGTCGCCTTCTTGGAAATCGCTCCACAAAACGAGATAGCAATTCTTGGCTTCGGTACCAGCGCTGCTATCCGCTTCTTTGGTGTTTTCGGTGCAATAATTGATAAGTTCACCCATCGCGCCGTCTTTACCGGAGTAATTCACAGGAATCGTCACGACAGGAACGCTGTCATTAATGTATTCGATGGAGGCGGTTTGACCTTTAAACATGGCGTTGTTGAGGTACTTATCGCCCGTCGGAGCGTTATTTTGCGTTTCTTCGTCGGTTGTTCCGGCTGCTACTGTAATATTGCCGCCGCTAAAAGAAAGGTAATTTTGCAAATAGTTGTATTCGGTATCGCTATCGCCTTCGACGCGAAGGGTCACTTTGATAAGATCGTATCCTTCTTTCGAAACGGTACTATTGACGCCCCAAGCCGCCAGACGGTTTTCCATTTCCTTGGCGACGCCATTGATGATTTCATAGTTTTGGGTTTCGCCTTTGCTACCGAGGTAATTCTCAGGCAGAATGCCATTTAAAGTACTATTTTCCTCGCTTAGGCGAAAATAGAGTTCTTTCCCCGAGCCGTAGCTCACATCGGTATCCATACGGGTGATAGTTTCACCCACAAGAGCCCCAGCCCCAGCGATCAAAGCGAGATTGAGAAGAATATAGCCTAACTTACGACGCATAAGTGTCCTCCGGGCGCCGAAAAACAAAAAGCGCCTCTACAGCGGTTACAAGTTTAGCGCACACACGCATAGGTGCGCAAGCGAAACAAGACAGCTTTTCTAAAAGAGCGTCCCTTGATGGGCCTTTTTCAAGTGATGGTAAGCTTTTTCGGTCGCCACGCGACCTCGAGGAGTGCGGTTTATCATGCCGATCATCAGCAAATATGGCTCGTAAACGTCTTCGAGATTGGTAAGCTCTTCACCGATGGAGCTGGCAATGGACTCGAGGCCCACCGGTCCGCCATGGAAACGTTCTATGATGGTTTCTAAATAACGGATGTCCACTTCGTCTAATCCAAGGGCATCTATTTTTAAGGCATCCAATGCCATATTCGCCAAAGAAACATCGATTCTTTCGAGATTTTCATAAGAGGCGAAATCTCGGACGCGTTTGAAGATCCGGTTGGCGATACGAGGGGTTCCACGACTTCTTTCGCTAAGGATTTTGGCTGCTTCGACGTCAATGGGCATGCCTAAAACCTTGGAGGTCCTCATAATAATTTCTTCAAGATCGTTGACTTGGTAGAAATTAATTTTGGCCGAAATGCCAAAGCGGGCTCTTAATGGACTCGAAAGATCGCCAGCACGTGTCGTCGCCCCAACGAGCGTAAAAGGCGGCAAAGGCATGTTGATGGTTTTGCTTGAGCCTTCGCGATTAATGACAATCGAAAGCTCAAAATCCTCCATCGCGCCGTAAAGAACTTCCTCTACCGGACGGGGCAAACGATGAATCTCGTCAATAAAAAGGATATCGCCAGCCTCCAGTTCCGACAAAATCGCCGCTAAATCCCCAGTTCTTTCGATAGATGGGCCATTGACGACTTTGATGGATCCGCCCATTTCGTTAGCGATAACGTAAGCCATAGTCGTTTTGCCTAAGCCAGGAGGCCCATAAAGCAAAACATGATCCAAGGGCTCGTGGCGTTTCTTGGCGGCGCCAATAAAAACGCGCAGATTTTTTTTAAGCTCTTCTTGGCCGATATATTCCGAGAGCCTTTGCGGGCGCAAAGAAAGCTCGTCGTTTAAATCGCCGCTTTCCTTCCGGGCGTCGAGAATTCTTTCTTCCTTCATCTTTGTTTCGCCTTTCCATTAAGCTTCCGAAGGGAAAGTCGCAAGAGCTCTTCGTTTGTGAGATTTGGCTCGTTTATGGTCGAGAGAGTATCATCGATATCTTTCTTTTTGAAGCCTAGCGTCCTTAAGGCATCGGCCACTTCATCGAATTGTTTCGGGGTTCCGCCATTCTTAAGGGCGCTGTCTTCGAGTTTTCCTTTGAGGTCAAGAATAATTTGCGCAGCCGCCTTCGGACCAATTCCAGGGAGTTTTTTCAAGAATGCAGTATTGCTCGCGGCAATCGCCTTAAAGAGATCCTCGGGCTTGGTGGCTCCTAAAGCTCCTAATGCCGTTTTCGGTCCAATTCCTTTAACGGCGATTAAGGACAGAAAAGCCTCCTTTTCCATAAGGCTAGGAAAGCCGACCAAATAATGATCGTTCTCTCCAAAAACTTCGTAAACGAAGATTTTTTTCGCTTCGTTAAGCGTGAAATCCTCGCTCCGAGCAACAAAAAGCTCATAGGCGATAGGACCTACTTCGATGGCGATGACATTCGCTTTGTCGTCCTTATAGACGACTTTTCCTTCAAATGAGAAATACATATTAAATCGCAAAAATCCCCAGCAAAACCACGATAAAGGTCAGCAATGAACCCAAAATAGGAAGAATTAAAACTGCTATTCTCTCCGTCATTTCCTTCTTCATTTCCCCTCCGAATCGCTATAAATGAACTCGACTTTGCCAATCGAGACCGTTTCCCCGTTTGAAACGCCGGCCTCTTTGAGTTTTTCCTCAACGCCATTTTTCTCAAGAAGTCGGATAAGCATTTCCATGCCCTCTTCTTTGGTGGTATTGATCAAGGCCGCCTTCTTCTCGATTTCTTCGCCTTTGATGGAATAGTAATGGCGATCGACCTTTACCACGACGATCTCTTTCTTGGCTTCTTCCTTGCGAGCGTCATACACGCGATATTCATCTTCGTCCGTTTCGCCTTTCAAAGGGAAAAGAGGCGTCCTTTCGATAAGATCCATCGCCCTTACAAGAATCGCTTCAAGCCCTTCCCGCGAAAAACTCGAAAGCGGCATCGACTCAAAGCCTAGCTTTTTGTCGAATTCTCTCTTCCTTTCCTCGGCCCCTTCTAGGTCCATCATCGAAGCAACCACGATTTGCGGTCTTTTTTCCAAATCCCCGCCATAATCCTTCAATTCCTCGTTGATGATGCAATAGTCATCATAGGGGTCTCTTTCGCCCGACATCGAAACCAAATGGATAAGGACGCGGCACCTTTCGATATGGCGCAAGAAACGCATCCCCAATCCTTTTCCTTCGTGAGCGCCCTCGATAAGGCCTGGCATATCCGCCAAAACAAAGCGGCGGCCATCTTTCAAGGACACAACGCCAAGATTCGGCTCAATCGTCGTAAAAGGATAATCAGCCGTCTCGGCATGAGCTCTGGTAGAAACGTTTAGCATGGTGCTCTTTCCAACGCTTGGGAAACCGATCAAACCGGCATCCGCGAGCATTTTAAGTTCCAAAACCAATCTCTTTCGCTCTCCCGGATGGCCGTTTTCGGCGATTCTTGGAATTCTCCTTCTACTCGATTTGAAAGCGGCATTTCCTCTTCCGCCCCTTCCACCTTTGGCAATCAAAACAGTCTCGCCTTCTTTGGAAAGATCGGCCAACATATGGTGGTTTGATTCATCATAGACGACCGTCCCCATAGGGACTTCCACATAGATATCCTTGGCGTCCTTCCCATACATGTTCTTTTTGAGTCCCTTCCCGCCATCTTCGGCAATGATGGTGCGCGAATGACGGAAGGTGAAAAGGGTATTAAGGTTTGAGGTCGCCGCAAAAAAGATGGAGCCACCCTTCCCGCCATTGCCGCCATCGGGACCACCCCATTGGGTCATTTTGTCTTGAAGAAAAGATATGGCGCCATCGCCGCCTTTCCCGCTTCGAACCTCTATTACGCAACGATCGATTAACATTACTTTTTTACCTTCAAAAGATTTCTTTCGTCGAGGGATAAACGATAATTCTTTTTGTTTCTTTTTATTTTTCCGAGTTCTTTCCAAAATTGAAGAGATGTTTTTAGTGGCTTAGAGATGGTGCTTTCTTCGTCATCTTCCCAGACGCAAGGATATTCCTTCACTCGGAAACCATTCAATTTGAGGAAGTAGAGATATTCCACGTCGAAGGCGAAGCCATCAATGATTTGTCTTTTCGCCATCGCCTTAGCAACCTTGGCTTCAAACATTTTAAAACCGCATTGCGTATCTCTATAGCGGAAGCCGAAACGGAACCGAATAAGAAACCTCGAAAAAGAACCCATTAATCGCCTTAACAAGGGCTGCTTTTTCGAAATGACGCTTTCCTTAAGATGCCGAGAGGCGATAAAACCTTCATATTTCCCTAGATCGGCAAGCATCTTTTCAAGAACGCCCAAATCAGTGGCAAAGTCGGAATCCATAAAGAGCAAGTAGTCGCCGCTCGCCTCCAAAAAACCATGCTGAACGTTATGGCCTTTGCCAAGTTTCCTTTCGAAAGGAAGAAGCTTCACTTGAAGAGGCAATTTCCGGACTCCTTCTTCCATCTCCTTCTCGTTTTTCTCATCGCTTCCATCGGTTACGATCAAAAATTCATATGTGAGCCCAAGCGAATCAAAAAAAGGAAGCCCTTTCTTTTCGATGTTCGCAAGGAGCTTTTTCGATTGGTTTTTGCACGGAAAAACAACGGAAATCTTCATCTTCGCCATTATTATATCCGAAAACATTTTTTGCGGATAGGGTTCTTGTTTATAGCCGATAATCGATGAGGATGTGCTACTATGGGCCCATGAAAAAGATTTCTTGGTTCCGCTTGACTGCCGCAATACTTCTTTTCGCCCTTCTTCCCGCCTATTGCTTTTTTCTTTACGATTGCATTATTCATAAAGATGCCGGTGAGACCATGATTCTAAGCCTTATGGGCTTTGTTGTTCTTCTTTTCTTCGTTTTGATAGAAATCGCAATGACGCTAAAAAACTTCAAGCAAGACCTTTCCTTGGAAGGCATTGCCTACAATGAAAACCATTCCCTAAACAAAGGACCGCTTCTTTTGATAGGGCTATTAGGACTTGTTGCTTTATCGAGCGTCGGCATCTTCCTTTGGCTTTATTTTAGCGCCGACGATCTTCGCCATTATGAGGCGGAATTCCTATTGTCCTTTTCTCTGTTTGTGGCCCTCAATGCCGCGCTTTATGTTTGCTACGCCTTTTTGTTCCGTTCCAAAAAGGTCACCCTTAAAGATTTGTCTCGCTAAGAAGCATTACGCAAAAGGAAGTAATCATCGTTGTTTTGTCGTCTTTCACTTCAAAAGAGTAATCCAACGCCATACCCCATTTGTCGACCTTTATGTAGATAGATCCCTCTTGCCCTTCCTTTGGTTTCAAGCCATCGTAATCCAAGACCAGCGTTTCATCGTTTTCGATTCTCATCGCCTCTTGATAACGGAAATTGAGCTTAATGAAGTCGCCATAGTAGACGCCCCCACTCACATAGCCACTCTCTTCATCGGTAAAGAAAAAGGAATCGATGATGCTATTAAAGAGATCCTTGGAAACGGGTTTCGTTTGCGTTTCCCCCATTTTCGTTTCCGTCTCTTTATAGCCGTCTAAGCTCGGCTCGATAAGACGCGTCAAAGACTCCGAAAAGCCAACATCCAAAGCTTTTCCAGAACCTTTTTCTTCGAAATTGTAAAAGTCTTTTCCAAGGTCCCGCGAAAAAGAGATTTCGCGCGTTGCAAGGCCGACCTCATTGTCGTTTTCATAAATATGAAGGGAATACGAAAAAGAAGCGCTTTTATAAGAGTTCAGGCATTTCGTAACCGAAAAGCCTTCGCTAAAGGCTTTTAGATCTTCTCGAACGCTTAGGGTTGAGCAAGAAAATAAGGTGCCTAAAAGAGGCAAAGTCAAAAGCCAGCCGAAACATCTTTTTTTACGAAAAAGCATAGGTAAAAGTGGTCTTGGCGCGGATGGTACTCTTCGTATCCTTTCCTTGGTAATTGATGGATACGGCACTTTCTTCGATAAGGAAGCCGTTTTTGTCGTATATAGCCGCGAAATTGAAATGGGCGATGGCGATTATATCAGCCTCATATGCCCCATTGAAAATAGTGTATTTGTCGGAATCGTTGGCATAGAAGGTAAGCCCGCCTTCCTCGTTTTCTTTAATAAGAAGGCGAGCTAATGTCGTATCGTCGATGAAAGTCGTGTAAATAAGGCCGTAAGAGCAATCGTTGGAAAGAAGCTTCCCATCTTCGTCGAGCACATAGAAACTTTCCTCTTTTAAGTGGAGAGGAAGACCGAAATAAGGGCTTCTCGAATAGTCATCCCCAAGGTAAGAGATGGAATGCGTCTTGTTCCCTGATGAATCGATTGAGACGTCGTCCACTTTTTTCGAATCGACAAAAGCCTCTCCTTCGAGGGACTTTTTTTCCGTCCCTAGCCCAAGGCAATTAATCTCCGTCTGGTAGGAAAAACTACGGCATGAGAGCTCTCCAAAAGAAGAAACAAAGGCTTTCGCCTCTTCGATCGAAAGACCTTCCACCGAAGAAGAACAAGAGAAGCAACCAAAGATAAAGAAAGGGGTCAACGCTATATTCAATCGATGAAATCTCGTTTTGTTCATGGCATCCCCTCAATAAAGACGGATATTCATATCGTCTTCAAAAATTTCGCACTCTGAAAGGGTCGGAAGCAAAGAAATGTCCTCTCCTTCTTTCAAAGAAAGGCCGCTTCTGCTAGAAACATAGACGGTTTCCCCATCCTTTAAGAGAATCGGGAACAAAATCTCGCTCCCATAGTCGATAGGAGACAAAACCTTTGCAGAAAGGCCTTTTTCGCCAAGCTTATAGGCTTCATGAGGTATCTCAATTCGGAAGGGTCTGGTAAAGACTTTCGTACCCAAACCTTCAACCACTTTGGTGACGATTTTTTCTGGCAAGAGGAGAGGAACGTTACCGATTTCGAAATAGAAAAGGAGACCAGCGTTTTCGATGGCTTTTTGACCCTCTTTATAAAGAGCTCTTTCCTTTTTCTTATATTCCTTTAAAAGGGCTTTCTCAGGATTCATTCGACGAAGAAGATCTTTCTTTAGGCTATTGAAAGAATCGATAGCAAGGGCTTTTTCTTTATTGAAGACTCCACGAATCGCACTCTTGTTGCTCTCATACTCAAAGCCTTCGGCATCGAGGCGTTTATTCAAATCGTTTAAGCGAGTCGCAGCGAAGCTCTCTTTGAAAATATCATAGGCATCTTTCGCCGAACGAATGACATTTCGATCTTTGTTCGTGTTCTTGATGGCAAGATAATCGGCTTTCTCTTTCTCCTTCAAAGAAGCATATTCATCATGCACTTTCGCTTTGATGTCTTTGATGGCTTGCTTATGCGATTTGGCAAGAGAGGCGCTCGAAGATTTGTATTCTTCTTTGGCTTTCTTGATCTTATCCTTCTTTAAAAGCTTGGCTTCAAGGAGCTTATGGGAAAAATCGAAAGAGCTAAGAGGAGCTTCTTTCTCTTTCGCTTCCTCTAAGGCCCTCTCTTCCTCAAGTTTCAAAGAAGCGAGCTTCTTTTCGTAATTCTCTTTCGCGAGGGCGATTTTCTTTTGGCGAAGGTCATTCATCCCTTCGTCTTTCGTTTTAGCATAAGCAGTCTTGAAATTGGTGAAAGAGGCTTTTAAGGAATCGAACGCCTTCAAAGAATGGAGAAGAACATCGCCTTTCTTATCGACGAATGTAATCGTCTCGAAATCCAAATCAAAGGAAACGAAGTCTCCGACTTCGCGTTCCTCTTTCGAGAAAGCAAAGAAAAGAGTATCGCCGCTTTTTAAATAGACAAGTTCCGCATCCCCCACCTTTTCCACGCGATGGATAAGAGCTTTAAAAGGGCCTTTGCCTAAATGGACGCTTCGGGTTGGGAAGCGCAAATCCCCTTCGAAAGAGCTTATTTTCGAGGAAATGGAAGCAGGAAGAGCGAGTTTATTTTCGCCTAAAAAGAGTTCGCCGTTATTCGCTTTAACCTCGCAAACGTTCTCTTCTGGAAGCTTCGGCAAGATGGTCTCTTCGGTTTTCCCATCGAAAAAGTGAGCTTTTTTTATGTTAACGGCCACTTCGATGACATCCCCAGCCTTCCAACCATGATCGTTTTTCGCCTTGAAGATGATCGAGGTTTTGCCAGTGCTAAGCGAGTCTTCGCCGCTAGGATTCAAATCGCCATAGACGAGTGTTTCATTGCCAAGTTCCTCGAAATGAGAAACAGTCGCTTTCACGATATTCTCTTTCCCTTTGGTGTCCTCGCCCGAGGCATCTTCGCTTCTAAAGCCAAGCGTCACAACCGTTTTATTGTCCAAATAGTGGTTTTTGATCTTCAAAAGATCCTCTCTCGAAGCCGTCAAAACGGTCTTTGGATCATCCACAAAATGAATAAGAACCTTCTCTCTTACCTTTTCAAGCGTAACATTGAAGAAATTCATTTGAGGCGTGCCGATAAAACCAGCAACAAACTTGTTTTTAGGGAAATTATAGAGGTTCTTTGGCGTATCGACTTGTTGGATGACGCCAAGTTTCATAACGACGACCCGCGTACCAAGAGTCATAGCCTCGACTTGGTCATGGGTGACATAGATGAAAGTGGTCTGAAGTTTTTGATGGAGCTTAGAAATCTCGCTTCGCATCTGCGAGCGAAGTTTCGCGTCGAGATTGCTTAAAGGCTCATCCAAAAGCATGACTTTCGGATTCCTTAATATGGCTCTCCCTAGGCTCACACGTTGCCTTTGGCCACCGCTCATCGCTTTCGGCTTGCGATCCAAATAATCGGTCAATCCCAAGATTTTGGCGGCATCGATGACGCGACGATGAATTTCTTCTCTTGGAACGTGGCGAAGAGTCAAACCGAAAGCCATATTCTCGTAAACGGTCATATGGGGATAGAGGGCGTAGTTTTGGAAAACCATCGCAATATCGCGGTCTTTCGGTTCCATGTCGTTGACGCGAACATCATCGATATAAAGCTCGCCGGTAGTGATTTCCTCCAAACCGGCAATCATGCGGAGAGTCGTCGATTTTCCACACCCCGAGGGGCCGACCAAAACAATGAATTCCTTGTCTTTGATATCCAGATTCACATCGTTAACGGCTTTGGTGCCATTGGGATAGACTTTGTAAATATGTTCGAGTTTGAGATTTGCCATAAAAAGAATTTTCCTTTCGTGTTGACTAGCCTTTGACAGCGCCACCCGCAATACCTTCGACGTAGTAGCGTTGAAGAGCGAAGAAGAGAACCATTATCGGTATCGAGGTTACCACCGCCCCAGCGCAGAAAGTGTTGAAATAGGTGGACTTCACCTCATAACTAAGCATCATCTTTAAGCCAACGGCAACATTCATCATGGCTTTGTTTCCTTGGGCCAAGTAGCTAGCCATGATGTAATCGCCCCAAGGGGCCATGAAGCTAATAAGGATTGTGTAGACGATAATCGGTTTGGATAAAGGCAAGATGATGCGCCAGAAGACGGTGTTCTTGTTGCCTCCATCGACATAGACGGCTTCATCGAGGCTCTTCGGAATCGTGTCGAAGAAACCTTTGGCGATGTAATAGTTCATAGCGCTCGAACCGCAATAAATAAGAATCAAAGAATAGATGCTCGTTTGAAGGCCGACGATCCTTAAGACTTCGTAGATGACGATCATGCTTAAAAAGCCAGGGAACATACCCAAAAGAAGAATCATCTTCATGAGGGCTTGTCTCCCTTTGAAACGAAGGCGGGATAAGGCATAGGAGGTCGCCAACACCAAGATCGTTTGGATGACGGCGGTCACCAAAGCGATGATAAGCGTATTCAAGAACCATTGCCAAAAAGGATAGTTGGTATCGGTGAAAAGACGAACATAGTTATTGAAAGTCCAAGAACTTGGCGCAAAATGGGTGCCATTATCATACTGAGTGCCGAAGCTTTGAAGAATCAAATAAACGAAAGGGATGAGCCAAACAACGGAAATTAGAACCAAAAAGACATAAGTAATGGCCTTTTTGGCGTTCTTTTTCGCTTTTGCCTTGCGATAGTAATTGTTTCCGAAGTTCTCCATTATTGGAAATCCTCCTCATTCTTAACGGCGCTCGAACGGTTATAGAAAACCATGCTGATAACCGCAACGACAACAAAGGTGAAAACGCCTAGGACAGAGGCGGTTCCAAAGTCTTGGCTTGGGCTATCTTTGGTGAGCTTATATATCCAAGTGATAAGCAAATCGGTTTGCCCAACATTCGAGTTCAGCAAGATTCCAGGCGCGTTTTGCCCAACGAAATTGAACGATGGATTCCCGCCCGTCAAAAGATAAATGACGTTGAAGTTGTTGATGTTTCCGACGAATTGCGAAATGAGATAAGGTCCCGTGACGAAAAGCATATAAGGGAGAGTGATCTTCATATACATTTTAAACGGAGAGGCGCCATCGATCTTCGCCGATTCGTAGAGGTCCTCAGGAATATTCATAAGGATGCCAGTGCAAATGAGCATGGTATAGGGAATGCCAACCCACGTGTTCACGATGATGATTGTGACTTTGGCGAGAAGAGGATCGTCCAGCCATTGAATGTTTTTATCGATCCATCCGAGTTGCGAAAGGATGTTATTGAAAACGCCAGAATCCGTGTTGAGCATTTGCGAGACGATAAGAAGAGAAACGAATTGAGGAACGGCGATAGTCGTAATGAGAATCGTTCGCCAAACTTTTTTGAGCTTAATGCCTTTTTGATTGATTATCAAAGCGAAGATCATCCCCAAAAAGTAATTCGAGAAAGTGGCGAAGAAAGCCCAAACAAGGGTCCAAAGAACGACTTTGCCAAAGGTCGTCAAGAAGACCATTCCGTTGGCGTCTTGGCCAAGGCTAAAGACCTCGGCATAATTATTCCAGGCCACCCAATCGAAAAGACGTTGGCTTGGATAATGGGCGCTGTTGAAATTCGTAAAGCCAATGATAACCATGAAAATGATGGGTATAATGGTGAAAAGCGCCAAAAGAACCATCGGAATCCCGAGCATCATATAGTGATAGTTGCTTCCCACAAGATCGTGAATGAAGTCCTTATCCGTTCTTTCTTTGCCGATAAGTTTCAAAGAATACTCTTGGAAGGCATCCATGATGGAGGAATACCAAAGAACGAGCGTCAAAAGAATCAAAAAGCAAGCGAATATCGAATTTAAGAGAATCTCAAAAGAATTGTCATTATAAGACCATACCAATAAGCCGGTACCGGCATGAGGGCCTTGAATGCCGCCAACGGTTCCAAGGGTCGAAATCATCGACAAAGCCGGGCCGCCTGTCATAATCATAAAAGCGACAAAAACGGCTTCATAAAGGAAATAGAGCAAGCCTTTGAAGAAATGTCGATGGGAGAGTTGAGAAAAGCCCATCAGCAAAAAATTCACTCTCGTTCGCCATCCGCCGAAGCGAAAAACATGGCAAAGAGCCAAAATCGGGGAAGCGCATTTTTTTAAAAACTTCCAGGACTTCCGTGGCAAATTCCTAAAAAAACACGCGATCGCCAATCCAATCCGCTGGATCCATTCCCAAAACGAAACGGCAATCCTCTTTGGAGCGCTAAGCGATAAATACTCGATTTTGGTCATAAACATCCCCCACGTAAAACGAGAAAACCGCCGCCCCACCCCTCGGTGACGAGATAGGGCGACGTTCTAATAATAAACTATTTGCTGGCTTTGATAGAATCGTTAAGCGTCTTCATCGCCTCGGCGAGATTAGATTCGTTAATTTCTTTATTCTTAACGGATTCAGCAAAGGTTGCTGGCGCTTTCCAAATGTTGGCTGGCACAACAGTCACCGTACGGGCGTATGGGCCTTGATCGGCAAGGGCCTTGATATGAGGCGTGTCTTGGACTTTTTGGAGAGAGACAACGCTCTTCGCAGTCGGCCCGACAGACAAAGCGTCAAAACGTTCTTCTTGAACTTTTGGAGAAGTCATAAACTTGGCGAAATCGTGGGCAAGGGCAAGCTTATCGGCATCTTGGATGGTGCCATTAACGCCCATGAGTTTATAGCCAAGCATCGAACCGATGGTAGTCGCTTCGTGACCAGCGATGGTAATGGTTGGCATCTTCGCGCAACCAAAATCGTTGCCCATTTGTTCCGAGAATTTGGCAACATTCCAACTTCCTTCAATAGAGGCGACAAGATCATTCCCCACACCCGGGGCAACATTATTCGTATCCTCCCAGTATGCACTATTCATGATGGTCAAGAAAATCTTGCCGGCATCAATGCCCTTTTGACTATCGAAATCCGCTTCGACTTTATCGGTGGAACCATCTTTTTTGAAGGTGATGCTATAGTCCGCTCCAAAGGTATAGAGGGCGCCAGCGCCATAATAAGCGGTAGAAAGAGGATAGCCGAATTTCTTGTTGTTCTTTTCGCAAACTTCGAAAATCCCCTCCACGCTCTTATACTTTTCGGCATCTTCGCCTTTGAAATACTTCTTGTTATACATTAAGAAGTAGCCGTTATCGCCAGTATATGGATAAGAATAGAGTTTGCCGGCAAAAGTAGACGCAACCACTGCCGCATCCGTGTTGTTATCCTTAACGTATTGAGCATTTTCACCAACGACTGGGCTCAAACCGCCTTTTTTGAAAATCTCTTGGGTCTTATCTGATCCAAAAGCAAACACGTCTGGTCCATCTTGCCAATTGGTGATGTCGCTATCGATGCTATTCTCTTCATGGGCAGTCACTTTGATGGTGACGCGAGACAAGCCTTTGGCTTCGCGTTGAGCGTTATATTCCTCGCCGATTTTAGCGATGAATTCGCCTTGGGCCGCTGGGCCACTCACGGTAAGAGTCTCTACGCTGTCACCAGCCTCCCCACCGCAGCTCGCAAGTCCCATTAAGCAAACGCTAGAGAGAACGAGCATTCCAATCTTTTTGTTAAACATTTTAAGTCTCCTTTCATTGACATCAGTCAGTTGAAGGATGCTCACGAAGAGTCATCTCAACAGGCCGAATATTTAACAAGATTGAATTTTAATAAGTGTTTTTGATTTGTAAATACCTTTCATGTAATCGGTTACATCGATGATGATAGGGCTTACATTGACTTTTTGATGGCAAAAAACCATGTTGTTTTGTTACAAAATCATCATTTCTTCGATGAAAACGAATGAAATGAGAAAAGCAAACATTATTTCATTGACGTTTTTCAAAAAGGAAAAACAGTTTAAAAGAACAATTGTAAAAAATTCAATTTTTCTTGTTTCGGCTCTATTTGTTTGGCATTTCATCCAACTGCGTCTTGAGATTCCTAGCGATTTCTTTCGCCCCTTCGCTATTGGGATGAAGGAGGTCGAAATAAAGAGAAGGGTCGGCGCTTAACAATGAACACCCGTCAATCGGGTGATAGCCGAGTTCTTTGGAGAGATCTTTGTTCATATATTCCCTTAGAGCATCCAGTTTTTGCGCATCGAAGTCCTTATCGAACCGTCTTAATGGACTAAGAACGAAAAGAGGCTTCCGGGGATAGTCCCTTTGAAATCCCTCAATCGTCTTTTTGACTTCTTCGAAAGCGGTTTTACTACGGTGTTGGTTCGTCCCTTCCGAAAGAACGATGATATCGGGGTCATAGCCTCCTAATTTTAAATCGAAAAAGGGATCGCAATAATAACCGGCCAAGCCTTGGTTTAAGATATCGAACCCAGAAAGCCTTTGGAAGCGATTTAAATAGGTGTCTCCGCTTTGATAGACGCCATATCCTTGCGTTATGGAATCTCCAACCCATAAAACCTTGGTATTTTTCTTGATTGGGCGAACGTCACCGCAAGAAAAATCACTAATCGCAACGCCCGTATCGAAAGGAAGGAAAAGGGCGATCCGTTTTTCGCCTTCTGGCAAGCCTTCGAAAGAGATAGTGCCTTCGTCTTTCAATAGCGATACGAAACGTTGGTCGAGACGTTTCCCGTCGATATACAAATCGAAGGAATCTTTCGATTCTTTCATGACAAAACGATAGGCAAACGAAAACTTTTCCGAAGTGCTTTTAAACTCCAGCGTCACGCCGCTTGATAAAAGCGCATGCCGATAAAAGGATTCGTCGATCTCTCGAAGGTATTCTTTTTGCTTCTCGTTAAAGCGGTCAAAATAAAACCAGCCATCTTCTTCGCGAATGCGATAAACGCCAAAGACAATTTCTTGAAGATCCATAACCTCACTCCATTTTTATTATAAAAGGATATAAAGAAAACGGCACCGAAGTGCCGTCAAAGTTCTTTTCCAAAAAACCTTATTTGGTTTCGGCATAGACCGAAACGCGCTTTCTATCGCGTCCGACGCGCTCGAATTTCACAATGCCGTCGATAAGCGTATAGATGGTGTCATCGCCGCCACGTTTGCAATTGGCGCCTGGATAAACCTTGGTACCGCGTTGACGATAAAGGATATTCCCAGCAACGACACGTTGTCCATCACCGACTTTCGCGCCAAGGCGACGACCAGCGGAATCACGGCCGTTTTTGGTGCTCGAGACGCCTTTCTTCGAAGCGAAGAACTGCAAATCGATAATAAATTTCATGTGCTCATTTCCTTTCTAGTCTCACACACTTCGGATAGGAGAATGCGAGGCTTTCTAACTGTTTCTCGATTGTTTCGAGAACGATTTCATCGTGCCTAGAAATCTCTTTGAGAACAAAGAGAGAGACATCCCCTTCTTTCGTCTTAATGTCATAGGAATCGAGGTTTTCCAAGGCGTTTAGCCCACCTAAAGTCACTGCGCTTACGCCAGCACACACAAGATCCTGGCCATAAGGGGCGCTTTCGGCATGTCCTTTCACCTCGAAAGACGCTATCTTTTGATTTTTATGGACGAAAGAAATGCGAATCATTAGGCGTTGATAGCTTTGATGACAAGGCAAGTATAAGGTTGGCGATGGCCGAGTTTACGGCGAACGTTCGCTTTGCTCTTGTACTTGTAGACGGTGAGTTTCTTGGAAAGGCCTTGCTTTTCAACCTTGGCGACAACCGTAGCACCGGCAACAAAAGGATTGCCGAACACGGTCTTTTCTCCGCCGATGAAAAGGACTTTCTCGAAGGTCACGTCTTTCCCGGCTTCGACGTCAAGTTTCTCGACATAGATCTTGTCTCCGACCGAGACCTTGACTTGCTTACCGCCGGTTTCCACGATGGCGTACATGTTATTTCCTCCTCTAGCTTAGACTCGCTCTGGCGGTTTAGCTTTCGCTAATTGGGGACCGTCGAGACGCGGTTGAGGCCCATAGAGGGCGACAACATGAGTAATATACCATTCTTTTCCCTAAAAGGAAGAGAAAAGACGACATAAAAGGCAAGGATTTCCCCACGAACGTTTTGTTTTTGCGCTTAAGAATCTTTATCATAGGAAAAAAGGGAAAAAAACATGGGTTATATTAGCGATATTCGGCAAAAAGTCGGGCACATGGGCATTGTTGCCGCCTTTTCGATTATGATCATTTTAAACGATAAAAACGAAGTCCTTCTCGAAACGAGACTTGACGATGGGTATTTCGACTTTCCAGGAGGTTCCATCGAATGGAACGAAACGGCTTTAGAAGCCGCCCAACGAGAACTTTTCGAGGAAACGGGATTAAAAGCCGTCGATCCCCTTCTTTTCGATGTTTATAGCGGTCCTCTCACTTACCACCGCTATCCCAATGGCGATGAAATCTCCGGCGTTGATATTTTCTATATCGCAAAGAAAACAGAAGGGACGATAAAACTTCAAAAAGAGGAGGTCACGGACTTAAAGTATTACCCTTTGACAGACCTTCCAACGAAATTGACCGCCCGCAACAAGAAAGTGCTCAAAGACCTCGCGCTTTACCTAGCTAGCAAGAGCGATAAACCCACTATTTCCAAGTGAAGGCCCATCCTCCGGGAAGTTTGGCGCTTCCTCCACTACTTCGAAACAAGCGATAGCAAACAACCGCCATCACCGAGATGGCCAATACGGCCATAACGGCCGCTAAAGTGAAGACCTCGCCCGGGACGATACTCTTCCTTTCTTCTAGAGTCAGCTCTTCTCCAACCATAAAAAACTCCTCCTACTTTCATATAGGGGGAGTTTCGGCTTTTTGAACCGCTTTTAAAGCGTTTTCAATCGGTTTTCGATGGAAGCGAGAAGCGCTTTGTTTTTCGTGAGTTTTTCCTCTTCCAAACGAACCTTTTCTTTCGGGGCTTTTTTTAAGAAACCGGGGTTGGATAGCATGCTTTCGCCGCGCTTGACCTCGGCTTTTGCTTTTTCCAAATCCACCAAGAGCTTCTTTTTAAGAGTCTCCTTGTCGATATCTTCTTCGATTGTCATCGAAAGAGAAGGGTAAAGGAAGGGATTTCCGGAAAGCTCTTCTTTGGTGACGGTCACTTTCTTAGCAAAGGCGAAGCGCTTCAAATATTCCTCTCCGCCCTTAAATGGCGCTTTCGGAGAAAGAGTCAATAAGACTTCCGTGTTTGGCGCTAAGTTGTTCTCCGCTTTGTAATTGCGGATATCTTTAATCATTTTCTCGAGAAGAGAAACGGCTTTTTCATCGTTTGTGAAGATGTATTCCTTTTCAAAGGAAGGATAGCTATCCACCATAATCGACTCTTTATGGCCTGGCAAAGAGCAATAAAGTTCCTCCGTGATGAATGGGCAATAGGGATAAATCATAAGGAGAATGCCTTTCAAAACGAAATAAAGGGTGTCCTTCGTCCCTTTGGCCTCTTCCTTTTGAAGACGGACCTTGCTCATTTCCAGATAGGAAGAGCAGAAATCGTCATAGACGAAATCATAAAGGATGCTCGAAGCTTGGCCGAATTCATATTTGTCCATCTTCTCGGTGACTTTCTTGACCGTTTTTTCGAAACGGGAAAGGATGGCTTTATCAACCGCGTCAAGCTCTTCTTTCTTCGGCTTATTCGGGAGATAATTCTCTCCGAGGACGCCTTCCACATAACGCGTCGCATTCCAGATTTTATTGAGGTAATTGGCACTGCTTTCGACTTTTTCCTCGCTATAGCGCATATCGAGCCCAGGAGCGCCGCTCGTGGTAATGAATAGACGCATGGCATCGGCGCCGTATTTGGCGATAACCTCGCTCGGGTCAATGCCATTGCCAAGGGATTTGGACATCTTTCTCCCTAAGGAATCGCGCACCAAGCCATGGATAAGAACTTCTTTGAAAGGAGCTTTGCCAGTGAAGTGAAGGGATTGGAAAATCATTCGGCTCACCCAGAAGAAAATGATGTCATACCCCGTGACCAAGACACTCGTCGGGAAATAACGTTGGAAATCGGGATTTTCGGTATCGGGCCAACCTAAGGTTGCAAAAGGCCATAAGCCACTTGAGAACCAAGTATCCAAAACGTCTTCATCTTGCTCCCAAAGGGTGCTATCCATCGTCTCTTCGGTCACCAAAAGCTCGCCCGTTTTTTTATTGGTGTAAGCGGGAATGCGATGCCCCCACCAAAGCTGGCGCGAGATACACCAATCTTCGACTTCGTTCATCCAGCGCAAAAGCACCTTCTCGAAACGTTTCGGAATGAAATTCACTTTGTCATCGGTTTTTTGGTTTTCGAGAAGACGTTCCGCCAAAGGCTTCATCTTCACGAACCATTGCTTTGAAAGCATCGGCTCCACGATTGCTCCGCTTCTTTCGCTATGTCCGACGGCATGAGTGATCTTCTCGATCTTCACCAGATGACCGCTCTTTCGAATGTCTTCGACAAGAGCTTTACGGCATTCGTAGCGATCCATGCCTTGGTATTTGCCCGCTATTTCCTTCATATGGGCGGTCTCGTCGAGAACTTTGATCATCGGGAAACCGTATTTTTTGGCGAGTTGGAAATCATTCGGATCATGGGCAGGAGTGCATTTCATAGCTCCCGTTCCGAAGGCGATATCGACATAGCGATCCGCCATTATGGGAAGCTCTTCCCCATTGGCGGGATTAATGACCTTTTTCCCGACCAAATCCTTGTAACGTTTGTCTTTGGGATTGACGAAAACAGCCGTATCGCCAAACATGGTTTCGGGGCGCGTGGTCGCTACAACCAAAGAACGCTCCTCCCCTACCACATCGTATTTGAAATAGAAGAATTCGCCTGGGTCGTCGCTATGGGTGACTTCAATATTGCTTAAGGCGGTCCTTAGCTCCGGATCCCAATTGATTATTCTTTCGCCTTGGTAAATAAGCCCTTCTTCATAAAGAGTCACAAAGACTTTGCGAACGGCTTTGTTGAGCCCTTCATCAAGGGTGAATCGCTCTCTGGTGTAATCGACAGAAAGGCCGAGTTTCGCCCATTGGGCGTGGATGGTAGAGGCATATTCATCCTTCCAAGCCCACGCTTGCTTCAAAAAGCCTTCACGGCCGAGATCGTATCGAGAAACGCCTTCCTTACGGAGCTTTTCTTCCACTTTCGCTTGGGTGGCGATGCCCGCGTGGTCCATTCCAGGCACCCAAAGAACATCGAATCCCTTGGCTCTTTTATAGCGAGAGACAATATCCTCAAGCGTCGTGTCCATGGCGTGTCCCAAGTGGAGTTTCCCAGTGACGTTAGGAGGTGGGATAACAAGGCTAAAAGCCGGCTTCGATTTGTCTTTTCCGGCGACAAAATAGCCTTTTTGCTTCCATTTCTCGTATTTTCCTTCTTCCACTTTTCCCGGTTCGTAACGTTTCTCGAGCATAAATTCCTCCTAAAAATAAAAAAATCCCTTTGAAGGGACGATGGATAACCGCGGTACCACCCTCGTTCTTAGATGACTAAGCGCTTTTGATCGTAACGTGACCAACGGGCTTTTAGAAGCCTATCCTCCAAAGCGACTCACCCTTTCCCATCGCCTTTTCTCACCAGCCAAAGGCTCTCTATAGAAGGTACGAGGATCCCTCTTTTTCTTCGGACCACCTTAGTCTAGAGAGCCTTCCTTTGCTTTGCAACCAAAAATCCATCACATGTCCCACTTGCAAAGAAGAATCTTCCGCTCTTCGGGGCGGATGCCGGCATGGTGCCCCTTGATAATTCTATTCGGCTTATCAAGGCTATTTCCAAGGAAGTCATCCTCTTTGGAAAGGGCGACAAAATCGCCTAAAAACGAAAGGGCTTTTTTGGAAGGCTCCCCTAAACCGAAGTAATGGGAGGAAAGAATCTCCTCCCTTTTTAAAAGAACAAAGCTTCCGAAGCGTTTCCGGAAGGCCTTTTCGAAATCGTCGCTCTTCTCTTTTTTGAGGAAGAAATTGACCGTTCTCCCTTCGAAGGTAAGGGGCTTTTGAAGGCAATCGACCAAATCCGGATAAGCGGCCAAATCGCGGCATATTACGTTCGTCATGCCATGATCCGAAAGAGACAAAGCGAGAACGTCTGGGTTTCTCGAAGCGAATTGCCGAAGAAGTCGAGCCGTCTTCTCAATAAATCTTGAGACGTTTTTGGAAGGAAGGCCCTCTTCATGGAGCGTATGATCGGGTTCAGGAGAATAGAAATAGAGGAATTCGCCCCCTTTTCGGAAGAAGGCATCGGCCTCCAAAAACTCCTCCTCAAGCGTTTTAGGCCCATTTCGATCGATGGGAAAAGGAAAAAGAAGCCTGGCAAAAACCCCATTTTCCTTCAATAAAACGTCTAGTTTCTTAATGGGAGAAACCTTTTCCATGTAATTGTCTAGAACTAGTTTCTCTCCCGTAAGGCTATTCTCGTTAGGAAAGACGTCAACGGGGAAATCCCATTCATCGAAATACAAAGACCACCCTAAATAGCCCGTCTCTATCGGATATTTTCCAGTCAAAAAGGCGGTAGTCGCTGCCACGGTTGTAGCGGGATTCACGCTATAAAGGGGAAAGAGGGAGCGCGAAAGGAAGGGCTTTGCCGCCCTCTTATGCGCCAAAAGAACGCTCTCCCCCAATCCATCAAAAAGAAAGACCGCTATCTTCGAATGGCCTTTTAAAAGAGAAGAGATCCCTTGGTGAGGACGATGGAAAGAAGGGCAGCCATAATGTTTCAAAATGGCGTTACTAACGTTTACGAGGTTGTTCTCGAAAACGAAAAGGCTTTCATCCAAAGAATTGTTCATAACTGACTAGAATAGCGAAAAACCCACTCATTTCAAGAGGGCAGAAACGGCTTTCCGAATATCCTCGCGCCCTTCTTTTAAACCGGTGAAGCACAAAGAGAAAGGCTTATAGGAAGAAGCGTCTTTCTTGGCCTTCGCCTTTTCCTTTTGGAGGGCTTTGTCGCTTTTGGTGAAAACAAGAACAAAGGGGATTCCCTCTTCTTCGAGATAGGAAATCATGTTTCGCTCCGCTTCCATCAAAGAGCGCCTCACATCGCAAAGAAGAACCGCCCCTTTAAGAAGAGGGTTCTTAAAATAGCCTTCCATCATTTTGGAAAAGCTCTCATCCTCTTTCGATCCATACGCGGTATATCCATAGCCAGGGCTATCCACAAGATAAAAGGAATCGTCGATAAGAAAATAGTTTAAAAGCTTGGTCTTACCCGCGCTTTTGGAACTGTAAGCGAGCTTTTGCCCAGTCAAAAGGTTAATAAGGGTGCTTTTGCCAACGTTGCTTTTGCCAATGAAGACAATCTCGGGAAGACGATCTTTGGGGCGAAGCGAATAATCGGGAGCGCTTATAATGTATTTGGCCTTACGGAAATCAATCATGCTAATAACTATAGCAAAAAGAAAGATAAAGCGCCCTAGGAAAGTAGGACGCTTTCGCCATTAGGCTTTGGCTTCTTCTTTGGGAAGGAGAGCGACTTTAAGCGCATCGTCGACGGAATCCATATAGACTATTTTCAAGGATTTTTTCACTTCGTTAGGAAGTTCCGATACATCCTTTTTATTTTCCCTGGGGACGATGATCGTCTTAATGCCACTTCGAAGAGCGGCGAGGCTCTTTTCGCGAAGTCCACCAATCGGGAAGGCTTTGCCACGGAGTGTCACTTCCCCCGTCAAAGCGACGTTATTGTCGAATGGACGCCCCGTAAGACAAGAGATAATGGCACAAGTGATGGCCACGCCCGCGCTTGGCCCATCTTTCGGAACGGCTCCTTCTGGAACGTGAATATGAATGTCGTTCTTCTCGAAAACGCTTGAATCAATGCCATACTTCGAGGCATTGGCCCGAACGTAATCAAGAGCGATTTGACAACTTTCCTTCATCACTTCGCCAAGTTTGCCCGTCAGGACAAGCCCGCCTTTTCCAGGGAAGTTATTCACTTCGATGGGAAGGATGTCGCCACCGAATTCGGTATAGGCTAAGCCAGTCACAACGCCGACTTGTGGCTCTTTTTCCTTCTTGGTGTCTTCGAAAATCGTCACGCCAAGATATTCATGGACCTTCTTTTTATCGATAACGATAGGCTTTTGGATCGAAGGATCGCGAAGAATCTCCACAACCGCTTTACGGCAGCAAGAAGCAATCAGTCGTTCAAGTTCACGCACGCCTGCTTCTCTCGTATAGCTTTCGATAATCTCGGTGATCGCTTCTTCTTTGAAGTCGATATCGCCTTCTTTTAAGCCATTGGCGGCCATTTGTTTCTTGATAAGGAAGCCTTCCGCGATCTTGATTTTCTCAAGTTCGGTGTAACTAGGCACCTCGATGAGTTCCAAACGGTCACGAAGCGGCGCTGGCACGTTTTCGAGGTAGTTGGCGGTCGCGATAAAGAGAACATTGCTCAAATCGTATGGCTCTTCCAAGAAATTGTCGTTAAAGGAGGTATTTTGTTCCGGATCAAGAACCTCTAGCAAAGCGCTTGAAGGATCCCCTTTGTAGTTGCTTCCGCCCACTTTATCGATTTCATCGAGTAAGAAGACCGGATTCACCACGCCCGTTTTGGTCATGCCTTGGATGATTCTCCCAGGCATCGAACCGACATAAGTGCGGCGATGGCCGCGGATTTCGGCTTCGTCGCTAATGCCGCCAAGGGAAGCTTTGAAGAACTTCCTTCCTAAAGCCCGGGCAATGGATTTGGCCAAGCTCGTCTTGCCGCATCCAGGCGGTCCATAAAAGCAAAGGATCGGGGCCTTTAAGGAACCGGTCGCCTTCTTGACGGCAAGATATTCGATGATTCTCTTCTTGACTTTTTCAAGGCCGAAATGGTCCTCGTCGAGAATCTTCTGCACGTTCTCAAGGCTGTCGTTATCCTCGGTCCTTTGATACCAAGGCACATTCATGAGGACTTGGATGTAATTCATGATCAAAGACGCTTCCAAAGAAGCTTCTGGCATCATTTCGAAGCGATGGAGCTCATTAAGGACCTTCTTCTTGACGTTTTCAGGATAAGGATTCTCTTCGAGTCTTTTCCTTACGTCATCCTCATCGTCTGAAACATTTCCTTCGCCGAGTTCGTCTTTAATAGCCTTCATCTTTTCGCGAAGGTAATACTCCTTTTGGGATTGTTCGGCTCTTTCGCGAACGGTTTCGTCGAGCTTCCTATCAAGGGCGTCGTTCTTCTTTTTGCTTTGAAGAAGCGTCAAAAGCATAGCCAAACGCTTATTGACATTCGGCTCGCCGAGCAAAGCCACCTTTTGCGGCATCGAAAAAGGGAGATAATTCCCGAAAACATCGGTAATAAGGCTTGGGCTCGCATTGTTGATATTGTTCGTCAAAACGCCTTTGGGCACCATGCGGATGAGAGAAGGGTCTTCATTGAAGATGGAGAGGACGTTTTCGAGAAGCGAGACTTCCTCTTCTTCGTTCCCAAACTCTTCTTCGAGCGTTTCCCCTTCCGCTTCAAAGCCTTTCTCGGTCTTTTGAACAGAAAGAAGGCGGATACGTTTCGAAGCGATGACGCGAATGCGGTAAACGCCGTCTTTATTCACAAAATTCACAATGCGCGCAAGCGTCGCGAAAACATTCAAATCATCTAAACTCGAAACGTCTTCGAGATTCGGATCTTTTTGCGAAGCCACAAACAAAAGAGAGTTCGTGTTTTTCTTAGCTTCGTCGATCGAAGAGACGCTATAAGGGCGACTCGCTTCGATGGATTCGGTCATTTGGGGGAATAAAACGAGACCACGGGTTATCAAAAGAGGCAAGGTGATACGTTTTGTCGATTTATCTATAACTACATTTTCTTCCATGTTGTTCCTCCTAAGCGATAGACATTATAAGGAGAACTTTAGCAGCGTCAAGGAATGAGTGCTAAAACTCGCGATTTGTTTAAAGAGACAAAAAAGGGCAGCGCAAGGCATGCCCTTCTAAAGAGAATTAGCCGGGTTTATTTGTCCGCTTTTGGGGCCGTTTTTTTCGCGGGGGCTTTCTTCGCGGCCGCTTTCTTCGCGGGTTCTTTGCTCGCTTCTTTTAAAGAGGCTTTTTCCTTGGAACCGACATTGGCTAAGATCCATTCGCGAATCTTCTTCGCGCGGAGGTTGCTCTTGTAATCATCCATATTCTTTTGGAGGATAGAGCGCACTTGAGCCTCTTCCATCTTGTATTCTTTGGCCATATTGGCGATTTCATCGTCCACGTCTTTGTCGGTGACTTCAATCTTCTCGACTTCGCCGATCTTATTGGTGACAAGGAAAGTCTTGATGTTTTTATCGGCTTCATTGAGATAGGTCTTTTGGAGATCCTCTGCTTTGGTGCCGGTGATATCAAGATATTGTTCGAAGGTAAGGCCATTTTGCTCAATTTGTTTCTTGAGGTTTTCTTCCATTTGTTTGGCTTCGCCAGCAATGATGGCAGGATCGATGACGAAAGTGCTGCCAGCGACTATTTGGCCGAGTAAGTCGTTATAGTACTTGTTCTCGGTCTCGTTGACTTTTTGAGTCAAAAGGCTCTTCTTCTCGTATTCTTTTAAGCCTTCGATTGTCGTAACGTCCTTGATGCCAAGCTCTTTGACAGCCTCGTCAGTAAGTTCAGGGATGACTTTTTCCTTGATTTCATGCACCGTGACATTAAAGGTCGCTTCTTTGCCGGCAAGTTCTTTTACATAGTTGGCTGGGAAAGTGATCTTGAAGCTCTTTTTCTCTTCGCTCTTCATGCCGACAAGTTCCTCTTCGAAGCCAGGGATGAATTGGTGAGAGCCAAGCTCAAGGCTGTAGTTGCTTGCTTTGCCGCCTTCGAAAGGCTTCAAATTGCCATTTTCATCGGGAAGGAGGCCTTCGAAATCCATGGTGACGGTGTCGCCCATCTTGGCGGGCTTTTCGCTCAAAACAAGTTCGGCATTGCCTTTTAGAAGCTTTTCGATGGCTTCTTCCACTTCTTTTTCGGTGACGCTTGGGGCAACCCGCGTCGCTTTGAGGCCTTTGTATGCGCCAAGAGTGACTTCCGGAACAAGAATCACTTGATAGACGACTTCCAATTCGTCATCGCTCAGTTTAGTGATGGAAACCTGAGGACGGGTCGCAGGATTGATTTTCTCTTCTTGGAGAACATCGGCATAGACAGGCGTTAGAACGTTCTCGATGGCCTCATTCCAAACCGCTTCTGGATTGACGCGTTCTTTAAGAAGGGCTTTGGGGGCTTTGCCTGGACGGAAGCCAGGAACGCTCACTTTGGCGCTCACTTTGCCAAAGGCTTTTTCTTGGGCATTCTTCCAAAGATCCTTATCCACGCTCACCGCGATTTTAACTTGGCTTGGGGAAATTTTTTCAAGGGTATGTTTCATTCTTAAAACTCCATTTGACTTGCAGCGATAACGATACACCTAAATAGACAATCAAACAATCTCTTTTCTTTAAAAGGAAAGAGGAGGTTCCTTCGTCAAAAAGCCTTCTATCGCTTCTTTTTTCTTGTTTGCTTCTTCCAAAGAGATTCCCGAAGGCAAGCGCACTTCCCCTTTGGATCTAAGGTATTCCTTTCCTAAGAGCCCGAAAGCAGCCAAGAGAATGTTCTTGTCCTCATTTTCGAAGACATCATCGGGATACCTTAGAAGGATATATTCATCGAGAATGCTACGAGAAACGTGGTAAAGGGAGGGATCGGAAAGGACGTTTTCCAAGGAACTCGCAAAATCCTTATAGGCCTTGTTCGTGTAAGGAGGCACGAGCCTTGAAGGTATCACCTTTATCGTCTTTTCGTCTTTTAGGAAAGACACCCCTTCATCATAGGAGACGCTCACCAGATAAAGGAGAACGTAGGTTCTGATGAACAAATGGATCTCTTTTTTGGTTAGTAGAGCCACCAATTCCTTTTTCAAAGCGGGGAAATCTTCCTTTTTAAGCGTCTTCAAAAGAGAAAGAATCGCGAATTCGTCGTTTTGCGAAAGCGTCTCTCGCATCTCCTCTAGGCTCGCTTCAAGCGGAAGAGAGGCTTGCCTTTCGGCGAGGCGGAGGGCTTTGGGAATGCTTCGAAGCGCCTCCTCGACTTCTTGGGAAACGTAGGGATAGTTCGAGAAAATCGAATAGTCCTCATAGGCCTCGTCCCACTCCTTAAACAAAATGCGGAGCGAGAAATCGCTCTTAAGGGTTTCCAGCGGATGCGCTTTAAAAAGTTCGAAGCGGTGCTTTCCTAAAAGAGCCATCGCTTCCTTCCCTTTCGAAAGGGCCAAAAAGGAGCTAAGACGATAGAAAAGCGACTCTCCATCGGTCTTTTTGTCCGTCCCCTTCAAAATGTCCATATAGTGGGCGTCTTCGAAGAGCTTCTTTAAATCATCCATGCCCTCATTCTAGCGCGAACAAAAGAAGAAACGAAAAAGAAAGTTGAAGTCTTTCCTTTCTAAGCTAGAATGTTTTCCCAATGAAAAGGAAAAGCATTTTGTGTTCTCTTTTGTTGATACCCCTTCTAGGAGGGTGTAACTCCACAAAAGAAATTTCGATGGAAGAGGCCTTAGAGAGGCTTTTCTCTTTCCACGATCAATTGCTTCTTGAGGAAACGCCACGCAAATACACCGTCAAAAGCGCTTATAAAAACTCCTTTAAATACGATGATATCGTCATTGAAAACGCTAAAATCACCCTTCTTTTGGATGAAGAGAAGTCCTTCTACCAAGTGCATCTAGAAGGCGAAAGTGAAGGCCAAGCGTTCTTTAGCGAATCTTATCTTGTCGTCCGAAACGATTCCGAACTGTGGGAGCTCCTTTGGGAGAGTGGCCAAGGCAAAGAAAAGCAAACGAAAATACGGCGTGAAATCAAAGGAAGGACCTTTCAAGAGTCCGTTCAAAGCGCTTTAAGCGAAAAAGAAAGGCTTTTTCACGACGCGCCAAAGGAAGTCATCGATACAATCGAGTCCTTAAAAGAGAGGGAAGAAAGTTCTTTCAAGGGTGTTTATGAATGTAAAAACGAGGACGATCTTTCGGTCGCTCTTTCCTATGATGTCGAAGGAATCGCAACCGACGTTTCCTATTCTTTCATCGCCCATAAGCTCGATTCGTTCGAAACAAGCGAGCAAAATACCAAAATCCTTTGGAACGAGTGCGACGCCATCGCCCCGCAATTCAAGGATTACGCGCTCGTCGAATAGTTTCAGAAAAAGTTTTTAAGAACGCTAGGGAGTTCTTGGAAAGAAGCGATTTCGGCTTCTTCGCCCTTCGTTTCCCCAAAGCCATAGGCGGCATGGATAAAAGGAAGGGAAGCGAAATGAGCCGCCTCCATATCGCCGCTCGTATCGCCTACATAAACGGCTTTTCGGATGCCTTCTCTTCGCAAAAGGATTTCGATGGTTTTCCCTTTGGGAGCCAAGGTATCCCCATAGCAAAGATGGCCCTTGAAACAAGAACCGAGCTTTGTCCCAGCCAAGAAAGCTTCGATATAGCCCTTTTGGCAATTGCTTACGATATATAGGCTATATTCTTTCGATAAGAGCGATAAAGTCTCTCTTACCCCTTGAAACAAAATGCCAGGATGGCTCCTTAGATAAACGTTTTCCGCTTCTTCGCACTTTTTTTGAAGAAGAGGGATATCTTCTTTTCGGACGTAAGGCGAAAAAAGGATATCGGCGATTTTATCCATCGTTAGCCCCATCGTCCTTTTCATATCGAGAGTGGTAACGGGGAAAGGATGTTCCAAGGATTCTGTGACTTCGTTCCAAGAAGCGGAGACCGCTTCGGAGCTATCCCAAAGAGTGCCATCTAAGTCAAATAAAATCGCTTTCGAAACCATAGCTATCCTCCAAAGGCATATTGCATAAGGGTCCGTTTCCTTAAGCGGTCGTTTTTTCGGTATTTATGCTCGTATAAAGCCGATATGTGATCGCATTTCACCAAAAGCCTCGCCTCTTTGGAAAGAGGGAAGCGCCAAAAGGTCAAAGGGAACATATGGACGTGGATAAGCTTCTTCTCGAAAGGCGAGAGCTCGAAGTATTTCGAGGCTTCTTTTATCGCAAAGCCTGGATGGCGAAAGCCATGGAGCCTCTTCCCTTTGTGTGGCAAATGCCAATCATAGCAATAGAAATCATGAAGCATCGCCGCCCGAATAAGAGAACGATAATCGAGCTCTAACCCCTTTCTTTTGCCGATTTCATAGCAAAGAGACGCGACATTGAGCGAATGATCGAGCACCGTCCAATCACCATGGGCGATGAATTTATCGATTTGTTGGTAATGAGGGTTTTCTAAGAACTCGCTGACGATTTCCAAGAAGAAAGGATCCGAATCGTAAAACATGCCTTTCGATTATGGACGTTTGGGAAAAGAAGAGCAATGGGAAGCAAAAAGAAAAACGCCTTTTTAAAGACGTTTATGGCGTTGGCGCGCCCGAGCCGACTCGAACGGCTGACCCACAGCTTAGAAGGCTGTTGCTCTATCCAGCTGAGCTACGGGCGCAACGACATAATAATAAAGATGTTGCCATCTCGACGCAATAATAAACGATTAGAAGGAAAGAGGAATTCTAGCGTCGTGGCATCCTTCCAAAGAGCGATGAAGAGAATCAAAAAAATATTTATGAAAACGATAATTAATACATTATTGGCTTTTTATTAGTATTTTTTTAGTTACACAAAACAACCGCTATTATCGGATGATATTGGCTATTGAAGCAAAATTTTAACTCCGTTTCTAATTATTCACTTTTTGATAAAGTTCCTTGGCTATCTCTTTCGGCAATATCTGAGATAGTTCCTCGATTGAGGCCCGTTTAAGGGAATCGATGGTCGGGTAGTTCTTGCGAAGAAGTTCTTTCCTCTTCTCCCCTAGGCCTTTCACCTGGTCAAGAATCGAACCATGCATCGCTTTAAGACGTTCCGACTTATGGAAAGATATGGCGAAGCGATGGACCTCGTCTTGCATCCGCATAAGGAGAAAAAACAAGGGGCTTTTGGGATTGAGAGGGTAGGTCTTTCCATCTTTATCGATAATGCCTTCCGTTTGATGTTTGTCGTTTTTATATAGGCCATAGACAGGCAAAGAAACATCCGCTTCTTTTAAACCCAAAAGAGTCGCTTCCACTTGCGATAAGCCGCCATCGGTGAGAATAAGGTCTGGGAAAGAGAGGTTTTCTTCCTTAAGCCTTTTGTAGCGGCGAGAAACCACCTCCACCATCGAATGGAAATCATCCCCGGCATTCTCTTCTTTAAGATGGAATTTGCGGTACATCCCTTTGGCCGGTTCGCCATTGATATAGCAGACCATGGCGCCGACAGGCGAGCTTCCTTGGAGATGGGAATTGTCAAAAAGCTCGATGCGATAAGGCGTTGGGATATCAAGGAGTTTGCCCAAAGATTCGAGCAAGGAAAGGTTATCGTCTTCGAGCCTTGCGCTCATAAAGTGAGCGTCGAGCCCTTGCTTGGCGTTTAAAGAGGCGATATCGATCTGTTCCAAAAGGCGTCCTTCTTTAGGGTGAAGCACTTTCGCTTTGGGATAAATCGGAAGGAAATTCTCGTCAAAAGAGGGGATGTTGCAAAGGATTTCGCTCGGGAGATCGTTATTCTGATAGTATTGCTCGATAAGGTTGGTCGCATCGATTCTCTCGCCTTCGAAAAGAGGGACCACTTTGACGTCTTTCCCCAAAAGCCGGCCTCTCCGATAGGTCAAGATAGCCAAAGCCAAATAGCCATCGCGCGAGGCGTAAGCGAAAACATCGCGATCGGTAAGGTCGCTGGAAAGCTCGACGCTTTGCTTAGAGACGACGCGAAGGACGCTATCGAGCGTCTCCTTATAGTATTTGGCGTCTTCGAAGCGAAGCTCCATCGACGCTTTCGCCATCTTCTCTTTAAGGATTCGCGCGACTTCCTCCGTATTTCCATCTAAAAAGCTCTTAATGCTCGCATAAAGGGCTTCGTAATCTTCTTCTTTGATGGGATTGATGCAAGGAGCAAGGCATTGCCCCATATGGAAATAAAGACAGGCTTTTTTACCAAGATTCTTGCATTTGCGAGTAGGATAAATCGCGTTCAGCAGACGGATCGTCTTATAGGCATCGGAAGCATTAGGGAAGGGGCCGAAATAGAAATAGCGCTTATCGCTAGCCCTTCGCGCAATCGTTAGATACGCATCCTTCCTCCTTAACGCGATATAAGGATAGTGCGAATCGTCAACCAGCATGATGTTGTAACGAGGGTAATGGGTCTGGATGAGGTTCATCTCCAGGATGAAGGCTTCTTTGTCACTATGGACGATGATGAAGTCGAAATGGTCCACGTGGCTCACCATAGCGAAAACCTTCCCCGTCTGGGGACGCAAAAAATATTGCGATACGCGGTTTTTGAGGTTTTTGGCTTTGCCGATATAGATGATTTTGTCGTCTTTGTCCTTCATCAAATAGACGCCGGGTTTGTCTGGCAAAAGAGCGATAAGCCTTTTAAGTTTCTCTCTAAGAACCATTCTCTACTTAAGGTGCAAGATCGTTGCGCCCCCACCGCCTTCATTGCCATCCGCCCCTTCGAAAGAAGAGATAAACTCAGGATGCTCTTTGGCATAGTTCAGAACTAAATTCCTTAAAGCCCCGCTTCCCCAGCCATGAATGATGCGAACCCTTTTATAGTGGCGAAGAAGCGCATCGTCGAGATATTTTTCAAGGGTTAGCCTCGCCTCATCGACATGCATGCCAATAAGATTGCACTCAAGAGGCACGCTCTTGCGATGGGAAAGGGAGTCGAGGTCAATGGGAGAAGAGCGAACTTCGCGAGTGCTTTCTTTTGGCTCTATGACGCGTTGCATTTGGTTCTTCTTGACGTTGAAGGAAAGGCCTTCGCGAGTGATTACCACTCCTTTATTTCCTTCAAGGCTCTTGAGGCGCCCTTGGATAAAGAGAGCAGGTACGGCGACATAATCCCCGGCTTTGAGAGGCTCAGAGAAAGTTGGTGAATTCGGAGCCTTTTCATCAAGTTCTTCCAGTTTCTTTTTCGCTCTTATGACCTCATGGAGCTTCCCTTGGCTTTCTTTCGCTTCCTGAAGGATTTCCTTCAATCTACTCTCGTATTCATCGAGTATTTTTCTCTTTTCGCCATCCGTATCCTCTCGGAAGCGGCTCTCTTTGATGTTTAAAGCGGCTTCTTTCGACTTCAAAGAGAGGCGTTCTCTTTCGAGATTCTGTTTCTCTTGGAGCAAAGAAAGGCGAAGGTCTTCGTTTTGCTTGGTGGCGCTTGAAAGCTTATCGATTGCTTCCGATACGCTTAAATCCTCTTCTTCGCTAAGCCTTTTTTGCGCGGATAAAAGCACTTCCTCTGGCAAATGGAAGCGTTTGGCGAGAGCTAAGCCATAGCTTTCGCCCGGCAAGCCCATTTGAAGGCGATAAGTCGGAAGAAGCTTTTCCTTATCGAAAAGCATGGAGGCGTTAATAACCCCCTCAGTCCCAAGGGCGAAGGCTTTAAGGGCTTCAAAATGCGAAGAAACCATGCAAAAGGCGTGTTTTTTCCTTAGATATTCCAAAACGCTTAAGGCGATGGCTTCCCCTTCTTTCGGGGAAGTCCCCGTTCCAAGTTCGTCTAAAAGCACGAGGTCTTTCCCACCCACATTCTCTAAAATCTCGCTTATAGCCTTCATATGGGCGCTAAATGTCGAGAGGTTATCGCTTAAGGATTGGTTGTCCCCAATATCCACCGCGATGTGTTTGAAGTAACTAAAGGACGCGCCTTCTTTGGCGGGCACTGGAAGGGCGCTTTCGGCCATAAGCAAAAGCAAGCCGAGGGTCTTCAAGGCGACCGTTTTCCCGCCGGCATTCGGCCCGCTTAGAACCACGACCCTATTTTCATCGTCCAAATGGAAATCGTTCGGAACGACTTTCGAAGGGTCGATAAGAGGATGCCTTGCTTCAAGGAATTCCAAAAGGGGTTCTTCCACGAGTTTGGCGATACACCCCTTGATCTTTTCGGCATAATCGCTTTTGGCCATAAGATAATCGAAATAGCCAATCGCTTCGTTTATCGATTTAAGAGGGTCGCTATTGGTGGCGACGAGATTCGAAAGCTCAAGGAGCAAGCGATGGATTTCCGCTCTTTCTTCATTTTGGAGCTCCGTCATTTGGTTATTCAAATTGACGATGACCTCCGGCTCGATGAAAGTCGTTTCGCCAGAGCCCGAAACATCTTGAACAATGCCCTTCACCTTCCTTTTATAGGCATTGGAGACAGGAAGAACGTAATGTCCGTTCTTTAAGGACAAAGTCGCATCGCTTAAATATTCCTTATTAAGGGAAACGATGTCCCCAAGTTTCTTTTTCATGGTGGCTTCAAGGCGCTTCATAGCGCTTCGAATGCCCTTTAATTTCGTAGAGGCGTTATCGAATATCGATAGATCAGGCGCAATGATATGGTGAATCGCTTTCTCTAAGTAAGGCAAGGAAGGCATTTGCGAGCATTTCAAAAGAAGCAAAGGCGAATCCTCCACCTTAGCGAAATATCTTTTCAAAGATTCCGCAGTAAGGCAGTCATTGGCTACTCTTTCGAGATCTTCAACGGCCAAGCAACCGCCTTTCTTAGCGAGTTCAATGGGCTTGGATAGATCGCTAGAGACCTCAATGGGAAGCCTTTCGTAACGCATTAAGAGAAAACGCATTTCGCTAAAAGCGTCGATTTCCTCTTGAAGTTTTTCGGGGCTTCCGAGGAGCTTAGTTTCAAAAACCTTTTTCTTCCCTTGCTCCGTTTTAGCGAAAGGAGCGATGGAGTCTAAGATTTTTTGAAATTCGAATTTCTCGTAAGGGGATTGCATAGATGAGACCTATAAGCGCCACGATTATAGCGCGTTCCTTCTCTTTCTTCTATTTGGAAGAAAGCCGCGCAAAAAAAGAAAACGGCTAAGAAGGGCTTAGCCGCGAAAGAAGATGATTTCTTTTTTAAAGGGTCGGCAAGGGAGGTGGAGGAGGAAGAGAGCCCGCCTCATAGGAAGCAGTTACTTTGTCTCCATCCAAGGAAAGATAGTAGTTATCGAGAAGATTGGGTATTTTAAGGGCCACTTTGCCATCCTTTAAGAGGAAGGTCGATGAGGCAAAGACGTCCGAAGCGTTCTCACCGATGCTCACTTTGTAGGAGAGAGGCGTTTTTTCGACCACCACCTTCGTGCTATTCACCTCATAAGTCCCAACGAACTTGCGATAATCCTCAAAAGAAAGGGCGCGGGTGAACTTCTTGCCATCAAGGAGCGCTTGGTAGCCGCCATCATCGAGCTTCGTAAAGGAAAGAAGGCCGGCGCTCGTGGAAAGAAGACGTAGCCCATCCACGTCTTTGCTCTCTTTGATGGTAAGCGCGCTTCCATCCATAAACAGAACGTTGTCCTTCACGTAAAGGAGATGCTCTTTCGCCTCATCGAGATAGACGCCCCAAGAAAGGGTGATCGATTCCTTGAAATAGGATTGACCGGCGATTTTGACGTAGTCGTCATAGAAATAGATGAAGATGCTAAGGCCTTTATTAAGGAAAGTGAGGAAGGCTTTATCGCCATCGCCACCAGCTCGGGTATAGATGTTATAGGCCGTTTCGACACCCTTATTAAGACCATCCCCCGCCTCATTCACAAGATCCATCAAAAGCTTTCCCTCTTTGGTGAAGGTGATATTCTCAACGCCATACTCCCCATAGCCGCTATAAACGCCGGCGATGGAAGCGAAAAGGTCTTTCTTCACAAAGCTTTGCTTCGAAGTATAAAGACAACCTTCAAGATTCGACTCAAAATAGCCAAGCTCCGAATCGATGGCAAAATAGTAGACGCCAAGGTTTTCGTTATAATACGGCTTAAACTCGTAAGCGTATTTTTCCCCATCAATCGTCAAGGCGAAGGAATCGAAGGAAAGAGCGTTTTCCCCATCGCTGCTATACTCGCCATAGGCTTTATCAAGTATCGTTTTGCTATAGAGGTTAATCTCCTCTTTGCCATCGTTAAAGAGGAAATAGCCGCTTTCTTGCTGCTTGATGGAAAGGGTTTCCCCGTCTTCCAAAAGAAGGGAGGGGAATTTATCGCCATGCCAATAGGAATAAGTCGCTTTGCCCGTTTTCCCTTGAAAGATATAAGAGAAATCGCTGCTCACAAGAACGCTAAACTCGTGCTCTTTGTCTTTCGCCACGAAAGTATCGCTAAAAAGGGAATCGTAAAGCAGACCGTTTAAGAAATAGGAAACAGTGCCATTTTTGCTTAGATAGACACTCGAATCTTCTTTGTCAGGGGCGACCAAATAGCTCTCGGATCCGACTTTGAAGGAAAGGCCTTTGCGATTGTTCACCAAAGCGAAACTAAAAGGTATTTCTTGGCCGTTCCAAGTCAAAAGATAGCCGCCTTCTTCTTTCTCGACGAATTTGAAAACATCCTTCTTATCGGTGAATTCTCCCAAAAGAGGGGTTACATCATTATAAGCATAGACGGTTTCTTTCTCGCCTTCCTCAACGATCATGGAACGGTGCCTGAGACGGAATTTCTTTTCTTTCTCGGAAAGCGTGGCCTTCAAATAGAATCCTTTCTCATCCAATCCCGTTTCATAGACGCCGTTTTCTTCGCCGAAGGTGATGCTCTTGGTCTTGGGGTCGCTAGTGAGAGCGATTTCTTTTTCCCCATCAAACAAAGAGAGGCTTCGGAAAGCGCCAGCATCGCTCATATCGCTGGGGCTTCCCTCTTCCAAAAGAACGACTTTTCCTTCTTGGATGGTGAGCTCTTTTTCGCCCCAGCCATAGTCGTCCCCATCGAAGAACTCGACCGTATAGAGCGCTCCCCCATCCTTATCGGTCCTTAGATGGGCTTTCGCATACCAATATTGTTCTTGGCTCCAAAAGCCATTTCCCATTCTCCCCAAAGGATAGACGCCTCTTTCGAAATCAAAGTCGCCGTCAAGCACGTCATAGATGTTACTGGCATCGCCGCTTCCATCATAAGAAAAAGGCCCCGAATAAGCGGAGATATCCGGTTGGAACAAAGCGACATCCTTGTATTCATCGCCTTCCTTCTTTTCTAAATGAAGATAACCGTCGTCCTCGCTATCAGCATAGAAACGATAGCTTTCGCCTTTATTGAAAGAAGCGTCGAAATAGACGCCTGGCACCTCTACCTCTTCGATAGCGTCACCGACTTTATAGGTCGTTCGAACCATTTCGACGCTTGTGGGAACAAGCGAGAAAGGCTCTTCGCCCGAAAGCTCTAATTTATCTTTGGTCAAAGTAAGCGTCCCTTCTTTCCCAAAAAAAGTGCCTTTCAAATAGGTCAAATCCCCTTCATTAAGAACGGGGGCACTCGATTCTTGGCTTTTGGAAGAACTCGAAGAGTCTTCGTTATTTCCGCCACATCCCATAAGAAGAAGGCCGGCCGAACTTAGCACCAATAAGCCCGTTAAATACTTTTTCTTCATAAAAACCTCTCTTTCCAGCTATCAAAATAAAGGAGAAGGCAATTTTGTCAATCAATATTTTTAAATCTCTCCATTTCACAAGTTTTATCCGATGACTCATTAGATTGCATATTTTATAAACACGTCAAAACATGTGCCTGCTAAAAAGCCAAGAAGTCATGCTTTCAAAAGAAGAGCGGCCCTTCTTTTTCAAAAGACATGCTAAGATAAGTCGATGAAGTTATGGAATGAAACGTATTCGCTTCTTCTTTCGAAGGAGAAACGCGAAAAGCTCTTCGAATTCTATAGGGATTTCGCCTCGGAAGTCCCGAATCCTTATATGGATCTTTTCGCCAAAAACGACGTGGTTGCCGTTTCTTTATACAAAATGAGAAAAGACGGCACGTCGAAAGTGACTTTCCAAGGGCCAGAAGCCTATAAAGAAGCCAAGATTTGGGATCCTTCCTTAGAAAGAATCGCTATGCCCATCCCCTCAAAGCCTTCCGTTCAGTTACATATCAAGAATTTCTATCCCCAAATTGGAAGCGATGAGGTCGGAACGGGGGATTTCTTTGGGCCGATCGAGGTCGTGGCCACTTATGTAAAGAGAGAGGACCTTCCCCGAATAGAGGCTTTAGGAGTCACGGATTCAAAAAAGATGAGCGATCTCGACATACGGAAGATAGGGCCTCTTCTTATCAAGGAATTCCCTTACTCCCACCTCTCCCTCGATAATCTCAAATACAACCAAGTCATAGCGAAGGACAACATGAACAAAATCAAGGCGAAGATGCATAATGCTTGCTTATTAAAGCTTTCCAAGAAATACAAAAACGCTTTCTTGTACCAAGACGAGTTCGCGAACGCCTCTCTTTATTATTCTTATTTAAAAGACGAAAAAGAGGTGCAACGCGGCATTTCTTTCCACACCAAAGGCGAGTCCCTCTTTCCGAGCGTCGCCTTAGCAAGCGTCATCGCCCGTTATAGCTTCCTAAAGAAAATGGAGAAGATGTCGAAAGAATATAAGATGGATTTCCCTTTCGGGGCGGGGAGCAAGGTCGATGCTTTTAGCAAAAAATTCGTCCAAGTTTTCGGCTTAGACGAATTGAAAAAGGTCGCCAAAACGAATTTCGCCAACTACAAACGACTCATTGATACGGATGAAGCTTCTTGAGAACGTCCAGGAAATAAGAAGGAAGAGGCGCTTCGAAAGTAAGCACCTTTTTCGTTACAGGATGGGTCAAGGTCAAACGATAGGCATGAAGAAGTTGCCCTTTCGAATAGAAACGCTTATTGTTCACGCCATAGAGAGGATCTCCTTCCACGGGATGTCCAATATAATCCAAATGGACGCGGATCTGATGCGTCCGACCCGTCAAAAGGCGGCAATCGATAAGGGTAAGCTTTTCGGTGAATCGTTCCTTCACCTCGAAATATGTGATCGCCTCTTTTCCTTTTTTGAGGTTGACCGCGAAGCGAATGGGATGTTTGGGATCGCGTCCAATCGGAGCGTCAATCTTTCCCTTTCCCTCTTCGATAATCCCTTCCACTAAGGCAAGATATTCGCGATGCATCGAATGGTCGCGAAGTTGACCGGATAGTCCCATAAACGCTCTATCGGTTTTACTGACGACGAGCAAACCCGAAGTATCTTTATCGATCCGATGGACGATGCCAGGACGGAGGGAATCGTTTTGATTGGAAAGTTCCTTCTCGTGGAACAATAGAGCGTTCACCAAGGTTCCGTCCTTATGCCCGTTGCCTGGATGGACAACAAGTCCCGCGGGCTTATTGATGACCAAAATATCGTCGTCTTCGTAGACTTTTTCTAGCGGAATGTCCTCCGCCACAAGCGTTGGTTCTTTTTTAGTAGTTTCTTCGCATGTTACAACATCGGAAAGACACACGATATAGGCAGGCTTTGAAGGCTTTCCATTCACAAGAATCTCATTTTTCTTAATAAGATTTTGTATCTTGCTTCTGGAAGGCCAAATACCCCTTCCCATGAGGGCTTCGTCAAGACGCTTCCCCACCTCTTCTTTTTCGATTGTTATCGTCTTCATTTTCGCTTAATTCTTTCCTTCTTTTTTGTTTGCTTTCATTTCCCGAAAGAAAAGCAAGACAATAAGCACCGCCACCGCGCACGTAAGATACATATCCGCCACGTTAAAGATGGCGAAAGAGCTTTTCCCTTCGCCATATCCGAAGATATAGAATTGAAAGAAATCGATGACGCCACTAAAGCCGGTTGTCCCTTCCCAATAGAAAGTGCGGTCGATGCCATTGCCGACGGCACCGGCGAAACAAAATGCCAATAGAACGTCAATGAAAGTATCTTTTTTAGAAAGGTTTTTGATCCAATAGAAGAGAATCGCGGCCGAGGCGAGCCAAGAGATTACGATAAACACGTAGCGCATCCAAGAAACATCCCCTCCCATCCCGAAGCTCGATCCTTTGTTGAAGGTCAAAGTGATGTAGAAGAAATGGGGAATGACTTCCAAACTTCTTGAAGGAACGCCCATAAGGGCATCAACAACCGCCCATTTGCTGATTTGATCGAGAGCAATAAGAAAAAGAGGGAGCCAAAGGAAACTTCGCAAAACGTTTCGAAAGTTCCAGACGAACTTTTCCTTCTTCTTTTGGAAAAGGGGGGCTTCTTCTTTCGAAGTCTCCCCTTCTTCCTTTTTTGTCACTTTCTCTTCTTCCATCTTATTCCCCTAAAGCTTTGAAGCAACGCGTGCATAAGCGATGCCCTTCTTGGTCTTCTTGGATATCGCCTTTATGAAGGCGGCAACGATCGCAAGTCGGAAGGTCGGATTTGAAGACGCTAGCTCCATTTTCCCCTTCTGACAGAGATACTTCGCTCACGCCGAATAAACGCGCCCTTTCGTCTTTCTCTTCGCCTAGAAGCCATTCATAAAGAGTCTTATCGGCGATGGCTAGTTGCAAGGAAGCTTCGTTTGAAGCACCGATAACGCCATCATTTCTGGCATTTTCAAGGGCTTTAAGAGCAAGGCTTCTTAGTTTCAGGAAAGCATCGTATTCTTGGCGATCTTTTTCGCTATAGACATGGGTTTCTTTCGGCATGTCATCGAGTTGGGGCGATATTTTCGTATGCCCTGGCAAGAAGCTATAGACCTCATCCATCGTGAAGGAAAGGATGGGGTTATAGAGAAGGCAAAGATCGTGGGCCAAAACGTAAAGAGTGTAAAGCACCGCTTCTCTTCTTTCGCTTCCTGGCTTTTCGCAATAGAGGATATCTTTGCTCATATCCAAATAGAAGCTTGAAAGCTCGACCATGAAATTGGTCAAAACGCTTAAAGCGCTCGAGAAAGCGTAGTTTTCATAGCTCTTTAAAACGCTATTCTTCGTCTCCTCTAGGCGCATCAAGAGAAAACGGTCGATAGGATAGAGTTTGACTTTATCTTTCGGCGTATAAGGAACGCCTTCTTTTTCCCAAAGGTTTCCAAGAATAAACTTGAAGGTGTTGCGGATCTTACGATACTGATCGCTAATCGAGGTGAGGATGGATTCGCTGATGCGGACGTCGCTTTCATAGCTCACGCTCGCCGCCCATAAACGAAGCAAATCAGCGCCGAATTGGTTGGCGACTTTATTCGGGTCGATGCCGTTTCCGGCCGATTTGGACATCTTCTTCCAGCTTTCGTCCATGACCCAGCCATGGGTTAGGCAGCTTTTGAAGGAAGGGGTGCCAGTCACGGCCGTGCTTAGAATCAAAGACGCATTGAACCAGCCACGGTATTGGTCGTTTCCTTCCAAATAGAGATCGGCAGGATATTGAAGGCCTCTTTCCTTCAAAACGCCATTCCAAGAAGAGCCGCTATCGAACCAAACATCCATGATGTCGGTCTCTTTGCGGAAATTCCCATGCGGAGATTTCGAGTTTGCATAGCCTTCTGGAAGAAGTTCTTTCGCATTCTTCGTAAACCAGGCGTTGGACCCTTCTTTAGCGATAATATCGCGGATATGGTCGAAGACTTCTTTCTCAATGATCGGCGAATCGTCTTCATTATAGATAATAGGAAGAGGGACGCCCCAAGCCCTTTGACGGGAAATGCACCAATCCGAGCGGTCTTTGATCATGTTGACCATCTTTTCTTCGCCCCAAGAAGGCATCCATTTGATGGAATGGACGGCTTTTAAAAGGGCATCCCGGATGGGCGAAATGCTACAAAACCATTGCGGCGTCGCTCGAAAGATGACCGGCTTATGCGTCCTCCAATCATGAGGGTAGCTATGGACGATGTCGATTTCCTTAAGCAAATGTCCATTCTTCTTAAGCAAATCGATAACGATATCATTCGTATCATCATAGAATTGGCCATCGATGGGGTCGCCCTTTTCCATATGCACAACGCCTTTTTCATCGATAGGGCATTTCGGTTTAAGGCCATATTTCAAAGCGGCGTTAAAATCATCAGTGCCAAAGTCAGGCGCGATATGGACGCAACCCGTTCCATCGCTATCGGTGACGTAATTGGCCAAAATGACCAAGGATGTCCTTTCATAAAGCGGGTGCTTCACCGTGATATTCTCAAGTTCTTGGCCATGGAAGGTTTTTAAAAGAGCCATTTCTTCAAAGCCGACGGCTTCTTTTACTTTGCTTTGTAAGCTAGTGGCTAATAGGAAATTTCCTTTTTCCGTCTTAAAAAGACCGTATTCGAACTTCGGATTCAAAGCGATGGCTTGGTTATGGGGGATGGTCCAAGGAGTCGTGGTCCAAATGATGATTTTATCTTCTTTGGAAAGTTTCCCTTTCCCATCCACCACATCGAAAGAAACATACATCGTTTTGGCGGTGACATCCTGATATTCCACCTCGGCTTCGGCCAAGGCGCTTTCGCTGCTCGGCGACCAATAAACGGGTTTGAGGCCCTTATAGATGATGCCATCAAGCGCCATTTTGGCGAAAACATCGATTTGACGTGCCTCATATTCGGGAAGGAGCGTGAGATAAGGGTGCTCATAATCGCCTAAGCAGCCCAAACGATGGATTTGCGCCTTTTGGTGATCGACTTGCTTTAAGGCATATTCTTTGCAAAGATTCCGGAAGTCGCTTACGGGCATCGCCTTTCGGTTGATGCCGCTTTTGGTGACCTTCACTTCGATAGGAAGGCCATGGGTATCCCAGCCAAAGATGAAAGGCGTCTTAAAGCCGCACATGTTCTTGTAGCGAATGATGAAATCTTTCAAAAGGCGGTTAAGCATATGGCCGCAATGAATATCGCCATTGGCATAGGGCGGTCCGTCGTGAAGCAAGAATTCCTCGCAACCGTCGCGGTTCTCCATCATCTTTTCGTAAAGCTTCTCTTCATCCCATTTGGCGAGCATCTTCGGCTCTTTTTGAGTAAGATTCCCTCGCATCTCAAAGCCTGTTTTCGGCATCAAGAGCGTTTCTTTGAGTTCTTTCATAACTCCTCCTTATAAAAACAAAAAAAGGTACCTCTAAGGACGCTTTCGCGCGGTACCACCTTAGTTCAGTTTCCATCGCTGCAACTTCATTCTCTAATTAACGCTTAGAAGACGCCTTTCCTACTTCGTTCAGAAAGAAGACTCCGGTAGTGATGCGGCTTGCGTGCCCCGTTTTCATCCAGGGGGCTCTCTTTTGGGTGCTTGCCTTGTCTACCATCTACGCCCAAAGAAACTATAAAGACGGCCTTCCCCTTTTTCAAGAAAAAGGGCGTTTCACAGTAAAAGAAGAGAGGGAAGTGCCCATTCTATCTCTTTTTTTCGGAAAAAATATTCTTTTCGTGACATTTCAAAGACTTCTCGCTAGAGTGGCTTCACGATGAAATTCCTTCGCGCTTGCCACACCCTCTTAAAAGGAAATAGGTTGCTTCTTTTTTTCTCCCTTCTTGCGCAATTCCTCATGGGCGCCAGCAGCGTTTTCACGACCTTTCTTTTGAAAGTCGTCGTCGATACTATCGAAGGCGAAGCGAGCTTGGCGAAGGCCGCCTTTTTGGAAAGAGCCGTCATTTCTTTATTGACCTATGGGAAAGGGGATGCCTACCTTCTTAGTAACATGGGCCTCCTTTTACCAAGCGCCATCATCGTCTCCGGCGTCATAAGCGTTCTTCTAACGAGCCTTCGCATGAGCTTAAGAACCTATTTAAGCACTCGTTTAGGCACTTCGATGCAATATCAGCTTTTCACCCATTTGATAGCGCTCCCCTATCCTTTCTTCAAAGAGAATAAACCTGGCGATCTCATTCAGATTTGCACGCGCGATACCGATGTTCTCCGTCGTTTCTTGGTTGGCGATGTGAGCGGTTTCTTTTGGACGTTCTGGATGGTTTGCTTCTGCTTTGGGATATTGCTAAGCATCTCTTGGAAGATGGCCCTTGTCTCCATGGGCCTATTCCCTTTGATGTTCGTCTATAGCTTTTTCCTCATTAAGAAGGTTCGAAACAAATATCGCCTCACCGATGAAAGCGAAGCGAAAATGACCGATAAAATAGCCGAAAACCTTTCTTCCATCCGCTTAGTAAAGGCTTTCCATAACGAATCCTACGAAATCGCGTCCTTCGAAAGAAGGCTCGAAGATTACCAAAAGAAATTCACTTCGTGGCGAAAGCTAAGTTCCTTCTTCTTCTCAAGTAGCGACATCTTCATTTTCGGCAGCAAGCTTTTGGCACTCTCTTTTGGGATTTATCTTTGCTATACCGGCGAAATCAACGCAGCCACGCTCATCTTGGCGATCCTTTTTGTCAATATGAGCGTTTGGCCTCTTCGCGATGCCGCCACCTCTTTCTCGAATATGGGACAATATATCGCTAGCGCAGAACGCCTCGACCGCATTTTGTTGGCAAAGGAAGAGGATTTGAAAACGGGCCTCGAAGCGCCTTCTCGACAAGATATCACCCTCTCGCACCTTTCGTTTCATTATCCCGATAGCAAGACGCTCGTCCTTAAGGACCTCTCTTTCACGATCCCTTATGGGAAAAGCCTCGCCATCATGGGGAAGACAGGAAGTGGAAAGAGCACCTTGGTTTTTCTTTTGACGCGTTTATACGACTATACGGAAGGAAGCATCGAAATCGGCGGCATAGAACTGAAAGATATATCGAAAAGCTCCCTTAGAAAGCTCATAAAGCCAATCCTCCAAGAGCCTTTTCTCTTTAGCAAAACCATCGAAGAGAACGTCCTTATGGGAAGAGGAGAAGCAACGCACGAAGAAGTGATGGAAGCCTGCGCCTTGGCCGATATCGAAAAGACCATCAAGGAAAGCCTCGATGGATACGACACCATCATCGGCGAGAAAGGGACGACCCTATCGGGCGGGCAAAGGCAACGTCTTGCGATTGCCAGAGGTGCCTTGTCGAAAGCATCTTTCCTTATCTTTGACGACTCCCTTAGCGCCGTCGATGCCAAAACGGATTTGACGATAAGGGAGAATCTCAAAAAGCTTTCCTCTTCTGTCACCCCCATCATTATCACCAACCGCATCTCCACCGCCAAAGATTGCGACCAAATCATCGTGCTCGAAGATGGGAAGATCTCCGAAAAAGGAACCCACGAAGAGCTCCTTCGAAAGGAAGGGCTTTATCGTCGAATCGCCTATATTCAAGAGAAAATGTCGGAGGAAAGCCTATGAAAAGCCTTGTCGAAGAAAAGCTTCCCTCGAAGCTCAATTTCTCTGTTTGGAAAAAGGTTTTCGGCTACGCCTTAAAAGAATGGCCTTATCTTCTTGTCGTCTTTTTGGCGATGCTCGTGACGACTTTTTACGATAGCGCCTTCGTGCCGACAATGAACGCGGCCGCTTATAGCTTGGTCGGAGACTATGCCGCATTGACCGGCGCTCACGAGATTTGGAATCTTTCCTTCCATGTCATTTGGATCCGTGGCGCCATTGAAACGTCGATGAATTTTTCTCTCTTTTTAGGATTGGAGATCGGCTTTATCTTCCTTCGTTCCCTTTCGATTTTCCTCACCTTCTATTTTGCGAACATGATCTCGATGCGAATCATCGTCTCGATGCGGCGCGACTCTTTCCGTCACATTCAAGAGCTTTCCTTTTCTTATTTCGACCATACCAAAAGCGGTTGGCTTATCGCTCGCATGAATAACGACACAAGCGCCTTGGGCGATGTTCTCAGTTGGAACGTCATCCAAATCGTCTGGAGCGCTTTGGATTTGCTTTTCACTTTCATCACCATGTTCTCCCAAGATTGGCGCTATGCCCTTATCGTCACTTCCTCGATTCCCCTTTTAATCATTCTTTTCCCCATCCTTCAAAGAATTTCCCTCAAAAGATGGCGAAGCGCCCGCAATAGCTATAGCCATTTCGTCGGATGGCTATCGGAATCCATCAACGGCTCTAAGACGATCAAAACATTGGGAAATGAGGATAGCATAATCAAAGAAGCCGAAGGCATCACCGACGAAATCGCTTCCAAGCGGTGGAAAGCGGCGAGAGTCAACATCCTCTTCAATCCGATTATCGAAATCCTTCGAAGCGTCCTTATCGCCGTTATCGTATTGATCGGCGTTTATCAAATTCGCGATGCCGCCAATATAGAAAGCGCTTCTTTAGCGCAAGAAACGGCCATATTAAGCGCCAAAATAGTCCTTTTCGTCGGCTTTGTCGGAAGCATATACGATCCTCTCCGTTCCCTTTCGGAAATCTGGAACGACTTTATCGCCAACCAAGCCGGCGCGGAGAAAGTGATGCAACTTCTCGAAGCGAAAGTAGACATACTCGATTCGAAAAAGGTCATCGCGAAATACGGCACGGAGCTTTATCCGAAAAACGAGGATGATCCGAAAATCGAAGGCACGATCGATTTCGAAAAGGTCACCTTCGATTATGGCAATGGGGTGGAAGTCATCCATCCCCTATCCCTCCATATCGAAAAGGGCACTGCTTTAGCGATTGTCGGCGAAACGGGGAGTGGAAAGACCACTTTGGTGAATCTCCTTTGCCGATTCTACGAACCCACAAGCGGCCTTATCAAAATCGACGGGACCGACTACAAAGAAAGATCGTTGGGCTGGCTCCATCACCAGATCGGTTACGTCCAACAAACCCCTTTGCTTTTGGAAGGAACCTATTTCGAAAACATCGCCTATGGCAAAAAAGACGCGACGATTGAAGAAGTCAAAAAAGTATCGAAGCTCGTTGGAATCGATGCTTTCATCGAAAAAGAAAAGGAGGGATATAACACCTTCCTTAAAGATGGCGGCGAAACGCTTAGCGCTGGGCAAAGGCAACTCATCAGCTTTGCCCGTGCCCTCCTTCGCGACCCTGAAATCCTTATTCTCGATGAGGCGACTAGCGCCATCGACGTGGAAACGGAAAACCTTCTGCAAGAGAAGCTCTTGCCTCTTTTAAAAGGAAGGACTTCCATCACCATCGCCCATCGTCTTAGCACCATCGTCGAAAGCGACCGCATCCTCCTAATGGACCATGGCACTATTTTGGAAGATGGCACGCATAAAGAGCTTATGAAGAAAAAAGGCGCCTACTATCGTCTCTATCAGAGCCAATTCCAAGAGCTTTCGATGGAAAAGCAACTCGAAGTCTTTAGGGATCAAATCGAAGGAAAAGAAATCAAGATATAGAAAAAAGGGCTTTGCTTATCTTTTGGCAAAGCCCTTTTCCTTAAGAAACGATCAAAGAGGGAGATCCTTCTTTTTGAAGACGAGGTTCGAAGCAACATACCCCACTAGAACGATGGCGATGAGCCCAATGAGTTTCAGCCAATAAAGGCTCAAATCCCCATTCATGACCGAAAGAGGATCAAAAAGGCTCACGATGCTAAGGTAATTGAAGAAGTTCATGCTGTCGATGCGAATGGTTGCGGGCATAGCCGAAGAACCAAAGAGCCCCAAAACGGAGAAAAGGAAGGAAAGAACGACAAAGCCGCCGCCGACGCCCAAAGAATAACCGCTCTTATTGAAATAGGCGCTGGATAAGAAAGTCACCGCGCTTACCGCCAAAGTCACCAAGAAATTCCCTAAGGCGTAATAAGAGAATTGGTCGATTGGCAAGGATGTCGCGATATCGGGGCTTCCCGCCGCAATGCCGATGACTCTCGCCAAAAGGCTTCCTAAATAAAGGAGAACGGCCATAAGGACTTGAACGAAGATGAGGAAGGCCCCTTCGGTGAAAATAAAGGATTCGCGGGTGATGGGCGTCGAGAAAGTAAAGGCCAAGGAGCCGTTTTCGATCTTTTGCGAAACAAGCGAGGTGCTAAGCATCACCGTGTAAACCATCGGGATAAGAAGGCAAGACATGGCAAAGCCGATTTTGCCGGCGATAATCCCATATGTGTTCATAGCCCCCATTTCGGTAAGGGAATTATTCACATCGCTTGGAAGCTGATCCATGATGCCTTTGCTCCCTAAAGAGGTAGCAATAAGCATGCTGTCGGTTTGCGAATAACCGCTCTTAAGCTTCTCTTGATAGGCTCTTTTATAAGTCGAAATGCCACTAATGGCATAGCCATTGACGGTATCGAGGATCGTTTGGCCACTTAAGCCGGTTTTCCTTCCATCGATCTCGGTAATATCGGCATAATTCGTCCCATATTCCTCGTTATAGGTTTTTAAATAGGTCTCTTGGGCAAGATTCGTCACTTTATCAATCGCCGCTTCTTCGATGGCCTCTTTATCGCGAGCGCCATCATGGTAATAGGGATTCTCGAAGTCAGTTGCCCTATTGGTGTAAATCCCCATAAAAGAAGTCGCATCCGCTTTCAAAATCTTTAAGGCATCGGCTGCGTCTAACTTCGCTTTCTTTATTTCTTCATCCGTATAAGGTTCGCCAGTAAGCGCCTCTTTCCGCATCTTTTGGACGATGCTGGCTGGCGTCCCTAAGCCGCCATTAATCTCAACGAAGCTATCGGGCATATAGCTCTTCACTTCGATTTTCAAGACCACGGGATTGCCATTCTTATCCTTCTCGCCGGTTTCGACGTAAGACAAAGGCCAACCGAGTTCGGAGGTTTGGTAATCCACTGTAAAGCTTGGCAAATAAGCGTAATAGGCCGACTCTTCCAAAGCATCGAAGAAAAGGGTTTCCACGCTCGAAGAAATGACGCTATTGCGGTAATCCAAATCTGAGACGAATTTGCTCGTATCCTCGCGATAGCCGTTTTCCATCGCCTCGAAAGCGATTTTATAGGTCTCTTCGCCTTGGTAAGATACAAGAATCTTTCCCAAAGAGAATGCCGCCTCATAGCTAATCATATCGATGCTTTTCTTTTCAGAACCCGTTTGGTAATAGTCGTCGATGGCTTTTTCGACGATCGATACGCAAGAGGCTTTATCCTCTTTCGAGAGATGGAATTGTTCTTCCAAAGTATCCGAAACGACGCCTGACATGATCTCTTTCATGATGGTCTCGTGGGATTTGGAAGTATCTTCGCTATAAATGGAAAGATAGGCTTTCAAAGTGCGGATGGACGCTTCTTTCTCGCTATCGCTCTTGGAAGAGCTATTGACAGCCACCGTTCCTGCTTCGACGGCGGCGGCCAAAGCGGCTTTTTTCTTCGTCGTTTCATCGCCGGAAGTTAAGTTATAAGCGCCGTTATAAACCAATTTCAAAGCATCCATAGAGGTCTTTGTCGAAGAGTCACCAACACTTGAAACGGCGTTAGAAACGGCACTTTTTAGCGTTTCAAGGCTTTCCCCAAGCAGATTGTAGCCGCTACTAAGCGTATCGTAGGCCTGATAATAGGAGATAGCGCCGCTTTTGACGGTGCTTTCGGTGCCTGCGCTATCGAAAAGAGAAGACAAGGCATCGCTTGTCGCATTGATATTAAGCGTGCTTAGTATGCCAACGATGATGATCATTAGAACCGCGTTAGCGGCGCCAACGCCCAGGATATTCTTCCAATTCCCTTTGAGGGATTCGAAGAAAATGGCTTTGGAAAAAGGGAATTTCCTTTTCCTTTTTAGTTTCGAAGGATGGTGCTTGTCGTTTTCTGGGATGACATAAGGTCCTTGTTCTTTGATGTTTTCCATTTTTATTCCCCTTTCTCGGCTGTTCCTTTCTTTAATCGCGATTCATCGAAATAGGTTTGTAGGTTATAAGGAACTTCAGAGAGAAACTTCAAGGGCGTTGCCGTTAAGCTTCTCAAGAGTTCTCCCAACCTTTCTTTAGGATAGCGAAGAGTCAGTTGCTGATATTTCTCTTGGTCGCGAAGGATATAAGCAGCGTATTTCTTTTTCATGAAGAGATAGTCCCTTTCGTTCAAGAATTCGATTTTATAATCCCGGAAGGGCCTCTTCTTAATGGCTTCGCAATCGGCGACGTCGATAAGTTTGCCTTTGGATATCAAAGCGACGTAATCGCTTACCTTTTCAAGCTCTTCAATGATATTGGAGCTCATGATGATGCTTCTCCCCTTCTTTTTTTCTTCGAGCAAGAGGTTTAGGAGCGTATCTCGCATAAGAGGATCAAGGCCGGTGGTTGGCTCATCCATAAGCATAAGAGGGCATTCCTTCATGAAAGCGGCCACAATGGCGGTCTTTTGCTTCATGCCTTTGGACATTCGAGGAGGATAGGCGGTGATATCAAGTTGCAAAGCTTGAATGACGTTTCCCATTTTGGAAAGGGCTTCCTCGTTGGCCCCCACTTCGTGCGCGTATTGAAGGAGGAAGTCTTTTCCCGTTGGCAAGTCTGGAAAATTGATTTCGCCCGGGATATAACTCACAAAACGCTTCACAAACGGAGCTTCTTTGGTGCAATCGTGCCCATAAATCGAAGCGCTTCCGCTTGTCGGTTTCACAAAACCCATCAAGAGGCGTAAAAAGGTGGTTTTGCCAGCGCCGTTTTCGCCCACTAAACCAAGCGTTTTCCCTTCTTCCAAACGAAGAGTCAAATCGAAGTTCCCTCGCCCTTGCCCATAGTCTTTGGTCAAACGATTGGTTTCCATTATCATTGCCATTCTTTTCCCCTCCTTTCCTTAGAGTCTTTCGTAAGTCCTTTCTTCTTTATAGAAGCTCATGAAATAGTCTTCGAGGGTTTCTTTTCTTTCGCTGAAGTCGAGAAGACGTTCTCTGGCGATTTCCTTCAAGGCGATATTGACGTCTTTATCCTCGAAGGCGATTAACGCCGCATTAGGAGAGGCATTAGGATCCACGATTTTCAAAAAACGATGCGAAACCCCGACGAATCCTTTTTTGTCATGTTCGCTAGCGAAGGTAAGAAGATAGGTTTTGAGGCTTTTGTGTTTAAGATCGTCGGCTTTGAAGAAACTTACGATTTTCCCATCTTTGATGATGGCTATCCGATCGGCGAGACGGTCCACTTCGCTAAAGATGTGGCTCGATAGAAGAATGGTTTTTCCTTGCTTTTTCTTTTCTTGGATAAGGGAGACGAAGACTTCTTGCATTTCGGGGTCAAGGCCACTCGAAGGCTCATCGAGAATAATGACATCGGGACGACTTAGGAAAGCGCCCACAATGACAAGTTTCCGGCGCATGCCAAGAGACATCTCCTTGCAACGCAAAGAAGCATCCAATTGGAATAATTCAATGAGGCGTTTCATCTCGCTATCATCGCCGACGCCTTTCAATTCCCTTTGAATCTTCAAGACATCATATCCGGTAAGGTTTGGAGGGAGGGCTATTTCACCAGGAACATAAGCAACCCCTTGCATGATGTTCGCCCGGTCCTTAAGGACTTCGCCCCCATGGATATAGGCGCCACCGCTTCCAGGATGGGTAAAGCCCATAAGCATGCGGATAGTGGTGCTTTTCCCAGCGCCATTCGGGCCAAGATAGCCAAAGCACTCACCTTTCGAAACGTCGAAAGAAACATCGAAGACGCCTCGCCCATGGCCGAAGTCTTTCGTTAGGTGGTCGATTTTGATAACCGTTTCCATACTTCTCCTCCTTTCTTTAAGGCGCGATAAGTTTAGCAAAAGGAAAGACTCAAAATAGTAACATTTGAGACCATTTGTCAAAAAACTAGACAAATGTCTAAATAAGTCCATAAAATCCCTTCGAAAAGGCCATGGAAAGCACCTAAAAAGAAAGAGATTTTTTGCGCCAAAAAAGACCAATTACGCAAATTCTGAAAGGGCCATTCGAAAAAACAAATCGTCAAATCGTCTTAAAAGGCTCTTTCTCCTTCAAAAAAACGTAAGAAAGGCGTTTAAAAACGCCGTCATAAAAAAAGAACGGCGATCTGCCGTCCTTTTTCACTTTTCAAGGTATTTTTTGAAGGAATCCGATTCAAGGATCTTATTCGCTCGCTCGATCTCTTCTTTCGTCGGCGTTGGAGTGTCTTTGAGAAGATACTCCCGATGAAGCGCTTCGTATTTAGGAATGGCGAGCGCGTGATAAGGAAGGACTTCCAAACGTTCGACATTCCCTAGGCTTTTAAGGAAGTCACGGCTTTTTTGAAGCGTCTCTTCCCCGTCGGTTAAGCCTGGCACAAGGACATAACGAATCCAAAGGGGGAATTTCTTCTCTGCCAAATAACGATAGCAGGCGAGAATATTCTCGTTTGTCTTCCCTGTCACTTTCTTATGGAGCTCGGGGTCGAGCGCTTTCAAGTCGAGCAAGAAAAGGTCGCTCACCTTCAAGAGTTCATCGAACTTCGCTTTATAGGAGCCGCTATCGACATAAGAGGCGGCGCTCGTATCAATAACGTAAGAGACGCCTTCTTTTTTAGCAAGCCTTCCGAGTTCGATAATGAAATCCAAACTTGAAAGAGGCTCGCCACCGCTCACCGTGATGCCACCTTTTTCGCCCCAATAGCCGCGATAACGCATGAGCTTATCGAAGGCTCCTTTGGGCGTAATCAAAGAACCGCAATTCCCTTCTTGCATCTCCGGATTATGGCAATAGAGGCAACGCAAAGGGCATCCGCTTAGAAAGAGGATGCTCCGAACACCAGGCCCATCGACAAGACCGAAGCTTTCAATCTTGTCGCTATGAGCGTAGCATTCTTTTTCTTTAGAGACGTTCGTGGCAGGTTCTGGCGATGACATCGAGTTGTTGTTCCTTGGTAAGGTTAATGAATTTAACCGCATAGCCCGAAACGCGGATGGTGAAGTTCGCGTATTCTGGTTTTTCGGGGTGGTTCATGCAATCGATGAGCTTCTCTTTGCCAAAGACGTTGACGTTAAGGTGATGGGCACCGGCATTGAAATAGCCATCCAGCACGTTCACGAGATTGGAAATGCGTTCGTTATCGCTATGCCCAAGGCAATCGTTGTTGATCGTTTGGGTATTGGAGATGCCATCAAGCGCATATTCATAGGGGAGTTTGGCAAGGCTATTCAAGGAAGCAAGAAGACCATTCTTTTCCGCGCCATAGCTTGGATTTGCGCCTGGGGAAAGAGGCTCGCCCGCTTTCCGGCCATCAGGAAGGGCGCCCGTGGCTTTGCCATAGACGACGTTCGAAGTGATGGTGAGAATGGAAGTCGTTGGCTTGCTATTGCGGTAGGTCTTTCTTGCGGCGACCATATCCATGAAGGTCTTAAGCAAATGGACGGCGATATCATCGGCGCGATCGTCGTCATTGCCATAACGTGGGAAGTCGCCTTCGATTTCGAAATCGACAGCGATTCCTTTCTCATTGCGGATAGGCTTCACTTTGGCGTATTTGATGGCGCTAAGGCTATCGACGACGTGGCTAAAGCCGGCAATGCCCGTAGCGAAGCTTCTTTCTGGCTTGCTATCGATAAGAGCCATTTCCGCCGCTTCGTAATAATATTTATCGTGCATGTAGTGAATGATGTTAAGGGCTTCGACATAGACTTTGGCAAGCCACTTCATCATATCCTTATAACGAGCCAAGACTTCGTTGTAGTCGAGATATTCGCCCGTGCATGGACGATAGGCTGGTCCGACTTGTTCGCCCGTTTTTTCGTCGATGCCGCCATTGATGGCGTAAAGAAGGCATTTGGCGAGGTTCGCACGAGCGCCGAAGAATTGATATTCTTTGCCCGTCTCCGTCGCGCTCACGCAGCAACAGATGCTGTAGTCATCCTTCCAAACAGGACGCATGACATCATCGTTTTCGTATTGGATGGAACTAGTGAGAATCGAAATATGGGCGGCATATTTCTTAAAGCCAAGAGGAAGGTGAGAGCTATATAAAACGGTGAGGTTTGGCTCAGGGCTTGGACCCATGTTCTCAAGCGTATGGAGGAAACGGAAGTCGTTTTTGGTGACCATCGTTCTGCCATCCATCCCCATACCAGCAACTTCCAAAGTGGCCCAGATGGGGTCGCCGCTAAAGAGTTGGTTGTAGCTTGGAATACGGGCAAATTTGACCATACGGAACTTCAAGACGATTTGATCGACGAGTTCTTGGGCCTCTTTCTCGGTAAGGGTGCCGTTTTTGAGATCGCGCTCGATATAGATATCGAGGAAAGTGCTGATTCTTCCAACGGACATAGCCGCGCCATTTTGCGTCTTGATGGCGGCTAAATATCCGAAATAGAGCCATTGGAAGGCTTCTTTGGCGTTCTTAGCCGGATTCGAGATGTCGAAACCATAGCTTTGAGCCATGATTTTCATTTCCTTAAGCGCCTTGATTTGCATCGCGATTTCTTCGCGGTCGCGCACAATCTCTTCGCTCATTTCGCCATCGTCGCAATAGGCGAAGTCTTCCTGTTTCTTCTCAATAAGGTAGTCGATACCGTAAAGAGCGATACGACGATAGTCGCCAACGATACGGCCACGGCCATAGGTATCCGGAAGGCCGGTGATGATCTTATTGTGGCGACAATGATGGATCTCAGGAGTATAAGCATCGAAAACGCCGTCATTATGGGTTTTGTGATAGGTCGTGAAGATCTTATGAAGCTCTTCGTTTGGCGTATAGCCATAGGTCTTAAGGCTTTCTTCGGCCATGCGGATGCCGCCATAAGGCATGAAGGCCCTCTTAAGAGGCTTGTCGGTTTGCAAGCCGACAACCACTTCGTTCTCTTTGTCGAGATAGCCAGGCCCATAGGAAGTGAGGCTGCTCACGACGTCGGTTTCCATGTCAAGGACGCCGCCTTTGGCACGTTCCTCTTTTTGGAGAACTTGGAGTTCATCCCAAAGTTTGCTCGTGCGTTCGGTCGGCCCCTCTAAGAAGCTTTCGTCTCCAAGATAAGGCGTATAGTTATTCACAATGAAGTCGCGGACATCGATATCTTCTTTCCACTTCTTCCCTTTGAACGAGTCGTAATAATCCATTCTAGACATTGATTTTCCTCCTTTTAGGGATACGGCCGTATTATACAAAAGAAGCACTCCAAAAGCCTTAAAAACGCTCGAAACGACGACTGTTTTTGTTTAATAATTCAACAAAAAGAACCGATTCCAGCGAGCCCTTTCGCTTCATAGGGGCTTTTTTGAAAGCGGTTCCAAGCGCTTTTCGAAAAGACGAAAGAAAGCATCTAGAAAAGAAATAGGTTCAGTTTTGCTTTCTAAGATAAAGGACGGCCCAGCGGTTTCCTTCTTTTCCGAAATCGCCAAAAAGGCGAAGGGTTATGAGATAGGTTCCCGCCTTTCCAGCGAAATAAAGTTTCGAATCGTCGCTGATATAGGCGAAGCTACGATCTTCCTTTTCGTTATAGTCCAAAAGAGATTTGCTCACGTGAAATAGGGCTTTTGCATCTCCCTCCAAGGTGTATCCGTGATTCCATTCCCCATGCAAAGGCAAAGAGATGCGTTCTTTTTGATAGACGCGAAGAATTTTGATTTCCCCTGGCTCTAAATGGCCCATAAAAACATATTCTTTGTCATTATAGGGAGAGGTTCTTTCGCTTAACGCAATGTACTTTTCTCCCTCTGGATAGTAAAGATAAACGCCTTCTGGCAAAGGAAGGACTTCGGGCTTATAGATGCGCACAAACTGGGTTTTCTTCCTTTTGCTTTTCAAAATAGGCACCCTCTTTTGTCCCCTTTTCTCCGTTTCGGCATAAGAGATTTCTTCTTCTGCATTCACCATTTCGCCTCGAACCTCCTCTTTCTTCCTTACGCCTAGTTTAATGCAAAGAACGCGTTTTGCTATTTATTTTTACAAATCTTCTCTTTCTAGCCTCGCTCTCTTTCTTTTGAAGAGCCAAGCTTAGCCAAACGATTCTCCTCAAAATTTTACGATTGGAAACCTTTCTTTTTGTTAAACTAGAAAACATGGAAAGCGAGGACAACACGCTTCAAAAGCCCAATAGCGAGGGCAAAAAGAAAGAAAAAGGGATGAAAAACGCCTTCGTTTACGAGATGTGCTTGGTGGCGATCGGAAGCGCGTTAATGGCCGCCTTATCGCCGATTAGCATTCCTTTAGAACCCGTCTCCATCACCTTGGCAACGCTTGTGCTCTATCTTTTGGGGGCGATATTGCCTTTGAAACTGGCCGCTTTCCCTATCCTCATCTATCTTCTTTTGGGCTTTGTCGGCTTACCTGTTTTCTCGAAATTCCAAGGTGGCGCACAAGTGATTCTAGGTCCGACGGGAGGCTTCTTGATGGGCTATCTCCCCTGCATCTTGCTCGAATCGCTTCTCATCACTCTCTTCACGGACAAAAAATGGATTTATCCAGTGGCGATGTTGCTAGGAACGGCAGTGCTATATGCTTTGGGGGTCCTTTGGTTCGTTCTTTATGGGGGAAATAGTTTCGTCAAAGGACTTACCTTTTGCGTGCTTCCTTTCTTGCCGCTTGATTCCTTTAAAATCTTTGTTGCCAGCCTATGCGGCATTCGCCTTAGGCCAATGGTGACCAAGAGGCTTTTGACGCGCTAAGGACAAGAAAAATAAAGGCGCTTACGATGAAAGCGCTTTTTTCATCCCTTTCTTTTAGAAATACCCTACTAACCATTCAAAAAATAGATTACAATGGTTTTGATTTCGGTTTTAGTACCGAACACTCAATTAGGGAGAGAAAAATGGGAGTTAAAATCGTCGATACAGCACTTCGCGATGGCTCGCAATCGCTTCTCGCAACCCGCCTCACAACCGAGGAAATTTTGCGTGTGGCTCCGCTTATGGATAAAGCGGGCTATTACGCCCTCGAAGTATGGGGAGGGGCGACTTTCGACGCCTGCCTCCGCTTCTTGGATGAAGATCCTTGGGAGAGGCTTCGCGCTATCAGAAAAGCTTGTCCGAATACCAAGCTTCAAATGCTTTTCCGTGGCCAAAACATTCTCGGATATCATCACTATCCGGATGACATCGTCGAAAAATTCGTCCAGAAATCGTTAGAAAATGGCATCGATATCATCCGTGTATTCGACGCTCTAAACGACGTTCGAAACCTGAAAAGCGCCGTCGATGCGTGCAAGAAATATCATGGGCATTGCCAAATCGCTTTGTCTTACACCACGAGCCCCGTCCACACCGTCCAATACTATGTGGAGCTCGCCAAAGAGATCGAAAAAATGGGCGCGGATAGCCTTTGCATCAAGGACATGGCTGGCGTATTGCTTCCAGAAGACGCCTATACCCTTATCAAGCAGCTCAAGAATGACACCAATCTTCCGATCGAATTGCATAGCCATTGCACGGGTGGCGTTTGCCAACTCACCTATCGCCGCGCCATCGAAGCGGGCGTGGATATCATCGATACGGCCCTTTCGCCTTTAAGCGGTGGCACTTCGCAACCGGCGACCGAAGCTTTCAACTACGCCTTAAAAGGGACCGAATACGATCCGAAGCTCGATCAAGAGAAGCTCGACGAAGCCGCTGCCGTTCTGGCTCCCATTAGGGACAAATACCTCAAGAATGGCATCCTTAAGCCGAAGGCCCTTTGCATCAATCCTGGCATTTTGAAATACCAAGTTCCTGGCGGCATGCTTTCGAACCTCATGAGCCAACTTGAGAAAAGCGGCGCCATGGATAAATACGATGCCGTCTTGAAGGAAGTCCCAAATGTCCGCAAAGACCTCGGCTATCCTCCGCTTGTCACCCCTCTTTCGCAAATGGTTGGCACACAAGCGGTTATGAATGTCATCACCGGCGAACGCTATAAGATGGTTCCGAAAGAGATCAAGGACTATCTCCATGGCCTTTATGGAAAGGCGCCGGCTCCAGTCGATCCCGAAATCAAAAAGAAGATTATCGGCGATGATCCTGTGATTACCTATCGTCCGGCCGATAAGCTCGCCCCGGAATTCGAAGAACTCAAAAAGAAATACCGCAAGATCGCTCGAAGCGACGAAGACGTTCTTTCGATTGCCCTCTTTGAGCAAGTCGCCATCAACTTCCTCAAGAGAAAATACGGTTTGGAGGCGGAGAATTTCTCCGTTAGCTTGTAATGCTTCGCTTTTTAGAAGGCGCTGCGCATCAAGACATCAACAATTTCGTCGATGCCCTTGTGATTTCCCTCCTTTGCATCCTCATGGTGTTCGTGGTGCTTATCGTCATCACCTTCATTATGAGCATCCTCAACCATATCCGCGCTCTTGACGTCAAAGAGACGGTGACGATGAAAGATGGAACGAAGCTTGACGAAGATGCGATGGCTGCGGTATTGGTCGCTTCCATCGATTTTAGAAAACATACCAAGGAAGATTTTAAAGTCGCCAGCGTAAAGCTCGTCGACCAGGAGAAGAAAAAATGAGAATTTACAAAGTCAAAGTCAACGGCAAGACCTACGAGGTCAAGATTTTATCGGTCAGCGAAACCGAACCCCTCGAAGTAAAAAACGTGAAAGCCGAAGCCCCAAAAGCAACCGCTCAAGCGGTCGTTAAAGAGGCTCCTAAAGCGGTTGCCTCAGCCGAAGGCACTCCAGTTAACGCCCCTATGCAAGGCACGATACTCGATGTCAAGGTCAAGGCGGGAGATAACGTCAAATCCGGCGACACCCTTTTGATTTTGGAAGCCATGAAGCTTGAGAACGAAATCAAAGCCCCTAAAGACGGCAAGGTCTTGAATGTCCTCGTCAAGAAGGGCGATACGGTCAACGCCAACGACGTTTTGGTGACATTAGGATAAATCTATGAGCTCGATGGTTTTAGTGGACATCGGCAAATTCTTCGGCGGATTCTGGGAAAGCACAGGCATCAACTACTTCTTTACGGATGGCGGTTGGAAAAATCTCATCATGATTCTTATCGCTTGCCTAATGCTCTACCTCGCGATTTTCCGAAAAGCCGAGCCTTATCTCCTTATTCCGATGGGAATAGGGATGCTTCTAAGCAATTTGCCATTAACTGGCATCTTCGACCCCGATCCCAGCTCCATTACCGGTTATAAAGGGCTTATCGGCTATCTCTATATCGGCATCAAGTTTGAGATCTTCCCGTGCCTTATTTTCTTGGGGATTGGAGCGACGACCGATTTCGGCCCTCTTATTTCGAACCCCAAAACGATGATTCTCGGCGCAGCCGCTCAAATTGGAATCTTCGTTACTTTCTTACTTGCTTACCTATTCGGTTTCACGCCTGCACAAGCCGCTTCGATTGGCATCATCGGGGGAGCCGATGGGCCAACGGCTATTTTGACGACATCGAAACTTGCCCCCGAGCTTCTTTCCTCTATCGCCATTGCCGCCTATAGCTATATGGCCCTGGTGCCATTCATCCAACCTCCGGTCATCCGTCTTCTTACCACCAAAAAGGAAAGACGCATCCATATGGAGGAGCTTAAGCCCGTCAGCAAAACAAAGAAGATCATTTTCCCGATTGCCGTTACCATTATCGTCACCCTCATCGTCCCAAGCGCCGCTCCGCTAATTGGCTGCCTTATGTTTGGGAACCTCATTAAGGAATCCGGCGTTGTTCCGAAGCTTGTTGAGAATGCTTCAAACTCGCTCCTTTACATCGTCACCATCATGCTTGGCTTATGCGTTGGTGCCACCGCCACAGCCGAAAACTTCTTAAATCTCAACACCCTTAAGATTTTCGCGCTTGGCATCATGGCCTTTATCCTTGCCACAGCCGGCGGGGTCCTCATTGGCAAGCTTATGTGCTGGCTCACCAAAGGAAAGATCAATCCGATGATTGGCGCCGCGGGCGTCAGTGCCGTTCCGATGGCGGCCCGTGTCGTTCAAAAAGAAGGCGTACGCGAAGATCCTTCCAACTTCCTTCTTATGCACGCGATGGGACCAAATGTCGCAGGTGTTATCGGAAGCGCCGTCGCGGCTGGACTTCTCATCATGTTATTGGGGTAAATTAAATGACCCACGAGATCCTTTCATTTCTATCCTTACCAAGTACCAACGACTACCTAAAGGAGCGCTATGGCGAGCTTCTAGATGGTTCGGTTTGCCTTGCCCTTCATCAAACAAAAGGGAAAGGCCGTTTGGGCCGAAGTTGGGAAGGCAATGAAGGATCTTTATTGTTTTCCATTCTTTTAAAGGATGATAAATACCAAGGTTTTGCAGGCATTTTGCCAATAATGACAGGCGCAGCCCTTCTAAAAACCTTCGAATCCTATGGCACTCATCCCTCCATTAAATGGCCAAACGACATTTATCTCCACGATAAAAAAATTGCCGGCATCTTGTTGGAAGGCGTTTTCGAGCAGACCCAACAGGCCATTGTGATTGGCATTGGCATCAATTTAAACCAAGAGGTCATGCCAACGGACTTGCCGAACGCTTCTTCCTTGAAAATAGAAAGCAAGAAAACCTTGGACAAGGATATCTTCTTAACCCGGTTTTTAAGGAATTTCGATTTTTATCTCAAGGGCCTCCTTCTTGAAGATTATCGCTTCATGAAACACGTTCAAAACAACGATTTCCTAAAAGGAAAAACCGTTTGTTTCGATTATTATGGCGAAAATCTAAGCGGCAAAGCGCTTGGGATAAAAGAAGATGGCTCGATAGCCATCGAAAAAATAGACGGGACGATTATTTCGATTACATCTGGTGAGGCAACTCTTAAAAAATAGCCAGTTGTGATAAATCAAAGCGAGAAAGGAACTTAATGCAATTATGAAACCACTTGATTTGGAAAAGTATGGCGTTAAAGGAGCCACTGAGGTCATCTACAACCCCTCTTATGAATTCCTTTTTGAAGAAGAAACGAAGGAATCCTTAATCGGATACGAAAAGGGTCAAGTCACCGAACTCGGTGCTGTTAACGTCATGACTGGCGTTTTCACCGGCCGCTCCCCCAAGGACAAATACATTGTCGTTGACGACAATTCGAAGGACACTGTCTGGTGGAATAGCGAAGCCTATCCTAACGACAACCACCCCATGACGTTAGAAGCTTGGAAGAGCGTCAAAGAGCGCGCTCTCAAAGAGCTTTCCGGCAAGCGTCTTTTTGTGGTCGATGCTTTTTGCGGAGCCAACAAAGATACCCGCATGGCCGTCCGCTTCATCGTGGAAGTCGCTTGGCAAGCCCACTTCATCCGCAATATGTTTATCCGCCCAACAGAGGAAGAGCTTAAGGAATTCAAGCCCGATTTCATCGTTTATAACGCTTCCAAAGCCAAAGTCGAAAACTACAAAGAACTTGGCCTCCATAGCGAAACTTGCGTTGCCTTCAATATCACAAGCCGGGAACAAGTCATTTTGAACACCTGGTATGGCGGCGAAATGAAAAAAGGCATGTTCTCCATGATGAACTACTATCTCCCATTAAAGGGCATCGCCTCCATGCATTGCAGCGCCAACACCGATTTGGAAGGCAAAAACACCGCCATCTTCTTCGGTCTTTCTGGGACTGGCAAAACAACGCTCAGCACCGATCCAAAGCGCCTTTTGATCGGCGATGACGAACATGGTTGGGACGATAATGGCGTCTTTAATTTCGAAGGCGGATGCTATGCGAAAGTCATTAACCTCGACAAAGACAGCGAACCAGATATCTATAATGCGATAAGGAGAGACGCTCTTCTTGAAAACGTTACCGTCGATAAGAACGGCAAGATCGATTTCGCCGATAAGTCCGTCACCGAAAACACCCGTGTTTCCTATCCGATTTATCACATCAAGAATATCGTGAAGCCAATCAGCCACGGCCCAGCCGCGAAAAACGTCATCTTCCTTAGCGCCGATGCCTTTGGCGTTTTGCCTCCGGTCTCCATTTTGACCCCAGAGCAAACCCAATACTATTTCTTAAGCGGCTTCACCGCCAAGCTTGCTGGCACCGAACGCGGCATCACCACTCCTACCCCAACCTTCAGCGCTTGCTTCGGCCAAGCCTTCCTTGAACTTCATCCGACCAAATACGCGCAAGAGCTTGTCAAGAAAATGAAGATGAGTGGCGCGAAAGCCTATCTTGTGAACACGGGTTGGAATGGCTCTGGCAAACGCATTTCCATCAAAGATACCCGTGGCATCATCGATGCTATCCTTAATGGCGACATCCTCAATGCTCCTACGAAGAAGATTCCATTCTTCGATTTCGAAGTTCCAACCGCTCTCCCTGGCGTCGATAGCAAGATCTTAGATCCTCGCGATACCTACGAAAACGTGGAGACCTGGAACGAAAAAGCGAAAGATCTCGCTTCTCGCTTCCAAAAGAACTTCGTTAAATACGAGAATAACGAAGCTGGAAAAGCGCTCGTGGCCGCTGGACCGAAGCTCGACTAGTTTCTCTTCTTTTCGGCATTCAAAGAACCGGTATCCAATCCGGTTCTTTTCTTTATGCAAAGCCTTTCCAAAGGTTAAATCCCATGGAAGGAGATGCGTGAAGTTCTTCAAAAGCAAGCCATTTTCCGATTGTTTTTTGAGTATCGCTTCAATAGCCCTTTTTATGGAATTCCATGTTTTCGACTAAAAACACTCCGTGATAAAACGCAATGGAACTTCACAAATAAGGCTGCCAAATCTTTATTGAGCAATTTGCCCACTGTTTTTCAATGATTTGCTAGAGATCGCCAAATGAAAGGCCAAGTAAAGAACCGGGAGGCCTTTTAATCGAGCCAAGCGAGTTCTTTTTCGACTTCCCAAAAGCTTTTTCCATCCCAAATCTTAGCTTTTAGGAATTTCTCTCTTAAAGCCTCTTCATTGGGGGCTTCCATTTCCATTTGATTAAAGTCAATCCATTTACCGTTTTCATCGTAAATATCTTCATACGTCTTATCATCCAAGTTTTTGGCTTTCCATTTCATAATCCTTAAGCGCATGTTATCTTGTTTGTCGAAGAACCCTTCTAAAAAATAGATATGGTCCTTGTAGTATATGGTAGCATCCGCATTCCACCATCCCGTATCCAGAAACTGGCTGAGATTACCGTTGATCATAGCCGATATCCTCCAAACAATATCGTTTTTATCGTCCAACATCCAAGTCATACCCACGCCGTCCATACGAATATTCATTGCTTCGTAGATTGCTTGGTTGGCATTTCTATCTTTTATTTTGGAATAAGTCATCGGCAAATATGAAATGGTATTATTCATATGCAATTGCAAATAAATAGCCATGCTTTCAATATTCGAAATAATCGAACCAGCCGGAATATAACCGTCGTTTTGTTTCCACTTCCAATACTTATCGAGATTGCCGTTTCCTTTTGCTGCCTCCGTATTTTGCAAGTGCAAGTCATTGCGGATGAAGCCATTCATAATGTTTGTGAAACTGTCGCTATAAACGCTCTCCAAAACAAGTCCCACAACCGATATGCCGAAATTGGAATATACAAAGGGATAATCCTTATTTTCAAGCACGACGGCTTGCACTCTACGAAGAATTTTATCTTTCTCTATTCCGTAAAATCGTTTGTGATATGCGCAAATTTGTTGCCGATCATAGAACTTTCGAAGTAATAAGCGGCGTATCCGGACGTATGCGTTAAAAGCCGCTCTATCGTCGGGTAATACCTATCATTTCCCAAATCAAGATATTTCGCGATGCTATCTGTCAAACTTAGTCTATTTTCATTTATTGCTTTTGCGCACAATGCACCGACAAAAGTTTTACTAATCGAACCGATTTCATAATCGTATACGTTTGTTTCTTCGCCGTTTTTACCATAAATACGATAGGCAATTCCACCGTTTTCAATGAGTGCGACGCTTATTTTAGCGTTTTGATTTGAACAACAATATTCAATCATATCCAACGACGACATATTTTTAAATTGGCCGAAATTGATTTGTTGATAAACAAGCAATCCGCCCGATGGGCCAACAAAACTCAAAGCCACGCTCAATAATACCGCTATAAGCGAAATAATCGTTTTCTTTTTCATTTTCGGCTCGTCCGTGTTTTCCGCCTTTGCGTTCTTTATAGAAATAAGAATATGCGTTGCGGCAAAAATAACGGCAAAGACAAATAAAGGTATGCTTGCGATAAGTATGCTCGATATGATAAAAACCAGAGATGGTATCACAGAAAGCAACAGAGCTTTCACGATGCCGTTTTTATTCCATAACGCAATCCAGGATATGCAATACCCCAAAAGCAAAGCCACATTGACGGTTATGTAAAATATTTCCCCGAAAGGAAACCAAAAGCCGATATATGTGAACGGAATATTGAATATCATAAGGGCAAAACAGCCATATCTGCCGATTTGCTCAAAAACAATGGCCACCCTGTTATCGTAAACGACCATTTGATTTTTATGCTTTGCTGCATAAATGATGTTAGGAATCATAATGACCGCCATAATGGCAAGCCCATAGCAGTTAAACCAATTCATATTCAAATTATATATCAAAGGAATCGATTAATTTTGAGCAAGTAGCGTCGTCAATAGCAAATCTGTTGTCAATTGGCAGATGATGCGTCACTTTTAAGGAGCTTATGGCACCTCACCTCTCCCTTATCGTGCCTCGGCTATTCTCCTAACGCCGTACTTCTGATAGTTTTCATTAAGGATTCTGATGATCAGGCCTTCGTAAAATTGTCATTGCGGCCCTTGTCGGAAGCATGCTTTTCGGCGTAGTAATACGCCTGTTTGGAAAGACCGGATATTCCAAGAAGCAACGAGAGCTTGCATTTCCCCCCGAGCCCTTTGATAACCCTCGCTTTTTCTTGGATTGCCTTCTTCTTTCTAGAGCTAGGGGAAATGATTATTTAAAGTACTCGTTCTCCGCCTTCGTCCTTTCCAGATACTCGAGAAGCTTTTTGTATTCCCTCTCCAAAACCTTGTCGTCATGATCCTAATTGGACGTCCTTGATCGCCTCTTCTCCGACTTCGCGGTATTTTTCCATCCAATCTCCGATGATTTTAGGATCGATGAACATCAATTCGATGGCTTTTTTGCCATATGATTTCCGTTTCCCGATCATCCAATTTCGTTGAATCAAAAATACATTTACCGATTGGTATGCAGCGTGTTTCGCCTTCTCAATTAAAGAAGAAATATCGGCTAAAATATCGTTACTCTCTCTTTGAATAGGGATAAGATTTGTTTTTTCAATTCTTCCTTCAATAAATTGGATTTGCTTAAAAGTTCATAATTATGGTTAAAATGGCCATTTTCAAGACGATTGATCGTTGAAAAACCGACTCCAAGTTTATTGGCGAGTTGCGTTTGCGTTAGCCCATTCGATTTACGAAACGCCTTCAGTTCATCTTTGAATTCCATGCAATTATTTCCCACGCACTTTATAGCATAGATGCCATAAATCATAGAGAAGAAAAACAAAGAACACGACCGGAGTCGTGTAGATTTTTAGTGGCGGAGCGATGCGGGATTTTTCCGAACCATTATCGTTCGTAATGTGACCACATGGAATGAACAATCACGATATGTTTTTGAGAGTCAACACGATAAACAAGCCGATGCTTGATATTGATTCTTCGGGAATAATACCCGTTCAAATCACCAACAAGCTTTTCATAAGAAGGAGGCGTCTGAAATGGGTTTTCGGAAAGCAATGCCAACAAGGCCTTGGCTTTCTTCTCTAAACCGGCTGCTTTCAATTTCGGCTTATCTTTTTCAGCATTCTTGGTAAAAAGGACATCCCACATTTACCATTCCTCGTTCGGATCGAATTTGGGCATTTCGGATGTTTTTTCCTTTTCGCCTTCCTTGATTTTGGAAACCAGTCCTGGCTGTGACATAAGATAAACCGTTTCCAAAAGCGCGTTATAATCTTCTTCGCTTAAAAGAACTGCGTTTCCATTCTTCGTAACAACCTGAAGAGGCTCGTTTAATTTGATGACGGAATCTATTGCATTGAACAAGTTTTTTCTCAATTCAGTAACATTTGTCGTTGCCATGTATTTCACCTCATTACTATTTTATAGAGATAAACGTACATAAACAAGTACGTTAAATGCTAAACAAACAAAAACACGGATTTCTCCGTGTGATTTACGATGGCTGAGCGATAGCTCATCGGTACGAACACCGAAGAGCATCTCTTTTAATTTCTTTGTTCCGTTTTTATATGCAATCAAGGTAAATTCAATATAAAATCAACAACCCCATCAAGAATGATTCCCTCTTCCAATTTCATCGGAGAGATGGGTTTATTGATGATGAGAAATTTTCGATTCGCATCCTTG
>ERZ808240.250-NODE-250-length-73909-cov-9.713232_pt1 | contig 73909 bp, 65 predicted proteins | sample MGYA00521084_ERZ808240 | MGnify/ENA primary metagenome ERZ808240 (study PRJEB31516, sample SAMN03275571) | gut metagenome | biome: mammalia-associated habitat; material: feces | host: Papio cynocephalus | place: Kenya | collected 2012-08-06 ...
TCACCAAAACAAAAAGTATATACCTACAATTAAATATGCTACTGTGGCTCAGCGGCGTGACGCGTTAAAATAACTTGCTGGGAGCAAGTTTTTAGCCCAAACGGGAAGCACTTTATGTGCTGACGGAAGAGCCTGTGGCTCTACCTAAAAATGCAAACTAAATACTATCACCAAAACAAAAAGTATATACCTACAATTAAATATGCTACTGTGGCTCAGCGGTAGAGCACTGCCTTGGTAAGGCAGGGGTCACGGGTCCGATTCCCGTCAGTAGCTCCATCAAGACGGATATTTCCGTCTTTTTTAAAAATCAATTGGTTTTCACATATCAAAAATTTTGCAAACATTTCGATATTATTTGACAAAATTCGACAAGAAATGTATGATTTTTTGTATGAAGAAAATTGCGTTAATTTGCATGCCGTTGGTGCTGGCGCTTGCTTTTGGTGTTTGTGCGCTGATTGTTGTTAACAACCACAAAAGAACAATTTATGCCCAAAATTTAACGCTCAACACAACTGTTTTAAATTTGGAAGTTGGCGAATCATATCGCCTTGACAATGATGATTTTAAAATTTCGCCTTCAAATTGCACAGAAAAATCTTTCTTTTCTGTAAATGATACACTTGTTGCCAGTGTTGACAATGTAAGTGGTTTGATTAAAGCAAAAAAAGTTGGCAACTGCATTGTGACAATTTCAATCAAGTCGGGCGAAGAAAGTGCTTTGACAAAACAAATTGAAGTTGTTGTTAATGAAAAAACATACTACCCACAAAACATAACCCTTTCTGAAGACTATGTTGTTGTGGCAAAGAGCGGAAGCATAGCCTTAAATTTTGAAATTGAAGGTAAATGCAATGTTAAGCCACAAATTACAATTGAAAATGGCAACATTTCTTATGACTATGAAACTAACAAACTTTGTGGCGTTGAAGTTGGCGATGACACTTTGACAATTTGTTTCCCAATGTCTAAAACAGAAAAGAAGACTTTTGTTGTTGGTGTAAAAGTTACAAAAAAGCAAATCATAACAAAAAATTGCCAAGTTACGCTTTCAGACGAACCAGTGGATGTTGAATACAAAACGCCGTCAGACTTTGAAAATGTGAGTTGCGAAGTTATCAAGGGGCAAATGCTTGCCCAAGTTGTTTCGTTTGAATATGGGCATTTGGTTTTGCTCACAAAAGATGTTGGCAGTTTGATTGTTGAAATTGACAGCACAAATGCAAAGATTGTGCTATATGTTGAAATAATAAAAAGCACGCAAGTTTAAAAATTTTATTTATGTAAATTATCATTATATCAATATAACAAAATATTGCTATTTGCATTGCAATTGTGCCTTGTGATTGATGTGGCAATTAAAAATTAACTTTTTTTCGACAAAATGCACAAAATGGCTTAAATTAGTTTGACAATATGAAAAAAAATGTTAAAATTTAATTGTTAAGAAATTAAATTGGAGGTTCTTATGAACAAAACAGAATTCATTAGAGAAGTTGCTGAAAAGGCAGACTTGTCTAAAAAGCAAGCAGAAGCTGCTTACGATGCAATGATGGAAACAATTGTTGAATCATTGAAGGGCGGTGAAAAAATTCAACTTGTAGGTTTTGGTAGCTTTGACCTTAAAGAAAAACCAGCAAGAGAAGTTTACAACCCACTTACAGGCAAAAAACAAAAGATTGCTGCAAGCAAGGTTCCTTCTTTCAAGTTGGGAAAAGCATTTAAAGATTTGTTCTAAAAAAATTCCAAGCGTATGCTTGGTTTTTTTATGCGGTTTAGCATTTCGGAAATTTTTCGCAATTTCTATCAACCAAAAATTTTTGCTGAGCAATCATTGTGCAAATTGCACTTTCAATTTGATTTAACAAAGTCAGCAAAAGATTAAGTTCTTCAATGGACTTGTTCTTTCCAAGGTCAATTGCAATGCTTGTTGCAAGCAGGGCAAGTTGCTCGGGTGACATATTTTGCATATTATTATTTATGCAATTTTGAAAATTATTGATATTTGTTGAAAAATTTTTTAAAGAAGAATATAATGTTTTTGTTGGCATACGAGGCTTGAACGTGTGTCAATTTTCGGGGTGTAGCACAGCTGGTAGTGCGTATGGTTCGGGACCATAAGGCAGGGAGTTCGAGTCTCCCCACTCCGACCAAGTAAACAAAAAGAAAAGCCTTTTTGCTTTTTTAAAAGGAGAATTATGCAACACGAGATGAAATTGAGAGCAGTTTATTTTGACAAAATTGCTTCGGGAGAAAAAATTTTTGAGATTCGCCTTAATGATGAAAAACGAAAGGCTATTGCCATTGGCGACACAATAGTTTTTAAAAAAATGCCGGAATTTGAAAAGGAAATTGAAACGGTTGTTACAGATTTGCTTCATTTTAAGTCATTTGCAGAAATGGCAAAAAAATTGCCAGCAACTGAAATTGGTTTTGAGAATTGCAGTGAAAAAACAATTGTTGATGCCTACCACGAGTTTTATTCGGTGCAAGATGAAAACAAGTTTGGCGTTTTGGCAGTCAAGGTTAAATGTTTAAAATAAAGTGCAATTTTGCACTTTTTTTGTGCAAATTTTTTAAAAGTGTTTACAACCATATTTTTTTGTGATATAATAAAAGAACCATAAAGAGTGTGCGAGGGACAGCCCCGTTGACCACACAGCAACCTACATTTGCAAGGTGCTAATGGCTGACCGATGGAAAAAAATATGAAATGTTATCTCATCGGTTGATGAGATTTTTTTTGCTTTATGGTAAAGGAGAGAAATATGAATTTAAAAGAAAAATTGTTTTTGGATTATGAAACCTATGCGTTGAAATTCAAAGATGAAGAGGAGTGCAAGGCATTTTATGAACTTGCCCGTGCAATGAAGTTTAAGTGGTGGAATAACAAGCCAATTAAAAAAGACGAAACTTGTGAAAAATATTTAACCTTTAATGCAGACGGAACAATTTGGTATTTAAGTCCAATTCATTTTGGAATGTTGAAAGAAGCTGGCAAAGCAAAGTGTTGCAATTTTGCTGATTTTGCTCAAATTGTTGAAGGCTTGAGATATAAGAATTTTGATGAAATTTTTAAAGACTATGGTCACATCTTCATTTCATTTGAAAATGATAATGAGCGAAAAGAGTTTTTGAACTTTGCAAAAAATTGTGATTGCAAGTGGGTAAATGGCAAAGAAATTAAGTCTGACGACACTTGTGGAATTTTTGCTGGAATTTCAAAAAACAAAGTCATTGGCAATGTTAGCCCAATGATTTGGCACTATGCGTCAAAGTCAAACAACAGTGATGTTTTGATGCTAACTTGGAAGGCATTTAAAAAGAATGCATCTTTGCCACTTACAGAAAAAAATGAACTGGAAGCCGATGAAACAAGCGAGGAAAAATTATGAGAAGAATTTTGACAAGTGAAAGTGTAAACATTGGTCACCCAGACAAAACTTGTGATGTTATTGCAGATGCGTTTTTAGATGAGGCGCTTAAACAAGACAAAAACAGCCAAATGGCAGTTGAATGTGCAATTAAAGATGATAAATTGTTTATCTATGGCGAAGCAACTACAAAAGCCAAAATTGACTATGACACAATTGCAAAAAACATTTTGAAAGACATTGGTTATAAAAACGAATTTAAGATTATAAAAGAAATTTCAGAGCAAAGCCCAGATATAAACCAAGCAGTTGTAAAAACAAAACTCTGTGCCAACGACCAAGGAATTTGTTTTGGCTATGCCACCAATGAGACCAAGGAATTTATGCCACTTCCAATATTGCTTGCACACAAGTTGATGAAGCAATATGAAATTTTTAGGCAAAGCAACAGCACAAAATATTTTGCCGATGCAAAATGTCAGGTTTCTGTTGCTTATGAAAATGACAAGCCAGTTGAAATTTCAACAGTGCTTGTTTCTTGCTCGCATAATAAAGATTTGCCTCACCAAGAAATTGAAAAAGATATTTGGAAAAATGTTGTTGATGTAGTGCTTAAAGAATACAAATCAATTTCAAAAAATGTTGATGTGATAATAAATCCTAGTGGCAAGTTTACAATTTGGGGCAGTTTTGGTGACAGTGGTTGTGTTGGCAGAAAAATTGTTGTTGACACTTATGGTGGTGCAAGTAAGGTTGGCGGTGGCTGTTTTTCTTCAAAAAACGCCACAAAAGTTGATAGAAGTGGAGCATATTATGCAAGATATGTAGCAAAAAACATTGTTGCGCACAACTTGGCTGATAGGTGTGAAATTGAAGTTTCTTATGGCATTGGAATGGACAAACCAATTTCACTTTGCATTGACACTTTTGGCACAGAAAAAGTTTCTGTGGACAGAATTATGGAGTATGTAAACAAAAACTTTGATTTTAGCCCTGACAACATAATTAAAGAACTGGACTTGCTTAAACCAATTTACAAGCAAACTGCTTGCTATGGACACTTTGGACGAGATGAATTTTCTTGGGAGAAAATTAAAAATTGAAATAAACAATTCCTAACTCATTTTTAAACAAACTGCAATTTTTTGTTGAATTTGTTAAAAATATATTTGAAATTATTATACAAAAAGTTACTTAAAAGTTATAATATTACTGATTTAAGGAGGATATTATGAGTTTGGTTAAAAAAATAAGTTGGGCAAGCATTGTCTTTTCAATTTTGGAAATTGCACTTGGCATTTGCGTAATTTGTATGCCAAATGAAACACTTTTAACATTTTGTTATTTGGTTGCATCTCTTGTTATTGTTGCAGGCGTTGCAAGCATTGTAAACTTTTTTGTTTACGGCTTTGACCCATTTGGACTTATGAAAGGCGTTTCAGAAGTTGCACTCGGAACAATTTTTGTTTTGCTTTCTCCAACATTTGCTTCACCAGAGATTTTTTCTAGTGTGGCAGGAATTGTAATGTTCATTGCAGGAATTTTGAAAGTTCAAAATGGTGTTGATGCAAAAAGGGCGTATGTTAAAGAGTGGTGGACATATTTGGTTTATGGCATAATTCTTTTGACATTTGCAGTTGTTTTGCTTTGCAATCCATTTGGTGGACAAAAAGCACTCTTAATTTGCCTTGGTGCACTTTTGCTTGTTGATGCTGTGTTTGATGTTTACGTTACAATTGCAGTCAACACAAAAATTAACAGAGTTAAAAAGATAATTAAAGAAACTTACAATGTAGATGAAAAATAGTAAACAAAAAAGAGCATAGTTTGATTTAACATGAGGGTTATTTCAATTATGCTTTTTTTATTTAAAATTTTAAAATATTGATTGTTGTGTCTTTTTGTTTGCCTTTATTTAAGTTTTTGTTGATGCATCCAAATTTTCATAACAAGTTTGTGTGGCATAAATTTTACAAGCCTGCGTTGAGAAACTGCTTTGCACCCATAGGTTGAAAGTTCTTTTCGTTTTTTTGCATCTGCAAATGCTTTGTCAATCACTTTTTGTGCATCATACATAACAACATATTTTTTTACAACTTGATTTTCAAGGTCAACTGCTCGTTTGAAAAACTGAGTTTTTGTCCAATATGGACAAACGCAAGTCACAGAAATTTTTTGCTTTTTAAGTTCCATATTAAGTGCACGAGAGTAACTTACAACAAAGGCTTTTGTTGCAGAGTAAACATTGATGTATGGCACTGGTTGAAACCCTGCGATGCTTCCAAACTGCACAATTCTGGCACCATCATTCATATATGGCAAAACTGTTTCTGTCATATACACAAGTGCCTTGCAGTTTAGGTCAATCATATTCATACTTTCTGAAAGCGGAATTGCGTCATATCTTCCAAATTTTCCAAAGCCACTGGCGTTTACAAGCCACTTAACATTTGGCTTTTGTTCTTTTAGTGCATCAGTTATTTTTTGCAAATTTTCTTGCAAAGTTAGGTCATAAGCAAAAATTTTACTTTTTGTTTTTAATTCTGACGCAGTTTGCTTCAATTTTTCTTCACTTAAGGCAACAAGCCAAAGTTCATCAAGATTTTCTTCGTCTAGCTTTTTTGCAAATTCTTTTCCCATTCCACTTGATGCACCAGTTACAATTGCAATGTTCATATAAATCTCCCTTTAAATTATTGACTATATTTTTATTGTAATACATTGAAAACAAATTGGCAAATAAAGTGAAATGTTGGCAATAATATTTTTGTTTGTTTTGCAATGCAAATTTTTTGTGATAAAATAAAGTGGGTAAAAATTATGTTAGAAGTTAAAAATATATGTTATAGTGTTTTGGAAAATGGAAAAGAGAAAGTGATTTTGAACAATGTTTCTTTTTGTGTTGCCGATGATGAAAATTTGGTTATAACCGGTCACAACGGAAGTGGGAAAAGCACTTTGCTTAAAATTATTATGGGAATTGTCAAACAAACAAGTGGACAAATTTTTTTTGATGGAAAAGACATTTCAGAACTTTCAATTGACCAGCGTGCAAAACTTGGCATTGCTTTTTCGTTTCAAACACCAGTGTGCTTTAAGGGAATGACCGTAAAAAGACTTTTGGAACTTGCATCAAATGACAAAAAAAGTTTTGATGACTACTGCAACATTCTTTCAAAACTTGGGCTTTGTGCAAGAGATTATTTAAATAGAGAAGTAAATGCAAAACTTTCTGGCGGTGAGCAAAAGCGAATTGAAATTGCAACAGTGCTTGCACGCAATGCAAAACTCAATTTGTTTGATGAGCCAGAGGCTGGAATTGACATTTGGAGTTTCGACAATTTGGTTAATATTTTTGAAAAGAAACAATGCTCAAATGTGATTGTAAGCCATCAAAAAGCACTTATTGAAAAGGCAGACAAAATTTTGCTATTAAATGCAGGAAAAGTTGAGTTTTTTGATGAGAAAAACAAAGTTTTGCCATTTCTTAATGGGAATGGTTCTTGTGAAAAATTGAGGAGATAAAAATGGACAAAATAAATTTGGAATTATTAAAGCAAATTGCCGATTTAGAGGGCATTCCACAAGGCGCATACAATTTTAGAATAAACGGAAAAGGTGAAGGCAGACGCTCAACTGATGAAATTGAGATTGTGTCTAAAAAAGATAAACCGGGCATTGACATTTATATAAAGCCAAACACAAAGGGCAAAAGTGTTCATATTCCAGTTATGATTTCACAGGCAGGGCTTAATGATTTGGTTTACAACGATTTTTATGTTGGCAAAAATTGTGATGTTACTATTGTTGCTGGTTGCGGAATATACAATTGTTCAAATAGTTTAAGTGAACATGATGGCATTCACACTTTTCACATTGAAAGTGGCGCAAAGGTTAAGTATGTTGAAAAACATTTGGGGCTTGGAACTGAAAATGCACAAAGGGTGCTAAATCCCACAACAAAAGTTTTTATAAAAAAAGATGGTTTTATGGAAATGGAAACAACTCAGATTGGTGGCGTTTCATTTGCAGACAGAAAAACATTTGCAAAACTTGCCGATGGTGCAAGACTTGTAATTAAAGAAAAAATTTTGACAACTCAAAATCAAACAGCAAAAACAAAATTTCAAGTTTCACTTGTTGGCAAAAAAAGTAGTGTTGATGTGCTTAGTAGGTCGGTTGCAAAAGAAGATTCGAAACAAAACTTCAGAAGCGTTGTAATTGGCAAAAATGAGTGCTTTGGTCATGTTGAGTGTGATGGCATAATTATTGGAAACGGCAAAATTGTGTCAACGCCAGAAATTAGGGCAGAGCACATTGAAAGCACTCTTGTGCACGAAGCGGCAATTGGCAAAATTGCGGGAGATGAGATTGTTAAACTTCAAACTTTGGGGCTAACTGAAAAGCAAGCAGAAGATGAAATTATTGCAAGTTTTATGCTTGAAAACTAAATGTAAAAAAATTGTAAAAACAACTTTTAAACGGCAAAAACAATTGTTTTTGTTTGACAAATATCTCAATTGAAGTTAATATATATCTATAAGTGATGAATGCAAGCAAGTAGTTGCAATTTGACCAAAAGAGAACAGGTGTCGTGGCTGAAAGCACTTGTGGCAACAAATTTCAATGAATTTCGGTGCAGGAACTTCTGGCAGAAATGTCGGGTGGTAGCAAGTCCACACAAAACTTATGACAAGGTGGTTGCAAAGGCAACAATTAGGGTGGTAACGCGGTTTTTAAAGTCGTCCCTTACTTAAAAAGTATGGTCGGCTTTTTTGTTGACAAAAAGGAGAAATATGAAAGAACAAATTGATGTGTTAAAGGAACAATTTAACAATGAAATGAGCACAGTTCAAAGCAACGCAGATGTCGAAAATATGCGAGTTTCTTTCCTTGGCAAAAAGGGAAAAATTACGGAACTTATGCAAAGTTTAAGAAATTTGACATCTGATATGAAGCGTGAAGCTGGCATTTCAATTAACAATTTCAAACAATATGTTGAAGATGCAATTGAAAACAAAGTTGCAGAACTCAAGCTCATGGAACTTCAAAGAGAAATTAACAGTGCAGAGCGAATTGACATAACAGAGCCACTTAAAGTTTCAAGTGGAAGTTTGCATCCAATTACAATTGTGCAAAAAGAAGTTGAAGAAATTTTTAAGAGTATGGGCTTTATGGTTGAAGATGGAAACGAAGTTGAAACGGAATACAACAACTTTGATGCCGTAAACATTCCACGCACGCACCCAGCAAGAGATATGCAAGACACATTTTGGCTTGACAATGGCGAAGTTTTAAAAACTCAAACAAGTGCAGGTCAAAACAGAATTTTGAAAAAATATGGTGCACCTTGCAGAGTTATCTTTCCGGGCAGATGTTTCAGAAACGAAAGCGTTGATGCAAGCCATGAAAACACCTTCTTTCAACTTGAAGGCATTATGGTTGGCGAAGACATTAGCATTGCAAATTTGATTTACTTTATGAAAACAATGCTTTCAAAAGTTTTGAAGAGAGATGTAAATGTAAGGCTTCGTCCCGGTTACTTCCCATTTGTTGAACCGGGCTTTGAACTTGATGTTAGTTGCCCATTTTGTGGCGGAACAGGTTGCCCAACTTGCAAACAAGGTGGCTGGATTGAACTTTGTCCTTGTGGAATGATTCACCCAGAAGTTTTGCGTATGGGTGGAATTGACACAACAAAATATCAAGGTTTTGCGTTTGGACTTGGTTTAACTCGTCTTGCAATGATGAAATACAATATCAAAGAAATAAGAACACTTAACAGTGGAAATTTAAAATTTTTGCATCAAACAAAGATTAGATAAGGAGAAAATATGAAAATAAGTTTAAATTGGATTAGTGACTTTGTAGATTTAAGTGGAATTGATTATGCCGAACTAATCAAGCGTTTCACTCTTTCAACAGCGGAAGTTGAAGATATGTATAAAGTTGGTGCTGATGTGAGTGGAATTATAGTTGCAAAAGTTTTAACTTGCAAACCACACCCAGAAAGCAACCATTTGCATCTTTTGACTGTTGACACTGGAAAAGGTGTTGTTGACTGCGTTTGTGGCGCAAAAAATGTTAGAGAAAATATGCTTGTTGCTTTTGCACCTGTTGGAAGCCACGTTGTTGGCGGAGAAATTAAGGAAGCAACAATTGCCGGCTACAAAAGTCAAGGTATGTGTTGCAGTAGAGAAGAACTAGGGCTTGAGGAAAAAAGTGATGGCATTTGGGAGATTGTTGACGACCTTGCACTTGGCGCAGATTTGAAATCGGTTTATGAAATTGATGACACAATTTTTGAAATTGACAACAAAAGTTTAACAAATCGTCCTGATCTTTGGGGACATTATGGCATTGCAAGAGAAATTGCTGTGCTTTTGAATAGACCCCTTAAAAACATTGTTGTTGACGACCTTGGCTATTACGCTCAAATGCAAACAATTCCTGTTGAAGTTTTAACAAACAATTGTTTTAGATACAGTTGCATAAAGGTTGCAAACATAACAAAAAATCAAAGTCCAGAAAATGTAAAAATTAGGCTTTACTATTGCGGTATGCGTTCAATCAATTTGCTTGCAGACTTAACAAACTATGTAATGCTTGAAATTGGTCAACCAATGCACGCTTTTGATGGCAATGCTGCACAAAAAATTGAAGTTAAGGAAGTTAGGGACCAACTTGAATTTCAAACTTTGGACAAGCAAACACGAACACTTAAACAATGCACTGTGTTAATTTGCAATGAAGAAAAGCCAATGTGCATTGCTGGTGTTATGGGTGGCCTTGAAAGTGAAGTTACTCCAAACAGCACAAGTGTGATTTTGGAAGGCGCATCTTTTGATGCAACCAGCATAAGAAAGACTGCAAGTTATTTGGCGCTTAGAAGTGAAGCAAGTGCAAGATATGAAAAGAGTTTAGACCCAGAACTCACAACTGTTGCAATTGGCAGATTTTTGCACATTTTGCGTTTGATTGATGGCAACGCTCGTGTTGTTTCTGGCCTTAGTGACGTTTACACTCACAAATATCCAAAACGTGTAATCACCACAACAATGGATTTTATCAATCACTACATTGGCATTAAACTTTCAAGTCAATATGTTGTTGATGTGCTTTCAAGTTTGGGCTTTGGTGTTAAAAATGATGGTTTCCAACTTGAAATTGAAGTTCCGTCTTACAGAGCAACCAAAGATGTTACAATTCCAGTTGACATTGTTGAAGAAGTTTCAAGAATTTATGGCTACGACAACATTAAACCTTTGCCAGTAACAGAAAAAATTGAACCTGTTGAACAACAGCGTGAACATTTGCTTGAATATGATGTAAAATTGCAACTTGCTGAAAAATTTGGGCTTAATGAAACCCATAGTTATTTGTGGAATGACAACGCCGAACTTAAAGATTTGAACATTGAAACAACCAGCCACATCAAAATTTTGAACAATATTGTTAGAGAAAACAATGAAATTAGAAGTGAAATTGCTCCAACAATGTTAAAAGTTGTTGCAGACAATGTCTCATATTCTCAAGATTTTGGCGTGTTTGAAATTGGCAGAGTTGTTACTGGTCTTGATGAAAACAACTTGGCAATTGAAAAGAAACATTTGGGCATTTCTCTTTGCAGTTTTGATAAAACCGAAAAAGAGCTTTATCTAAAAGCAAAAGAAATTGTTGAAAGTTTGGTTACAGAATTTTTGAACAAAAAGGTTGAATACAAATTTAGGCAACAAACCAAAAACTTTGTTCACCCAATTAATAACGCAGATGTTTTGGTCGATGGCGAAGATATTGGCTACATTGCACTTTTGCACCCACTCACACGCAATGCAATAGACAAAAAGGCAAAAGTTGTGGTTGTTGAACTTGATTTTAGCAAGTTTGCATCAATTGTTCCAAATAAAATTGAAGTTAAACTTTCAAGCAAGTTCCAAGCAACAACACTAGACTTTAACTTTGTTATGGACAAAAATGTTGTTTATGCCGACAGCGTTGAAAACTTGTCAAGAGTGGTTACGCCATTAAACTACACAATTGACCTTAAAGATATCTATGTTGATGCAACAAAACTTTTTGGCAAAAAATGTGTTACCTACACAGTTACTCTTTGGAGTGATGACCACACAATGACTGGCGATGAAATTGACACATTCTCAAATGCTTTCATTCAAAACGCATCAGTGTTTGGCTATGATTTGAGATAAAATTGCTTTAATTAAAAGATGGCATTGACAACTTGTTGAGATTAAGCAATAACAATATATTTTTGTGAAAATTGATTTTGTTTATTTTGGCAAAGTAGATATAATTGACGAAATTGCATTCAGCAAAATGTTGTTATATAATGCTTTAAAAAGCAATTTGCCAAAAATATTGTGAAAAGCAAAAAATATAATTTAAAAACTCATTTAAAAATGTTTGTGTTTTTAGATGAGTTTTTTGTTTGAAAAAAATGGAAAAAATAGTATAATCAAACTGATGAAGATTTTAAAACCAAGTTTTTATGACAATTTTAAGTGCCTTGCAGATGGTTGCAAAAATAGTTGTTGTTCGGCAGGTTGGCAAATTTCTGTTTCAAAAAATGAAATTGCAAAGTTGCAATTTTGTGGCGATGACTCGCTTGCAAAAAACGAAAATTTTATTAAATGCCAAAACGAATTTTGCATCAATCTTTTGGACAAAAAATGTCCATATTTTGAAAATGGTCTTTGCAACATTGTGCTTAAAAAAGGCAATGACTTTTTGTTTGATGTTTGCAAAAATTTTCCACGAAATTTTAATCAGACAAAATCTCATTTAGAAATGCGACTGAGTATTGCTTGTGAAGAAGTTTGCAGGCTTTTGCTTAAACAAGAAAAGTTTGAATTTAAGACAGAAAACAATCACAACTTGATGATAAAAACAAATGATAAAAATTTTGGAACTAGACAGCAAATAATAAATATTTTGCAAGACAGAACAAAAAATTTGAGACAAAGAGTTGAAAGTGCAAACACATTTGTTGGCGCAACAATGCCAATTTTTGAAAAATCAATTTTTGAAAAATTAGAGTGGCTTGAAGACAAAAACAAAAAGATGTTTTGCGACCTAAAACCACTTGAAAATTTCAAAAGTGAAACGTTCAGTGAAACTCAAATTGAAAATTTGTTTGTGTATTTTGTTTTTAACTATTTTGCAAATGGTTCAATTAAGTTTTGTAATGGTGCTATTTTTAAGTTTTGCGCTTTTTCAGTTATGTGCTGTTTGAGCCTTGCAGATAAACTTGAAAAATCAAATTATGAAAGCAAGGCAATTGACGCAATGTTGATGTTTGGCAGAGAAATTGAAAGCTCATCAAAAAATGTTGAAATTATATTGGAGAATTTGAAGTGAAAATTTTTGATGTTATTATTGTTGGTGGTGGTGCAAGTGGCAGTGTTTTGGCTTGTATGCTTGCAAAAAATGGTGTTAGCGTTTGTGTTTTTGACAAAAATGAAAGTGTTGCAAAAAAATTGCTTGTTACTGGAAATGGCAAGTGTAATTTGACAAACAAAAATTTGAGCAGTGAGTTTTATAACCAAAACATAGATGATTTTTTGAAATTTGGCACGGCAGATACAACACAATTTTTTAAAACAATTGGACTTGAAACATATTTTGACCAAGCAGGGAGATGTTACCCAATTTCAAACACGGCAAAATCAGTTGTTGCTGTGATTGAAAATCAGTTTAAAAAACACAAAATCAGTTTTGTTGGTGGTGCAGAAGTTCAAAGTGTAAAAACACAAAATGGCAAATATATGGTTGAATTAGGCAATGAAACATATTGTTCAAAAGCAATTGTTTTTGCAACAAACCTTTGCCAAAATGTTAAAAATATTTTGAGTGGTTTTGGCATTTCAACCTTAAAAGAAAATCCAAGTTTGGTGGCGCTTAAAACAATTCAAAACACAAAACGACTTGATGGCACAAGACTTGAAAATGTTTGCGTTAAAGCAGAGTGCAATGGAAAAACCAAAACAGAATTTGGCGAAGTTCTGTTTAAAAAACAAGGACTTAGTGGGATTTGCATTTTTAACATTTCAACCTTGTTTGCAAGATTTGGAAGTTTTGTTGGAGAAGTTACAATTGACATATTCCCAAAACTTTCGCATAGTGATATTGTGGGCATACTGCAAGAAAACTCAAAAATATTTGATAATGTTTTTGAATTGCTTGTTCCGCTTATGCAAAAAGAAGTTGCTCGTGAAATTTTGAAAAGAGTAAATTTAGATGAAAACTTTTGTTGCAATTTATTAAGTGAAAAAGATTTTGAAAACTTGGCAAAAGAAATAAAATATTTTAGTTTTGATGTTTGTGGCGCTTATGACAACAATCAAGTTTTGTGTGGTGGTGTTGACCTAAAATATTTGACAAGTTCACTAGAAAGCAAGGTGCAAAAAAACTTGTATTGTTGTGGTGAACTTTGTAATGTAGATGGCGAATGTGGTGGCTACAACTTGCAATGGGCTTTTGCAAGTGCAAATGCAGTGGCAAAAAATATTATAAAAAAACAATTGAGGTGATTTATGGATTTGGTGGTTTTGGCTGGTGGAATGGGAAGCCGATTTGGTGGAGCAAAACAAATTGAAGGCATTGATGAAGAAAACAATTTCATTATGGACTATTCAATTTTTGATGCCATTGAATGTGGCTTTGAAAACATTGTTATCATTTGCCAAGAAAAGCATAAAAACGTGTTTGAGAACACTGTGCTAAAGCGTGTAAAAAATAGAGTAAAAGTAAAATTTGTCGTTCAAAACGATGATATTTTGCAAAAATACGGCATCGAACGTGAAAAACCACTTGGAACTGCTCATGCAATTCTTTGCGCAAAAGATGTTGTTAAAGACAATTTTTGTGTTATAAATGCCGATGATTTTTACGGCAGAGGTGGCTTTGAACTTGCGCAAAAATTTTTGGAAAATGCCGATAGGCAAAAAAGTGTTTTTGCAAACATTGTCTACAAACTCAAAAACACTCTCAGTGAAAATGGAGCAGTAAAGCGTGGAATTTGTGAAGTTGAAAATGGCAATATTAAAAAGATAACTGAATGCTCAATTGAAGTTGTTAATGGCAAAATTTGTGCAACAGAACTTGACACAAACAAAAAGTTTTGTCCAGATGAAAATGCACCAGTTTCTATGAATATGTTTTGCTTAACACCAAAAATTTTTGACTTTTTGCAAAGTGAATTTGATGCTTTTGCAAGCGATTTAGAAAACTTGAAAACAAAAGAGTTTTTGCTTCCACGCACAATTGGCAAAATGTGCTCCAAACATTTGACAGAACTTAAAATGGTTGAGTGCAATGAAAAGTGGATTGGAATGACCTACAAGGAAGATAAACAAATTGTTGTTGATGAGCTTAAAAAGTTAAAAGACCACGGAATTTATCCAAAAAAATTGTGGGAATGAGTTGTTGATTATGGCAACAATTTTTTAATTTGAGAGCAAATAACAATTTGAGGAGTTTTTGTTTTGTGATATAATATCATAGACAAGGGTTTTACTAAGTCGTTAAAAAATTTGCAAACAACACAATTGGCTATTTATTTTGACATGTCGCATTATAAATTTTTTGATTTCAATTTAATTTTATATTACAAAGGTGGCATTATGATTGAATTTGATGAAAGAGCAAACAAAGCAGTTAATATGTTGCAACAAAGTGGATTTGAGGCATTTTTTGTCGGTGGTTGTGTTAGGGATGGCCTTATGAGCAAAGAATTGCACGACTTTGACATAACAACAAATGCTTTGCCAAAGCAAATTTGTGATGTTTTCAAGGGCTTTGAAACAATTGAAGTTGGCATTGAGTTTGGCACAGTTGTTGTGATTGTTGATGGTCTTTCAATTGAAATTACAACCTACAGAAAAGAGAGTGAATATCTTGACAACAGGCACCCATCAATGCTCACTTTTTCCACCAGTTTGGATGCCGACCTTTCTAGGCGTGACTTTACAATAAATGCACTTGCATACAACAAACAATGTGGCATTGTTGACCATTTTGGCGGACTTGATGACATAAAAAACAAAAAAATCAAGTGTGTTGGCAATCCTGATGAGCGTTTTAAAGAAGATGCTTTGCGAATTTTGCGGGCACTTCGCTTTGCATCGGTTTTGGGTTTTGAAATTGATGATGAAACAAAAAATGCAATGCAAAAGAACAAAGCGCTTTTAAAAAATATTTCTGGCGAAAGAATTTTTGAAGAACTTTGCAAAATGATTGTTGGCAAAAACATTAAAGATGTGCTTATAAACTATGTTGATGTGCTGGCAGTTGTCATTCCAGAACTTTTGCCAATGAAAAACTTTGACCAGAAAAATATTTGGCATATATATGATGTGCTTACGCACACTGCCGTTGCAGTTTCAAGTGCAAAAGAAGATTGCATAATTAGAATTGCACTTTTGTTTCACGACATTGGCAAACCAAAAAGTTTTTTCACAGATGAAAAAGGCGTGGGACATTTTTATGGCCACCCAAAAATAAGCAAACAAATTGCAGAAAAAAATTTGACAAAATTAAAGGTGAGCAACAAAATTAAAAATCACATTTTGTTGTTGGTTGAAAATCACGACATAACAATGAATGTTGATGAAATAAGCATAAAAAAATTGTTGAGCAAATTTGGAGAGCAGGTGTTTGATGAACTTGTCGAAATTCATAGATGTGATTTGCTTGCGCAAAATCCAAAATTTCATTATCTGCTTAAAAATTATGACCAAATTGAAAAACTAAAAAGACTTATTATTGCAGAAAATCAATGCTATTTAAGCAAAGATTTAAAAATTTCTGGCACGGACATCAAAAAACTTGGGCTTAACGGCAAAGAAGTTGGCAAGGCTTTGGAGCTTTGCCTTAGAAATGTTATTGAAAATAAATTGAAAAATGAAAAGGAAGATTTGATTTTGTATGTTAAAAATAACATAAAAAATATACAAAATTTTTGTAGAGAAAAAGATGAATGATTATGAAAAAATTTTAAACTCACTTTCAAAATCAAAATTTAGAAGTCACTTTAAGTTGAGTAAAAAAGATAAACAATATGTTTTGGAAAAGGGTTATAACACAATTTTAAGTCACGCAACTGATTTTGTTAAAAAACGACTTGCACCAGCAGTGATACCAAACGATGGAAAACAAACACCAATGCATGGTCACCCAGTTTTTGTTGCACAACACGCAACAGCAACTTGTTGCCGGGGGTGTTTGTGCAAGTGGCACAAAATTGAGCAAAACAAACAGCTTTCTGAAAGTGAGCAACAATTTGTTGTTGGGCTTATTATGGAATGGATTAAAAATCAAATGGAAAACTAGCACGCAATGTTTATAAAAAAATTTTAAGAAAATACTAAATTATGGTGTTTTCTTTTTTCTTTTTCAACTTTTTTTAGTATAATGAATTTGTAGGAGAATGTGTGAACGTATGGACAAATATTCATCAGAAAAATATTTTGAAACTTTAAACAAATATTGGCGTGCTGCAAACTATTTGAGTGCTGCACAATTGTATCTTTTGCAAAATCCACTTTTGCGTGACCATGAACTTTGTATGGACGATGTAAAGAAAAAACTTGTTGGACATTGGGGAACTGTTCCCGGTCAAAACTTTGTTTATGCTCATTGCGACAGAGTGATTAACAAATTTAACTTAAATATGATTTTCATATCTGGTCCTGGTCATGGTGGGAATTTTTTGGTTGCAAACAGTTATTTAGAAGGAGTTTATAGCAAAGTTTATCCAAACATTGCTCAAAACAAAGAAGGAATGACTCGCCTTTGCAAACAATTTTCTTTTCCGGGTGGGATTGGCTCTCATTGTGTGCCTGAAACCCCCGGTTCTATTCACGAAGGTGGTGAACTTGGCTACAGTTTGGCTCACGCTTATGGCGCAATTTTAGACAATCCAAACTTGATTGCCACAGCAGTTGTTGGCGATGGCGAATCTGAAACCGGACCACTTGCAACATCTTGGCACTTAAACAAATTTGTTGACCCTGCAAGAGATGGTGCAGTTCTTCCAATTTTGCACTTAAACGGCTACAAAATTAGCAACCCAACTTTGCTTTCTCGTATGCCAAAATCAACTCTCAAAAAATTGTTTGAGGGCTACGGCTACAAACCATATTTTGTTGAGGGCAGTGAGCCAATGTCTATGCACAGACAAATGGCAAAGGCAATGGATGCTTGCATAAAAGACATTTTTGCAATTCAAGAAAAGGCAAAACATAGCAAAGATTTTTCATATATGCCATTTCCAATGATAATTCTTCGCACTCCAAAGGGCTGGACTGGTCCAAAAGTTGTTGATGGAAAACAAATTGAAAACAGTTTCAGAGCGCATCAAATTCCACTTACAATGGAAAATGAAAGTCATTTGGCACTTCTTAAAAAATGGCTACTCAGTTATAAACCAAATGAACTTTTTGATGAAAATTACAAACTTAAAAAAGAAATTGCAAGCATTTTGCCGAAGGGCGACAAACGAATGACTGCAAGCAAATTTACAAATGGTGGTCTGCTTCTTAAAGAACTTGTAACACCAAACATAGAAGATTATGCTGTTAAATTTGAAGGTCACGGAACGGTTAAAACACAAGATATGTTTGAACTTGGTGGCTACATTAGAGATTTGTTTAAGCAAAACAAAAACAATTATCGAATTTTTAGCCCAGATGAAGCAATGAGCAACAGACTTTATAAAGTTTTTGACATTCAAAACAGAACTTTTGCCAGCAAAATTTTGCCAACAGATGAAAAACTTGCACTAGATGGCAGAATTATGGACTCTATGCTTTCTGAACACGTTTGCGAAGGTATGCTTGAAGGCTACATTTTAACAGGTAGGCATGGGATGTTTGACAGCTACGAAGCGTTTGCAACAATTGTTGACAGTATGGTCGCTCAACACGCAAAATGGCTTAAGGTTTGCAATGAAATTGAATGGCGTGCTCCAATTTCATCATTAAATTTAATTTTGACATCAAACATTTGGCAACAAGACCACAATGGTTTCACACATCAAGACCCAGGATTTTTGGACCATATTGCAAACAAAAAAGCAGATGTTGTTAGAATATATTTGCCGGCAGATACAAATTGCTTGCTTTCTTGCTACGACCACTGTGCAAAAAGCAAAAATTATGTTAATGTGATTGTTGCTTCAAAGCGTGATTCATATCAATGGCTTTCAATTGAAGAGGCAAAAGAGCATTGCAAAAAAGGTGCAAGCGAGTGGAAGTGGGCAGGACTTGGCAACACCAAAAAACCAGATTTGGTTATGGCTTGTTGTGGCGACACCCCAACACTTGAAACTTTGGCAGCAATTAAACTTATTAAAAAATATTTGCCAAAATTGAATGTTAGATTTGTTAATGTTGTTGACCTTATGAAACTAGTTTGCAGTGAGTCACATCCACATGGCATGACTCATGAAGAATACGACAATTTGTTTACAACCGACAAGCCAATTGTGTTTGCTTTCCATGGCTACCCACAACTTATTCATCAACTCACATACAATCGCCACAACTCAAATATTCACGTTGCAGGTTATAGGGAAGAAGGCACAATAACAACACCTTTTGATATGCGTGTTAGAAATCATTTGGACAGATATCATTTGGTGTTGAAAGCACTTAGATATTTAAATTTGCCAGCACCAGCAAAAAAGGCAATTGAAGATGAACTAAATGCAAAACTTGAAAAACACTATGCTTACATTAGAGAATATGGTGTTGATATGCCAGAAGTTGAAAACTGGAATTGGAATGACAAAGATTAAGTTTGCAAAACAAATTGAAAGTGAGTTGTTTTAAAATGAAATTTTAATTGCAATTTGAAAATTTATCTTGCAAAATAAGTTTTGTTGCAAAGTGCAGTGGATTTCTCTTTGTGAAATTTGTGCTTGCACAAAATGGATTTTAAAAAATTTTAATTAAATTTTTGTGATTAAAAAAATGGTTTAATTCATAAACAAAAAGTTAGATGTTTGCGCATCTAACTTTTTTAAATTTATCTAATTAAATTCAACTTTAACTTTCGCAGTGATTTCAATTTGGTTGTTCTCGGCATAATTTTGATTTTGTGCAAGTTCATAATAACATTTGTAAATGCAGTTCATATTGTAGCATTCTTCTTCAAAAATGTTTTTAATTTGCAAATTTTGGTCATTTAATATGGTTTTTGCCTTGTCTTTTGCATTTTCAATTGCACTTTTGAGCATATATTCATAAATTGCTTTGTAGTTGCTAACTTCATAATTTATGCCACAAACATTTGTAACTCCATTTTCAAGCAACTTGTCAATGCTCGCTTGAATGTTTTCAAGGTTGTTAATGGAGTAGTCAAAACTTAAATTTGCATAATAACCAACAATGCTTCGGTCAGCGCCTTCAAAATGTGGGTATGTGCTGAAATATGAAATTTGAACATCTTTGTTTTCAACACCCAATTCTAAAAGTGCAGTTTTAATTTTTTCAAAACAATCAAAAGCTTCTTGTTTTGCTTTTTTTACATCTAGGTTCAGAGTTTGAATGCTTGCATTAACTTTTGCTTTGTCTGGCAAAACTTTTTGAGTGCTTTGACCATAAATTGAAAGTGAAGTTGTGTCGCCCGTTGCAAAAACTCGGTTTTCTTTTGAAAAACAACTAAAAGATGCAATCATTGCAACACATAAAATAACAATAAAAATTTTTTTCTTCATATTGCTATGTTCTGCAACAATAAAAAAAATATTACCAAATTTTGTTAATTTTTTTGTTTTTTTGCAAAAAACTTTATTTTTACAAATCAAGTTTATTCGCTCTTGATTTTTAGAATATTGTATTGTATAATAAATACATAATAACTTTAAGTTATAGATTAGCACAGGAGTTTTGAATGCAATTTTCAAATATAGAAAAAGATTACATTGTTTTGTTCAATCTTCCAAGAGGAGAAAAGAATATTTTGGTTTGCCGAAAGAAAGCAGACGCAAAATATGATTTTTTTGTGCAAGATGGACTTGAATATCAGTTTGTTGATAAAAATACTGAAACTGAGCTAAGAAAAGAATTTAAGCCATTTTCAAACAATGGAAAATTTTGTTATGAATCATATTTGTTGGACGAAGGAAATGAAAAGAGGAAAAGAGATTTTGAACTCAAAGTAAATTCGCAAGTTGACATAAACACAATCAAAAAAAGCATATTAAATTTTGCAAACGGAATTGACTCTGATGTTAAGGATAAAGTCCGTGCAAGACTTGAAAATGTAGAACTACGAGAAGACGCCGACAATGACCCATTGGTTCCAGCATACTATATGGTTGGCGAAAATTCGGTATATGTCAACCCAAACAACTTGGGCACTTTTGATGCTCTTCATGTTTTAACTCACGAATATTTGCACTGCGCATCTTCAAAAGAAGCAAATTCAGATTGTGGTTTTAGCAATGCCATATTGTCTCTGTCAAAAGATGCTGACAATAGTTATGGCGTTATGGTTGGCAATGTTTTAAATGAATGTTTTACGGAAATTTTTAGTGAAGAAATTTTGCATAAAAAACATTTGGAAGACTTGGGTTACAATGCGTCATTTATAAATTCTGGTTATTATTTTTGTGCAAAACTTGTAAAGGCGCTGTATGACCAAATGGACAAAAATGCAGTTAAACAAGCATTTTTTGAGGCAGATGTTCTTAAATTTTATGATTTGCTAGCAAAAACATTTCATATAGATGATAAAAATCAAATTGTAAGGTTTGACTTTTTGCTTGAAGCACTGAAATGCATAATTGAAAATAAAAACAGAATGCCAATAAGGGATTTTGAAAAAACTGATTTAAATATATGCCTTTCTGAACTTGGCAAACTTGTTTGTGACTTTATTGCAAATAAATATGTTGCAGAAAATAAGAGTTTACAAAACAAAAAGCTGGCTGATTTCTTTGGCAAAGAATTGACAAGTGCAAAATTTGCGAATTTAATTGAGAAGCTGTCATCATATTTTGAAGCCATAAAAATTGATTGTAGCAGTCAACACCAAAGTGAAAATCTTAAAAGTATTTTAGATGTTTTTACAAGAGAAGTCGTTGAAAGAATGGCAAACGGCACAATGGAGTCTAATGTTTTGCCGGAGAAATTTAAAACTGTTGAAATGTATTCGTTATTACTGCACGCAGTGGCCATCGATAAAGTGCTTGTGGCTGATAAAAAAGTGCCAGTTATGAAATCTGCAAAAGTTTATGATGTATTTAAAGCATTGTTTAATCCAAAAAACTGCTACTTACCTAAAGATATAATTAAGCAAAAAGAAATTGTTGAAAAATTTGTTGAGAAGTGTGGAATGTTTCAGTTTGACTTGTTGTCACTTCTTCCAAAACCATTGGTTATTAATTGCATAAATTCTAGTAACAAAAATTTTTCAATTGCTTATAATGGTGACATAAATTTTGTTCTAAACAACATTAAATATATTGACGATAGAAAAACAACATCAAGTGCATTTATGTCATATTTAATTAAACTGATGTATGTGCAAGAAGATGATGTGGCTAAAAATATGATTGCTAAATATTGCAATGGCTTTGGTGATGACAAAGCCGTTGTTGCAGAATATTTGGAAAAGATGATTGAGCGCGATAGTTTTTTGCGTAAGCGCAATTTTGGAGGCGTGTTTCAAAAATTGAAGAGCGAAAATTCAACTCGTGATTATGAGGAAAGTTATGTTAAGTGAAATTGAAAAATACTATAACAAATTTAATGAAGACAAACGCCTTGATTCTCGTCACGGAAGGGTTGAATTTAACACATCAATGCACTTCATTTCAAAATACGCCAAAAAATTTAAAAATGCAAAAGTTATTGATATTGGCGCTGGAACAGGGAAGTATTCAATCGCTCTAAAAAAAATGGGTTGTGATGTTACGGCAGTTGAACTCGTAAAGCACAATTTAAGAGTTATTGAACAAAAAGACAAAACAATAAAAGCATTTCAGGGCAATGCACTCAATCTTAAAAAAATTGCTGATGGTCAGTTTGACATCACAATTTTGTTTGGACCAATGTATCATTTGTTTAGCACCAAAGATAAAATAAAAGCACTTCAAGAAGCAAAACGAGTTACAAAAGTTGGTGGGATTATATTTGTTGCCTATTATATGAACGATTATGCAATTATAAAACACGGCTTTGTTGATGGTAATATTGTGAAAAGTGTAGATGATAATCTTGTTGACAAAAACTTTAAAATATTGCCAAATCCAAGTGGTTTGTATTCTATGGAACGCATTGAAGACATAAAGTCTTATTCAAATCAATGCAAGCTTAAAAGATTGTTTATGTTTGCCCCAGATGGTGCAAGTGATTACATTAGAAAATCACTTAATGCCATGGATGAAAAAACTTTTGATTTGTTTTTGAAATATCAACTTTCAATTTGTAAGCGAAAAGAAATGTTTGGTGCAAGTAGTCACATTGTTGATGTATTGAAAAAGGTTGATTAAGGAGAAAAATTATGTTTGTAGAAAAAATTACTGAAAAACAATTGGACGAAATTTTATATTCAATTTTTGATAAATTTGAGATGACAGATGGCAGTGTGTTGAAGTTGGGAGAGTTTAACTACACAAGTGCACTTATTGACGGTTCAATTTGTGTTGTTTGTCAAGATGCACCAGAAATTTTAAGTTCAAATGTAGATAAAAACGGGGAAGCATCAAAAAACTTTTTAATGGTTCAAATTGATGATTTTAAAATTTGGACAAATTATAATGATGATTACAAAAACCAAAAGCTTGCAAAAGACAATAAAAAAATTTTAAAGCCCATTGACCTAAACAAGCTAAACAAAAAATACAGACAAATTATGACAGAGTTTTTTGGAAAAGAGTATGAAAACGCAATCGAAAATGAAGAATTAAGTATGTAAAGAAAGAGCAATTGAAAAAATCAATTGCTCTTTTTGTTAACCACCTGCTCCTGTTGGTCCAGTTGGCCCAGTTGCGCCACTTGGAATTGTTAAATTTAAAACAAAGTTTGGCGCAGTGCCTGTTATTGATGCTGCTGCTTGTGTGCCCGGATTTCCTGTTGTTACAGTTCCAATTGTGATGACCGGAGTTGCGCCGGTAGCTCCAGTTGGTCCTGTCGGTCCGGTTGGTCCAGTAGGACCAGTAGCGCCACTTGTTCCTGCTGTTCCAGTAGCACCGGTAGGACCTGTTACGCCGGTAGCCCCAGTAGGACCTGTTGCACCAGTTGGACCGGTTGCTCCTGTTCCAGTTGCGCCGGTAGGTCCTGTCGCGCCTGTTGGTCCAGTAACACCTTGAATTCCTTGAACGCCTTGCAACCCTTGAACACCTTGTGGGCCTGTTGCCCCTGTAGGACCTGTTGGTCCGGTTGGTCCAATAGGCCCAGTTGGTCCGGTTATGCCAGTAGATGGTCCTGTTGGACCCGTTGGTCCGATGGGACCGGTTGGACCAGTTGGTCCAGTTGCACCGCGGAATATTGGTGGCCTGCCACATTGAACAGGTCTGCAACAGCGACCTCTTACAATTCTGTTTGCCATAAAAAACCTCCTTTCAATTTTCTAAACCATAATATGTTTTGCATTTGGGTTTTTGTTCACTGACAATGTAAAAATGTTTTGCATAAATATCTTTGTAAAAATATTTAAAAATTTTTTAAAAAATTTACATAAAATTGTTGACAACATTTAAATATGTGCTATAATATTAGCAGTCAATGATAAAGAGTGCTAGCAATTAGTATTATATCTTGTCAGTTGACATGGAGGTTTATTATGAGAGATATTATTAACAAAGATGAAGTAAATATGTTGGAAGATGTTTTTGGCGACTTGTTCCGTCCTTATGACAGAAGAGCAATGCAAATGAAAACGGATATTAAGGAAGATGAAAAACAATATGAACTTGATGTTGAAATGCCAGGTTTCAAAAAAGAAGAAATTAACATTGATTTGAATGATGGCTATTTGACAATCAATGCAAAGAGAGAAGATAAACACGAAGAAGGCAATGAACACGGCAAAAAATTTGTTAGAAGAGAGAGAAGTTATTCTGCTTCTAGAAGTTATTATGTTGGTGACAAAATTAAAGAAAATGACATCAAAGCAAAATATGAAAATGGCGTTTTAAGTTTGATTGTTCCAAAAGAAGAACCAAAAAAATTGCCAGAACACAAAATTCATATTGACTAGTCTATAATAATATGTTAGCAAAAGCATAACAAAAAGGTTATGCTTTTTGTTTTTATATTTAACTAAAAGCTGTTTTATTAAGTTTGGATTTCCATATTTATGGCTTATGAATTTAAGGTCTCTAGTATAAGATGGGTTTTCAATTTAGTTAAACAAACAAAAAGAACGGCAAACATTTATTTTTCTGTATTGACTTGGTGGCATTGGTGTGATAAACTAAATGTAGAGGTATAGTATGAATTTAAAAAGAGAAATGAACAAAATTGCAACAAAAATTGATAAACTTGGCGATTCGTTTGATAAAGAAAACTTGCGACTTAGCAATAGGAATTTGGTTTTGTTGAGAAAAGAAGATGACAGCGTGGAGATTGCCGTTATTGCAAACAGCAAAACAAAAAGGTGGATAAAAAACAATTTAGATGTTGATGTTGACAGTGCGCAATATGACAAAGTTGCTTACACAATTTATGGCGAACCTGTTAAACTTGAACAACGTGCAACAACAAAAATTGATAAAGTTGCATATAGTCCTTATTTCCAAAACAGAGAAGTTGTTGCGCTTTTTGATTATAGCAACAATTCAAACAGATTATTCTGGACAATTGAAAAGTTAAACACACTAGATAGTTTTAAGGCTGATGACAAGTTGAACATTATAAATTTGATGGTTTTGCAAGACAAATTGAATGAAGAGATTAAAAATAAAAAGCTTGCAAAAGAAGAAAAGAAAGATGAAGAAGAAAATGAAGAAGAAAATGAACTTGAAATGTAACAAAAAACTATATTCATTTATTAAAAAGTGACATATTGTCACTTTTTTAATTGCTTAAAATTACTAGACCTAAAAACAAAAATTGATGCAATTTGATTTGTGATGTCAATTTGTTTTGTAAGATATTGTAAATTTGATATAATGAAAATATGAAAAAAATAGAAAAGACAAAAAATAAAAAGGAAGACAAGAAAAAGCAAATTGCAAAAAACAACACAAAAAATTTTAAACAAAAATATTTTGCTTTTTATGATGATGTTAAGCATTACACCAACGGAAAGGAAGATTGGTGATGTTAAAAGATTTTGTCCAAATGGTTAAATGGCACGCTTGTGCCTTTTTTGATGCTGTTTGTCAAATTGATTGTTAAACCATTTTGTTTTGTGTTATAATCTATTGAAGGGAAATATTGTGAAAGAATTTAAAGATTTTTTAACCAGCAACAAAGACTATATTTCAGAACTTGAAAGCAAGGATAGAAATCCTCTTGTTTTTGCATTTGTTGGCGATGCCGTTTTTAGTTTGTTTGTGCGAACATATCTTGCTGACATTAGCACGGCAAAAGCAGGCGTTTTGCATGGCGAGGCAACAAAGTTTGTTAGGGCAAGTTATCAAAGTATGCTTTTAAAAGCACTTGATGATGTTTTGGACGAAACCGAAAAAAGAGTTGTGTTAACTGCGCGCAACACAAAAACAAACAATGTTGCAAAACACAGCAATTTGGAAGAATACAAACAAAGCACATCATTTGAAGCCTTGCTCGGCTACTTGTATCTCACTCACAAAAATGAAAGATTGCTTGAAATTTTGGAAATTTGCAAAAAATATATGGGAGAACAACTATGAAAGTTGAAGGAAAAAATGCAGTTGTTGAACTTTTTAGGTCAAACTCAAAGGTGGAAAAACTTTTGGTTCAACAAAATTTGAAACAAGAACTTGACAATATAATTATGCTTGCACTCAAAAGGCATATCAAAATTGTTTATGCACCAAAAGATGTTTTGGACAAGGAGAGCACAGTAAAAAATCATCAAGGCGTTATTGCCTATATAAATGGTTATGTTTATGCAAGCGTCGATGATATGTTTAAAGTTGCAAAAGAAAGGAATGAAGAACCATTTTTTGTTTTGCTTGATGAAATTGCCGACCCACACAATTTAGGGTCAATAATTAGGTCGTGCGAATGTGCAGGAGTTCACGGAATTGTCATTCCAAAAAACAGGTCTTGCCAAGTTAACGACACGGTTATAAAAGTTAGCACAGGTGCTTGCTTCAATATGAAAATTGCCTGTGTAAACAACATAAATGATTGCATACGAAATTTGAAAGAACAAGGTGTTTGGGTGTTTAGTTTGGAAGCCGATGGCGAAAGTATGTATAAAACCGACCTAACATTGCCACTTGCGCTTGTGGTTGGTAGCGAGGGTTTTGGAGTTAGCAAACTCACAAAAAAATTGAGCGATGGAGTTTTAAGTTTACCAATGAAAGGCAAGGTTAATTCTTTAAATGCATCAGTTGCAGGTGGTGTTGCAATTTATGAAGTTGTAAGACAACGTTTGAAGGGGTGAGATGAGCGAAGTAGAAATGATTGAAAAGGCAAAAACAGATGTTGACGCAATGGAAAAATTGCTTTTGCAATACAAACCACTTGTAAATTCCATTGCGCGAAAATATTTTTTGCTTAATGGTGATATGGACGATTTGGTTCAGGAAGGAATGATAGGACTATACAAGGCAATTAGCACATATAGTGCAGACAAAAATGCGTCTTTCAAAACTTTTGCAAGCATTTGCATAACACGCAAAATTCAAACAAAAATTAAAAAAGAAAACACAGCAAAAAACAGAGCATTTATGCAAGTGTTGGAACTTACAGAGCAAAATGACATTCCAAACGATAAAGAAAACCCAGAATATAACCTAATTAAAAAACAAACCTATGAGCAAATGCAAAAATGCATAGAGGAGCATTTAAGCCCTTTTGAAAAAAAAGTGCTAAATTTATATCTGGCAGGAAAGAACTACACAAGCATTGCAAATGAGCTTGAAACCGGTGTTAAAAGTGTTGACAACGCTTTGACAAGAGTTAGAATTAAACTTTCTCAATTTTTAGATGACATTAAGGACTAAATTGAGTATAATTTGTATTGGAGAATAAAATGGCACAACATCTTGCGTTATATAGAGAATTTAGACCAAAAACTTTTGATGAAGTGATAAGTCAGGAGCAGGTTGTAAAAACTTTAAAAAATCAAATTGAAACAGGCAACATAAGTCATGCCTACCTTTTTTGTGGCACTCGTGGAACAGGAAAAACCAGTTGTGCAAAAATTTTTGCAAGAGCAGTAAATTGTTTGCATCCAAAAAATGGCTCACCATGTTTTGAGTGTGAAGTTTGCAAAAACATTATGGCAAATGGCAATCTTGACATTGTTGAAATTGATGCTGCCAGCAACAACCGTGTTGATGAAATTAGAGATTTGCGTGACAAGGTTAACTATATGCCAACCGTTGGCAAATACAAAGTTTACATCATTGATGAAGTTCACATGTTGACGGATAGTGCTTTTAATGCATTATTAAAAACTTTGGAAGAACCACCAAGCCACATAATTTTTATTTTGGCAACCACAGAACCACAAAAACTTCCAGCAACAATTCTTTCTAGATGTATGCGTTTTGACTTTAAGTTTGTTGGTGAAAATGACCTTGTAAAGTTGCTTAAAAAAATATTTGACAAACTTGGCGTTGCCTACGATGAAAAAGCTTTGCATTTGATTGCTCGTGCCGGAAAAGGAGCAGTTAGAGATACGCTTAGCATTGCCGAAATGTGCAAAACCTATGCAAATGACAATTTGACATATAAGGCAGTTGAAGAGTGCTTGGGTGTTACAGATGAAAACACATTGTTTAATCTCGCAAACCTGATTGCAGAAAAAAATGGTGGAGCAATTATAGACACAGTTGACAATTTGTATAATAGTGGAAAAAATTTGAATGTTGTGGTTGATGATTTGTGCGAGTATTTCAAAAATTTGCTTGCCATAAAACTTAGCCCAAACTATAATTTGGAACTTCCAGAAAGCACAATTTTGCGATACAAAGAACTTGCAGAAAAGTGTGATGCAAAATTTTTGCTTGACTGTTTAAAAAAATTGACAGATGCACAAAACAATGTTAAATTTAGTTTAAACTCAAAAGCGTATTTGGAAACACTTTTAATTTCATTGTTCTTTGACGATAATTATGAAATTGAAATGCTTAAACAAAAATTGCAAACACTTGAGGCAAAACTTGCAGGTGGGGCAAATGTTAGGGTTGAAACAAGTGCACCAAAAAGTTTTGAGCAAAATGGCTTAAATGCTTCAAAACAAGAAAGTTTTGCAATGCCTAGTCAAAACCTAACACCAAAAGAAATTGTTGGAAGGCTTGTGAGATTTGCGCGTGAAAACGGCGAAATGTTGTTGTTTGCTGGCTTGAATGATGTTGAAAGTGCAAGCATAAGTGGCAACAAAATTATGTTTCAATGCAAAACAAGTGATTGTCAAGAATTGCTTGAAAAACATAGAGCAGTTGTGTTGGACTTTTTGAGTAAACAGTTTGGAATTGAAACTTTTGAAACATCACTTTTTGTTGACAAGAGCTTGGAAAAACAAAACAAACTCAGCGAAATGTTAGATGGAAAAGTTAGATTTGAAAATTAAAGGAGAATGATATGTATAATAATTTTAGAGGTGGCTTCGGCGGTGGAAATATGCAAAACCTTTTGCGTGAAGCACAAAAAATGCAAGAAGAAATGAAGAAGAAACAAGAGGAAATTGAAAACACAACTTTTTCTGCAACAGTTGGTGGCGGAATGGTTGAAGCATCTATGAATGGAAAATACGAAGTTGTTGCTTTAAACATTAAAAAAGAAGTTGTTGACCCAGAAGATGTTGAAATGCTTGAAGACCTTGTTAAAAGTGCAATCAATAGTTGCATTGAAAAAATTACAAAGGCAAAAGAAGACAGTATGCCAAGTTTGCCAAACGGAATGGGATTGTAATGAAAAACAACATTGAGTGTATGGATAGGCTTGTTAACAGTTTCACAAAATTGCCAACAGTTGGACAAAAAACTGCAGAAAGATATGCCTATGCAATAATTTCTATGGACACAGTTGATGTTGAGGAGTTTGCGCAAAATCTTTTAAATGCAAAGCGTAACATTCGCTACTGCAAAATATGTGGAAATTGGAGTGAAACAGAAATTTGTCCAATTTGCCAAAAACGAAGCAGTGAAATTATTTGTGTTGTAAAAGAGCCAAAAGATGTGCTTGCAATGGAAAAGATTAGAGATTTTTCTGGCACATATCATGTTTTGCACGGAACAATAAGCCCACTTGAAGGCAAAGGCCCAGACGACATACGAATTAAGGAACTTTTGGAAAGAATTTCGCAAGGTGGAGTTAAGGAAGTTATTATGGCAATGAATAGCGATGTTGAGGGCGAAGCCACAACAATGTATATTGCAAGACTTTTAAAACCCCTTGGCGTAAAGGTCACAAAACTTGCACAAGGCATTTCAATGGGCAGTGACATTGAATATCAAGACGAAGTCACGCTTTCAAGAGCACTTCAAGATAGGCGAGAAGTTTAAACAAGGATTTTATCCTTGTTTTTTTGTAGAAATTTTTTCGACAAAAAAGTCAAAAAATATCATATTCGCCTTTGTGACAAAAAATGACAAAAATGAATAAATAAAGTTGAGGTTGTTTATGAAATATGATGATTTTGCCACATTAAAGCCAGATATGTTTGAGCAAGTTGCAAAAGAATACAACAAGCAAAATTCCGGAAAAATTTTGAGCGTGAACAAATGTGGTCAAGTTGACCCAAATTTTGAAAGCGTGCAAAAAAAGATTTCGGGACTAAAAAAAATAATTGATGTTTTGCTACAAAACACAAAAAATAATGATGTGGCTTTTGTGCTTAAAAACATTAAAACCGAAGTAGAGTTGCAAGAGAAAAACATAATTTCTCTTGTTGGTCAAGAACTTGAAGCACTTTCTAGTGAAATACCACAAACATCTGTGTTTTGCAACAATTTGAAACTGGCAATTCAACTTTGCACAGAAATTGTGAAAGGTATTGTGATGCTTAAAGATAGTGACAATGTTTCTCAAAATGGGAAACTGCAACTTACACAAATTTTGTATCTATTTATTGAAATAACAAACAAATTTGTAAGTTTGTTTAGCGAGTGCAAATATCGCACATTGTTTTTCTGCAAGTAGAAAGTTTACAATGTTTGTTTAATGGAAATTTGTGTTGCAAAGCAAAAAACAAACATTTAAAAAAATATATATGCAGTGGTTGATGCTATTAAGGCATTGTTGTTAATTATAACAGATCTGCGAAAGCAAATTTGGTTTGCGAATGTAATGGACAAAACTACATCACTTAGTTTATATTATCGAAAGCCAGAGGCAAGCAGCCCAAAGGGATATTTGCCAATGGCTGATGTTTATTCAAACGGCGATGCTGTTAGTAATAACAGATTTGCGAAAGCAAATTTGGTTTGCGAATGTAATGAGCAAAACAACATCGCTTAGTTTATATTTCCCAACATTAAAATGCAAAGTTAATTTTAAACTTTGCATTTTAGTTTGCAGTTTCAATGTGACTAATTTTTTAAAATGTCGCATTAAAAATAAAACAATATTGCATTTTTAATAAAAGTGATATATAATGTGGTTGTATTTAAAAATTAGTGGCAAATTTTTCATTGGCGATAATTTTTAATATAGTAAAATTTTAGGAGTTTAAAATGGCAAAAAAGACAGATAAAGAGCAAGTGGATTATATAAACGATTTAATAAATCAAGTTATTACAGGTAAAATAAAACGAAATCCTGAAGACGATTTTCCAATAAAAAGATTAGCTTATTATTATTCACTTATGAAATTTAATGGTATGGAAGATAGTGAGGCCCTAAAATGTGCACAAGAAAAATCCTATGATGAATTAAAAAAGCTTACAAAAGTTGATGTTGAAAAAAGGATTGCAGATAGTATTTTTGTTGTGCAAAAATATTTGTTTAAAGATTTGGATATTGAAGATTTTGACATTGTGGCAAATGGGGCTCTAAACGATGGAACAATTATACCAATTGACTCAATGGAGAGTTATTTTGCTGCAATTACTGATGCTGTTATGGAAAGATATAATAATGATAGAATGTCATTTTATGACGATGTTTTAAAAATGGCAAGAGAACTTCATGATAAATTTGTTATTGATTATGCAAAAGACTATGCCAAAGGCAAAGATAATGGCGACCTAGATTTATATAAAAATTTGCCATTAGAATTGTTGGGAGAAGAAGGATTGGCTGATGTAATGTTCTTTATAAATCCAATCTTGAAAAAAATTTATTTATATCCTGTTGGTGGAATGTCTAAAATAGTAGATGGTGTTTATTTAATGAATTCGATATTTACAGAAAGATATGGTGGTTATGTAACAGATTTTCAAGAGAAAAACCACTTAAACACAGAAGAAGAATTGAAAGACTATATTAGAAATATTGGCAAAACATATAAAGCACTTGACCCAAAAAATGCACCAAAAGGACAAGAACAAATTTTTAAAGATAGAATTAACTATATGAAACAAGATGACAAAGTTGAAATTCTTTTCAAAGAAGTTCAAGATAAAAACCCAGCCAACTTCCTTGAATGGTTTGGAACATACGCGTATCTGCAACAAAAAAATAAAGATGACAAAAAACAAAACAGCGATGTTGAAGACGATGTCCAAGTTATGTAAGAATTTTGATAATTTATAATTATATTATCGGAAGCCAGAGGCAAGCAGCCCGAAGGGATATTTGCCAATGGCTGATGTTAATTCAAACTGTGATGTCACATTTATTGTGAAAGTTGCGAAAGCAACAAAAATTTGACTTGTTCAGATTTTGCATCACATAGATTATACTATCGGAAGCCAGAGGCAAGCAGCCAGAAGGGATATTTGCCAATGGCTGATGTTAATTCAAACTGTGATGCTGTTAGTTATAACAGATTTGCGGTAGCAAATTTGGTTTGCGAATGTAATGAGCAAAACAACATCACATAGTTTATAATATGCCATTTGTTTTATTGCATAATAAAATTTAATGTAGCACTAAAAATTTGTTTAATTTTAAGTGAGAAAATATTAAAAAATGTTATAGCAGTGCAATTTGCAATGGTTAAACAAAAAAAAGAATGTATTGATTCAACTTCAATGCATTCTCTTTTTTTAATTTGATTTAAGCTCGTGTTTCAAATTTTTTGATATTTATTCTCATTTATTGCTGTTTTCAGGTTGTTTTGGTTCAACAAGATTTGTTGCACCACAATATGGGCAAACAACACGATTTGTGCCATCAAACACAATTTCTGCACCACATTGATTGCATTTTTGTCTTGTTACATTTCCTTGAAGTGTTGCAATATCTTTGGCTTCAAATTGTTTTATGCCTTCTGCTTTAACAATGTATTCATTTTTAATTAAAACATAGTTTGGAAGATAGTTGTTTTGCAAACAGATGTTTATTGTGTCTCTAACTGTTTTTTCATCTTTTCCTGTTGAAGAGCAGAGAAGTGAAATTGTGTTAATTCCGCTTTGAACTTTTTGACAAATTTGGCTGTAATTTTTAAGTTCACCATATTTAATCCAAAACATTGGTGCACCATAAAAACCAAACACAATTAAAATGATTCCTGCAACAAGCATAATTGTTTTTGAATTGGTTGCGCCAAAAATTGTCATCACAACCCCAGCAACAAAACCAATTGAACCCAAAAGCGCAATCCAAAAATATGCAGATGTCTTTCTTTTTATCATAAAAACTCCTAAAACTATTGTGTGCAAACTGAAAAAGTTGTTTGGTGTTTTGCCCTAAAAATGTTTTTATAATTAACAAAACATTTTGCAAACTTGCACAAGTGCAATAGCTATATATTATTATACTAATTTTTTAGCATTTTGCAAATAAATATATGCCAATGTTTTAACAATTTGATATTGACTATATTTTTTTGCTTTGGTATAATGTATGTATGAAGAATAACAATTTTGATGATTTATTGGATTGGGGAGATATGAACTTTGTTCCAAAAAGAACAAAGATGTATTTCTTGGAAAACGATTATGTGCCTAGCAACGAGTATGAAGCAAATGCATTTATATTTTCAAAGGCGCAAGTTGATTTGGACAGAAAGATTGAAGTAAGTTTTACTGATAATAAAAAGCTTGAAAAAGTGACAATAGACAAAAGTTGTTATCATCTTGGTCTGTATCCAAAAATATGGCAAAAGCTTTCTGTTGAGGACAAGGTTTTTGTTATTTATCACGCCTACAAGGACCTTAAACATGAATTTGGCATTAAAAAATTAAATTTCCGTTTGGTTTCACCAGATTTGTCTAAATTTGGCATTGGTGCATACGAAAGCAATTTTAATGATTTGTGCATCAATTTTGATAGATTGCTTTCTAAATCCGCATACAACGGGCTTATTCTTTATGATTCAATTGCGCACGAGTTGAACCATGCAAGACAAGATTTGATTAGACAATATGTAATAAAACATGGTGCAGAAAGTGCAGAAAGCAATTATGAAAAAAATTTGGTATTTCCAAGTCATCAAATAGATTTTGATTTTCAGGCAAATAGATTTATTGATGATGAACATAAAAAACGTCTTGAAGAAAGCAAAAAGAAAGAGGACTGGAATGGATTTGTTGCATCGTTCTATTTTGGAAGTTTAAGAGAAATTTCAAGTGGCAATGTTCAAGTTAAATATTTCAAACGAATTGCCGACCAAACTTACGCTTGCTTTAAAAAGGATTACAGAAACGATAAAAAACTTATGGAAGTTTTCCAAAAGGAAAAAGATGCCTATTCAATGGATACAACAAATTTGTATTTTGCAAATTGCACTGAAATGGTAAACAACATCAGTGTTTTGCTTGGCGAATACAAGCCAAATTTTGAGGCAAATTTAAAAAACATCAAACGCATTGATAAATCAATTGCCGACCTTGATGAACTTTACAAATCAAAATTTGTTGAGTGGTTGGCATCAAACAAAACCGGCACGACAAATTCAATTGCACAACTCAGTTCAATCACAAGTGAAAAATCAAAATTAAAAGATAAACGCAACAAGCTTATAAAAGCAACCAAAAATTTGGCATACAAGCAAAAAATGTGCTACGAAGCACTTATTGATTTGTTTTACTTTGACAAAAAACCAGAGAATTTTGATGAGCGAATTTATGCCGATATAGATTATTATATCAACCAAAAGAAAAAAAATTATGATATGGTTGAAAAGTTAAAAAATCTATAATAGAAAAGACACTAAAACAATTTTGAAAAGTTACATCTTTTGTGATTTGGTTAAAAATTGATTTGCAAAATTTTATTAAAACATAAAAAACATTTTAGAATAAAACCAAAAAATTTTTACAATTTAAAACGTAAATTTAAAAAAGACATATCAATTAACGAAATGGTTAAAGATATGTCTTTTTATTTTGTTTTTCGTTTTGCGTGAAGTTTTTCAATCACTTGTCCTTTGAAAAAATACCAAATTATTGTTAAAATTTGAAGTGGAATGCCCAAAAGGTATAGCCAATTTATTGACGAACCACTTGCAGTTAGGCAAATTGATACAATTATTGTCCAAATTAAGATTGATACCAAAAGGCAATTTATCAGTTTTTTGCCCCAAATGCTATTAAACACAATGGCAACAATGCTTGAAACAGGCAGAGCATATATAAAACAAAGCCACTTTTTGTCTATGCTTGGTGCAAACACCAAAAGTGCAACAAAAACAATCGTTGCAACAAGCCAAACAAGACCTACTGATAAGATTGAAACATAAAAATGTTTTGACAACTTTGTTTCTGGAACAACGTTTGACTTTTTCTTCTCTTCGTAGCACAAATCATTCATTGTCACGCCAAACAAATCTGCCATTTGTTTTAAAACTGAAACATCTGGCAAACTTTCGCCACGTTCCCATTTTGACACGGCTTTGTCACTATAATTTAACTTTTCAGAAAGTTCAAGTTGTGTTAAATTTGCACGCTTACGATATTTAATTATGTTTTGACTTACAACTAAATTAAGATTTTCCATAACAACTTAATGATAGCACGCCCTCACGAAAAACGCAACTTTTTTAAACATTCTACTGACAGTAGAGTTGTGTTTTTGTATCTACTTTTGCAAAATATGAGTGTAGAAAATAAAAACATTTAAGTAGGTAGAATTTTTGTTTAATTTTTCATATCATAAAGTTGTGACAGGAGATGTTATGGAAAATTTAAAAGTTACAATTTTTGGCGATTCCATTCCAAAAGGGATTGCGACAAAAAATGGCAAAATAGAAAAGTTAAAAAACAATGTTGTGTCAATTGTGATTGAAAAACTTGGCATTGATGCAGAAAACATTTCTGTTTATGGTCAAACACTTTCTCGCCTTGTTGAAAAAGAGTATGTTGACAAATACATTTCAAAACTAAATTCTAACTGCACAAATATTGCAATCATTTCACTTGGTGGCAATGATGCTGATTATGACTGGAAAACCGTTGCAAGTTCACCAGATGTTGACCATTTGTCAAAAACACCACTTGATAAGTTTGAACTTCTGCTTGAAAACACAGTTAAAAAGCTTAAAGTAAGTGGCGTTGATGTTATTTTGACAACCATCCCCCCCGTTGATAGTCAAAGATATTTTGACAACATAATTTGCAAAATTGCAGATGGCAATGCAGTGCTGAAATTTTTTAAGGGAGATGTGCAAAACATATACAGACATCAAGAGAGTTACAACTATGCAATCATAAGAGTGGCACAAAAACAAAATTGCAAGTTGTTTGACATAAGAAGTGCATTTTTGCAAGATAGAGCTTTTTTGAGTAAACTTTGTGAAGATGGCATTCACCCAAATGAGCAAGGCCACACTGTTATGGCAGAAGAAATTTTGAAACAATTGGAGAAAATTATATGAAAAATTTGATTATTAGTGCAGAAGCAACTTGTGATTTGCCAAAAGAAATTATTGATAAATATGGCATCGAAATTGCTCCTGTTGATTATTTTGTTGACGGCAAAGAATATAACACAAAAACAAATCACATGGAAGAAAAAGAGTTTTATGAAAAAATGAAAAACGGGGCAGATGTCAAGACGTCGCAAGTTAATTTTGAAAGCGCAAAGGACTTTTTGCAAAGTTTGCTTTCAACTGGCAAAGATGTTTTGCACATAAGTTTTTCAAGTGGGCTGAGTGGCACAAGCAACAATTTTAAGTTGGCGTGCGATGAACTTTCAAAAATCCATCAAAACAAATGTGCTGTGGTTGACAGTTTGTGTGCGTCTGCAGGACAGGGATTTTTGGTGCTACTTGTTGCCAAAAAAGCAGAGCAAGAGAACGTAACTTTTGAGCAATTGGTTAAATATGCCGAAGACATAAAATTGCGAATTAACCACATTTTTACGGTTGATGATTTAAAATATCTCATCAAGGGTGGAAGGGTCTCAAAAACAAGTGCATATCTGGCAAATATCTTGCACATAAAACCACTTATGAAAATGGACGATGACGGAAAACTGACTGTCACTCAAAAAGTTTTCAGCAGAAAGATAACGATAAAAAAGATGTTTGAAAAAATGCTCTCAAATTATGACACTCATTATGGTGACATTCTCATTTGTGAGGCAAATTGCACAAATGATGCAAACACGCTTTCAAAGTATATTTTTGATGGCTTTGGCATTAACCCAATAGTTGTTCCACTTGACTATTGCATTGGCTCACATTCAGGTCCTGGGACGCTTGCCGTATTTTATGTGGGTGACAAGAGATAATATTTTTAAAAATGTTAAACAAAATTTAGGAGTTTTTGTTTAAACAATTTGCAATGCTGTTAAAAATTCCATCCATTGATGAGTCTTGAACAATAATTTTAAGTGTTGTATCAAATTGGCTCACAAAAGGTTATTCGATTTTTGTTGTGAATTTATTTTTGTTTGTTGTTTTTTTGCGCTATCAATAAAAAATATTGACATATTTGCATATATTGTTTTGAGGTGAGATATGCAAACATTGTATCTGCCAGTCATTTCTGGAATTGTGTTTTTTGTTATTGAAATTTTAAAGTCAGCATTCCCAAACGAAAAATTTAAAAGATTTTTGCCGCTTGTGGCGGGATTTTTGGGCGCAGGACTTGGCGTTGCAACATATTTTATTCCAAGCATAAATGTTGCTTCAAACATTTTAGATGCCATTTTAATTGGACTTATGAGTGGCTTAACTGCAACGGGAACGCATCAAATATACAAGCAGATGGCAGATAAGTGACTTTGTTCTGCCCAAAATAAATGTCATTTAGGTATATTTTTAACACATCACAAATTGTCTTTTGTCGGTTTTGATAACTAATTTTTGGGGTGGTTAAACAAAAAAAGTTTTTTTGAAAAAAATAGTTGACATTGTCTAGGCATTTTGATATTATATAAATGCTTTTGACGATGCCTCAGTAGCTCAATGGTGGAGCACTCGGCTGTTAACCGATAGGTTGCCCGTTCGAGCCGGGCCTGAGGCGCCAAAGATACGACTTATGGTCGTATTTTTTTGTATATATAGCGCAAATTCAAGGGACTTTGTTTCAGCAGAATTTAAAGAGTAGATGTAATATTTATAGTTTTTAATGTTAAAACTGGAACATAACACACATAACTGACATTTAAAGTGTTGGGATTGTTCAAAGCATAGCCCGTTAACAACTAAACAAAAATGGTAAATCAAATTGCTAGCGCCTCAAATTGTGGCTTGCAAATATATGTAATATACTTATTATTCTATTAAATATACTAAATAAATACGAATAAACCCCATTTTTTAACAAATTGAGTATTGACATTTGCAGATTGATAAAGTATAATAGTGTTGATTATCAAAAAGGAGATATTTATGAAACGATTTTGGGTATTTGTTGTAATCTGTATTGTTTCTCTTGGAATTGGATTTACAATTTTCAGATTTATGACATTAGATGAAGTGGTTTATGTAAATCAAACAGTTTTTGAAGTTAATGTTGGTGACACATTTACTTTGGACATTGTTAAGAAAAATTTGAAAAAGGGAAGTAAGGTTGAAACCGAAATTGGTGATGACAATTTGGTTGGCAACACAAATGATGAATATACTTTCACTGCAAAGAAGGGTGGACAAACCACAATTACAGTAAGCAGTAATATTGAAAAGTTTATTCCAGTAAAAGTTCAAGTTACTGTTGGCTCAGGCGAAGCAAATTCACCATACTTCATTAAGGACGCAACCGACCTTGCAAAAATCGGAAGTTCTGAAATGCCACTTAATAGATATTACAAATTGACATCAGACATCAATATGACTGGCGTTAATTGGACACCAATTGCAAATGGCATTGATGAAGGATTTAATGGAACATTTGACTTTAACGGTCACACCATTAGCAATTTGAACCTTGGAAGCAGTGACGGCATCAAGCTTGGTGGCTTGTTTGCAACAATTGGTTCAAATGGTAAAGTTGCAAATGGTAAATTTGCAAACTGCGTTGTTGAAGCAGACTTTGATATTGCTGGTGTTTTGGCTGGCGTAAACAAAGGTCAAGTTTTGATGATTAGCGCAGACAACTGTCGTGTTAGTGACGGCAAAGCAGATGCTATTGTTGGTGGACTTGTTGGCAAGAACAATGGAACAATCAGCAAGGCATCAATTGAAAATTCAAGTGTTGATGCAACTGCATCAAATGCTATTGCGGGTGGACTTGTTGGTGTTGCTGAAATGCCGCAAGCAAGTGGTCAAAGACCAAGCATTACAATTAGCTATGCAAAATGTAATGTTTCTGCAACACAAGCTGCAGGTGGACTTGTTGGCGTTGCAAGTGGAGCATTGATTGAAAATTGCTACACAGGTGACGAAACAAAGAGCTACAAATTGAATGCAAAATCTTCAAACACATATCTTGGTGGTATTGTTGGTTTGTTTGAATATGACGAAATTGGCTCAGCAATTTACAACTCTTCAATCATCGACACATACAGTGTTATGGACTTTGAAGGAACAACAACAAACAAGGGCGCAATTTTGGGTTACTCAAAAAATAAAAATGACACATACAGCAACGAAATTGCAGGAAACTATTACAGCAAAACTTTAAGTGGAAATGTAAACAGTGCAATTTCTAACTTTGAGGATGCTACAACAAAGGGCACAGCTGTTGGCGTTTACGAAAGAACAGCCGATGACCTTAAAACAAAAACAGAAACATATTATTCTTACACAGACACAACACTCAACAGAGATTATTCTTGGCAGCTTGACACAGTTTGGACAATGAATGACAATGCAATGCCAACACTTAACTTTGATTGTCAATATGTTGCTTCAAGAAGTGGTAAGATTTCAATTAAGGGTGAAATTAAAACTCAACAACAATTTTTGGCTATGAATGGCAGTTCAGACAACTATAAGTTGATGAACAACATCACATTTAAAGTTGCAGACGGCTATCAACCAATTGATTTTGCTGGAAGATTTACTTGCCCACTTGATGAAAACGGAAATCCAGAATTTACAATCACACTTGAATTTGCAAGTGATTCAATGGTTAAAGATGGTGTTGCAGCATTATTTGGGACACTTTCTAACACAGCAATTCTTGAAAACATTTCAGTTAACATCACAGTTTCTTCATCAGTAAAAACAGCAACAAAAATTGCTGGCATTGCTGGAACAAACAACGGTATTGTAAACAATTGTTATGCAACTGGTTCAATTACAACTGGTGCAAATGGCAAAATTTACATGGCTGGCATTGTTGCCGAAAACAAAGGCACAGTTCAAGATTGCAAATCTTCAGTTGAAATTAATATGACAACATCTTGCACACAATATTATGTTGGTGGTGTTGTTGCTTACAACCAAGCAAACTCATTTGTAAATGGTTCAGTTTACAAGGGTTCTGCAAACGGTAACAAAGGCATCACAGTAGCAGTTCAATCAAAGGGTAACGTTGGTGGTATTGTTGGTGAAACACAAGGAAACATTACTTCTTGCGTTAACCGTGGTGTTATTGACGGAAGCACAGTTGACTCAGCAAACTCATACATTGGTGGTATTGTTGGATACTTGTCAAACGCAACTGTTTCAAAATGCTCTAACCAAGCCGACATCAGTGGTATGTATATGGGTGGTGTTGTTGGTTTCACAACAGGTCGTGTTTCAGAATGTGAATCTAAGGGCGCTACATTAACAGGTAAATATGTTGGTGGTGTTGCATCAGTTCAAATGCTTGGCGTCATTGAAAATTGCTACACAGAAAACTTTATTCAAGCAAGAGATACAACAAGTGTAATTTGTGGTATTTCATATCAAGTTAACGTAACTTATGACGCAGATGCAGTTACAAACAGTTGTTTCTCTGCAAACCAATTTGGTGGTTCAGGTGACAAATACTATGAATGTGCAAGCACAGTTCGTGGTTCAGGTGACATTTGGGCATTCTATGAACCAGATGCAGTTTACCATTCATGTATCTATGTTGCATTTGGTGGAGCAAAGGCTCAAGTTGCAAAATTTGAAGCATTCTCTTGGTTTGGATATTTCTATGATTGTCCAGTTACAGAAGACCAAGCAAAATCAAAAGATTTACTTGCAATTGTAACAAGCAATAGCAAATACAAAGAATACGAATTCAAAACAAGCATTTGGGAATTTGCCGATGGTCAATACCCAACACTTAAAAATGTTGCAAAATAAATTAAAAATGGAAGCGTGATGCTTCCATTTTTTATGTCTATAATTCTTTGTGGTTTGTTCTAATTATTTTTTTATGATTTATTAAATTTTTTGTTGTTCAGCTCAATTTTTTATGCGCTTTATAAATTGTGTAATGCCATTATTTGAAATGATGCTTTGTTTAAACTTGTTGTCAAGTGTCACAAGATGATATAAGTTAGTAGGGAACAACCACTTTATCAATATTTTTATTATGCTTTTTATATTACAAGATAAATTTAACTTTTTGTTTATTTTGCAACAAGGGTTTTAGTTATTTAGTAATTTTCATTGTTTTTATCTGTTTCGGCTGGTTTTGTGTCGGCAACCAAACACTCGGTTGTAAGAAGCGTTCCGGCAACACTTGTTGCGTTTTGAATTGCAGAACGAACAACTTTTGTTGGGTCAACAATTCCACAATCAATCATAGAAACATATTTGCCGTTTAGGGCATCATAACCAAAATTTGCTTTGTTTTCTTTTTCTATGTTGTAAAGAATAACACCACCATCTTCGCCAGAATTTGTTGCAATTTGCATAATTGGAGCATCAAGTGCTTTCAAAACAATTTCTGCACCAATTTTTTCATCGCCAGAAAGCGTGCTTACAAATGCTTTCAAATCTTTTTTGGTTTGAAGTAGAGCAACGCCACCACCTGCAACAATGCCTTCTTCTGTTGCGGCTTTGGTTGCACTGAGGGCATCTTCTATGCGTAGTTTCTTTTCTTTAAGCTCAACTTCTGTTGCGCTTCCAACAGAAATAACTGCCACGCCACCAGAAAGTTTTGCAAGGCGTTCGGTTAGTTTTTCTTTTTCAAAACTGCTTGTTTCATTTGCTAGTTGTGTCTTTATTTGTTGTTTTCTTGCTTCAATATCTTGCTTATTTCCAGCGCCATCAACAATTGTTGTTGTGTCTTTTGTCACTTTTATTGACTTTGCCTTGCCAAGCATATCAAGTGTTGCGTCTGCAAGTGCAAGACCTTTGTCCTCACTTATCACAGTTCCACCAGTCAAAATTGCAATGTCTTCCAAAATTGCTTTTCGTTTGTCGCCATAACTTGGAGCTTTTACTGCAACGCAGTTAAATGTTCCACGCAGTTTGTTTACAATTAGGGTTGTTAAGGCTTCGCCTTCAATATCATCAGCAATAATCAAAAGTTTAAGTCCATTTTTAACAACTTGCTCCAAAAGTGGCAAAATTTCTTGCACATTTGAAATCTTTTTGTCGGTTATTAAAATGTTGCAATCATCAAAATCGGTTTCCATCTTTTCCATATTTGTGCTCATATATGGGCTGAGATAACCTCTGTCAAACTGCATTCCGGCAGAAAGTTTTAGGGTTGTTTCCAAAGTTTTGCCTTCTTCAACGGTTATAACGCCATCTTTGCCAACTTTTTCAAAAGCATCGGTAATTAATTTGCCAATTGCTTCATCGCCAGCAGAAATTGATGCAACTTGCTCAATTTCTTTTTTGCTGTCAATTGAAATGCTTTGATTTTTTAAAGCTTCAACCACAATATCTGTTGCTTTGGCAATTCCTTTTTTAAGCATAATTGGGTTTGCACCTGCTGTAAAATTTTTTATGCCTTCTTTCACAATTGCTTGTGCAAGCACTGCACTTGTTGTTGTTCCATCGCCGGCAACATCGTTTGTTTTAATGCTTACTTGTTTAAGCAAACTTGCACCCATATTTTCAAATGGGTCATCAAGTTCAATGTCTTTTGCAATTGTTACACCATCGTTTGTGATTAGGGGAGTGTCGAACTGTCTGTCTAAAACAACATTTCTTCCCTTTGGTCCAAGTGTAATTTTAACGGTGTTTGCAACGGCATCAACACCATTTTGAAGCTTTTGTCTTGCCTCACTGCCATAAATTATTTTTTTTGCCATAATTTTCTCCTTAATCTTCAACAATAGCAAGAATGTCCGCTTGCTTTATGATGATATAGTTTTTGTTTCCAATTTTATATTCACTGCCGGCATATTTTGAGTAGAGCACTTTGTCTTTTGGCTTTACAAGCATCTTGACATCGCCTCCATCAACAAAACCACCATCGCCAACGGCAACAACCTCGGCAAGATTTGGTTTTTCTTGTGCAGAATTTGGAATTAAAATTCCACTTTCAGTTGTCTTTTCACTTTCAATTGGAACAAGCACAACTTTGTCTAATAATGGTTTAATTTTCATTGTTTCATCTCCTAACTAAATTATAGTATAATTGTTGGCTCTTGTGAAACGAACAAACAATTTTTTTAATTTATTTTTGTCGTTATTTGCATATATTACTAACGAGCAACAAAAATTTGTCAATTGCAAATTTTGACAAATTTATTTTAATATAAAACAATGTGGAGAGTAAACATTTTATGCCAATAATTCAAACTGAAACCGGATATGTGTATCGCAGTTCAAAAAAAGCAAAACATAGTGGTGGCTTTGTAAAGCGTTTTGGCGTGTTTTTGCTTATTTGTGCTGTTGTTTGTGGCGTGATATATCTATCTAATGTTGTGGATTTTGCCGGTGTTTTTAAAATTAACAAATATCAAATTTTTGATGGACAAACATATTTTGCGGTGGCGGTTAAAGATGGAAGCAGTTTCGCAGAAGTTTCATCGATTGCCGAAGAATTGAAAAACAAAAATGCAAGTGGCTTTGTTTTTAAACTTGAAGGCACATATTATGCCACAGCAAATGTTTATCAAAACAAAACCGATGCACAAAAGGTTTGTGAAAACATTGCAGATGAATATAACGCAATAGTTTTGCCAATTAAACTCAACAAACTTGTCATATCATCAAATTACACGCAACAAGAACTTTCAAACATAAAAAATGCTATTGGCATATTTGAAAAGTCGTTTGACGAACTATATCAAACATCTCTTTCGCTTGATAGGGGAGAAATTTTGTCTGCCGAAGCAAAGCAAAAATTGCAAGTTTTTAAGGAAACTTGTCAAATGGAAAAAGAAACCTTTGCAAAAGTGTTTGCAAACAATTGTGATGTCATTGTTACAAATGTTAAACTTTTACAAAGTGAAGTAATCTCAAACATTGGAACTTTGCTTTTAAGTGACAACTTGAAAGGCGACATTAAATATTGTGCATCAAATTTGCTTTCATATTTTTTGACCTTTGAAGCGAATGTCACAAAGTAGGTTTTATGAAATTGTTAAGTGCGTTGTTAGAAAAATTTGCAACCAAGCAAAAGCCGGCAGGGACTGTTGAAATTAGCAAATCAATTGATGAAAACAAAAAAAGCATAAATCTTAATGGCTTGGTTGTTTATGCACCAAAAAATTTGGCAGAACTAAACAAGGCAATTTTGTGCGTGAAAGATGGTCAAGCCGTGATAATAAATTTTGCCAATATGAAAAAGAGTGAATTGCAACGCGTCTTTGACTATCTGTCGGGTGCATTTTTTGCTGTCAATGCTCAAATGATGTGTTTGCAAGACCTTTTGTATGTTGTTACGCCAAATGGAACAAAACTTTCTACAATAAAGTGAAATATTTGAAAAGTGTTTGCAAAATGTGATATAATATTTTTATGAAAAATTTTAAGCAGTTTTTGAAAAAGAATTGGTGGAAATATTTGATAATTGTTGTTGTTATTGCTCTTGATATGACAACAAAATTTTTGCTTGTCCCAAACAGTGAAGAAGATTTTAGCACTACGATTCTCATTCCGGGTGTGCTTGAAATTTTGCCAGTTCACAACACTGGGGCAGGTTTTTCAATTTTAAGTGGAAAAACTTGGTTTTTAATTTTGCTTTCTGCAATTTTTCTTGTGGCGTATGTTACATTTGACATTATGTATAAGCGAAATTCTGTGCTTTATGAAATTGCTTCTGCATGCATCATTGCAGGTGCAATTGGCAATTTGATTGACCGTGTTGCTTTTGGCTATGTTAGAGATTTTGTATATCTAAAATTTATAAATTTCCCGGTGTTTAATGTTGCCGACATTTCACTTACGGTTGGTTGTGTGTTGCTGATTGTGTATATGCTAATTTCAATTGGCAAAGATAAAAAAGAAGCAAAAAAAGATGAAAATGAGATTGATACTCAATCTAAATAAGGTGTGATTTGGAAAAGATTGTTGTAAAAGAAGATATTGGACAAAGGCTTGATGTATTCTTGTCAAAAAAACTTGATATTTCAAGAAGTAGTGTCAAGAAAATGATTGATGATGGCAATGTGATTGTAAACAAAAAAAAGGTTAAAGCAGGTTATTCAATTTGCCTTGATGATGAGATTGAATATCAACTTGAAGAAAAACCTGTTTTAACTGCAAAACCTGAAGATATTGCCCTTGATGTTGTTTATGAAGATGACGACTTGCTGGTTATCAATAAACCACAAGGCATGTGTGTGCATCCAGCGGTTGGAAACTATTCGGGAACACTTGTAAATGCGCTCACATTTAGGTGCAAAAATTTGAGTAGTGTAAATGGTGAGTTTAGACCCGGAATTGTTCACAGGCTTGACAAAGATACAAGTGGACTTTTGATTGTTGCAAAAAACAATAAAGCACATGAAAACTTGGCAAAACAAATAAGCACAAAAGAGTGCAAACGTCACTATATGGCAGTGCTTGAAGGCAACCTAAAACAAGAAAATGGCGTTGTTGCAACTCACATTGCTAGAAGCAAAAAAAACAGACAGATGATGGAAGTTTGTGATGACACAAAAGGTAAATATGCCGAAACTCATTTTGATGTTGTTGCACATTTAAATGGCTACACACTTGTTCATTTTGAACTTAAAACAGGCAGAACACATCAAATTAGGGTTCACGCAAAATATTTGGGGCACCCTGTTGTGGGAGATAGAGTTTATGGTTTTGGTGAAAGAGAAAAGGAACTTGCGGGGCAACTTTTAACTGCCTACAAAATTTGTTTCACTCAACCAACAACAAAAAAACCTTTGCAATTTGAAGTTCCATTGCCAGAATATTTTTCAAATTTTGTGAAAAAACATAGTGATACGCTTTAATTTTGTTTGGTTTTGTGATAACATATCAATGTAGTTATTTTTACCGAAAGGAGAAGAAATGAAAAGAGAATTAAATACAAAAAAATTTTTCAACGCAATGGCATTTGTTGCACTTTGTATTGCTGGCATCGCATTGCTTGTTTCAAAAATATTGGGCTGGCTTAATGCTGGTGTTCAATTTGCAAACATACTAAACCAAGTTGCCTATGTCCTTGCATTTGTTGTTACTGCTGTTGCAGCATTTTACTATGTCAGAACAAAACGCAGTGCCACCTGGACGATAATTTATGTTTTGGCAGTGTTATTGGTTGTTGTTCCATTGGTTCTTTCAATGTTTAATATTTAGGAGTGATATGAAAAATAGATTTAACATTTTTAATCTTTCAACTGCAATTGTGTTTCTTGTGGCATTCATCTTTTTAATGCTTTCTTACATAACACAAATTATGTTTTTGCCAGCAACGGTTATGTTTTGTGCTGGATTTATTATGCTGAGTGTTGCACTTATAAAAGCATATTTAGAATATCAAAAAACACAAAAAGAAGTTTCCGATGCAATTGAAATGGACGCAGCAAGTGGTCCAGATGGCGCAGAATATGTTATGGAAACTGAAAAGTCATCAAAGAAGAAAAGGAAAGCAAAAAAATATAACAATTTTGACAGGTTGCTTCCAATCATCCTTTGTTTGGTTGCTGCCGGGCTGTTTGTATATTTGATGATAAGAGCCTTTGTTGGTTTGTTTTAAAGCAAGAGTTATTCTTGCTTTTTTTGTTTGGTGAGATTTTGTTGCAAATAAATTTTGGTTATTGGAATTTGTTTTTACGCTAATTGATTAAATTGCAAAAATGGTCATAAAATATATTTGTGAAAATAGTTAAAAATGTTTTGATATGTTTGATTGTTGTTGCATTTTTTGCAGTGTCATATTTTTTTGCACTGTATTTGTTTTGCTACAAAACAGACTATGCAGTGCAGGTTGAAGCCGCATCAAAAGAGTTTGATGTCGACAAGGCAATGATTTATTCAATAATAAAAGCAGAAAGCAAGTTTGATAAAAATGCAAAATCAAACGCAGGTGCAATTGGACTTATGCAAATTAAACTTTCAACAGCAAACTACATTTGCGACATAAAAGGAGAGCAAAATGTTTCGGAAAAAGAATTGTTTGTTCCATCAACAAACATTAGGCTTGGCGTGGCATATTATAGATATTTGTTAAACAAATTTGTGAATGTTGAAACCACCATTTGTGCCTACAATGCAGGCGAAACAACGGTTAGGGCGTGGCTTATGGACAAAACATATTCAAATGATGGCAAAACACTTTCGGTGATTCCATATGAAGAAACAAAAAATTATTTGAAAAAAGTTACAAATAATTTTTCGGTCTATTCAAAACTTTTAAAAAACAATTAGAAGTTATTGCTTTCTAATATTTTAAATGCAATGTTTTTAGTGCAATAAATGAACATTTCTATTTATTTTGTTGACATATTTGTTCAAAAACACAATTTGCCTTGCAACATATTGTTAAATGAGTGATATTGTTTGACTTGAAGGCATATTTTTGATAAACTTTTTGTGTTATGCAATGAGTAATTTGTTGCAATAAAAGGGAATATTTATGGAAAACACACAAGATTTATTTAGAGAAGAAGACATTAGAAAAGAAAAAATAAAGGCACTTAAAGCAGAGGGCAAACACCCTTATGCCGACAAGTATGACTGCACACACTCAATTTCAGAAGCAAGAAAAGCAGAACTTGGCACAAAACTTAAAATTGCAGGCAGAGTTTTGTTTAAGCGTGTTATGGGCAAATTTTCTTTTGCAAAAATAGGAAATGTATTTGATGCCATTCAAATAAGTTTCAGCAGAAATGAACTTGACGAAGAAAAATATACATTTTTCAAAAAACAACTTGACATTGGTGACTTTGTTGGGGTTGAAGGCGAATTGTATGTTACTCAAACAGGCGAATTGACTGTTAGAGCAGAAAATTTTGAATTGCTTTCAAAGGCACAAAAACCACTTCCAGAAAAATTTCATGGTCTTAGTGACACCGAAGCAAAATATCGTGAAAGATATTTGGACTTGATTAGCAACGATGAAGCAAAAAAAGTTTTCATTGGCAGAAGCAAACTTGTTGCTTTCATTCGTGACTTCTTGCAAAAAAATGACTTTGTAGAAGTTGAAACACCAATCATTCAAGGCGCAGTTTGTGGCGCAAGTGCAAAACCATTTTTAACACATCACAACGCTCTTGACAAAGATTGCAATTTGCGTATTGCACCAGAAACATACTTAAAACAAGTTGTTTGCGGCGGTTTTCCAAGAGTTTTTGAAGTTGCAAAATGCTTTAGAAATGAAGGTATGGATTCAAGCCACTTGCAAGAATTTACGCAAGTTGAATGGTATGCAAGTTTTTGGAATTTTGAAGACAACATCAATTTCTACTCTAAATTTATTAGAGAAATGACAACATATATGCTCGGCAAACCAGAAATTACAGTCAATGGCAAAACATACGATTTGTCAAAAGAGTTTAAGCGTGTTGACTACACCAAAAAGGTTAACGAAGTTTTGGGCTTTAATGTTTTGGACTATGACAATCCAGAAGATTTAAAGGCAAAGGTTTTGGAAACAAAGTTGTTTGATGCTGGCGAAGTTAGAATTTTGAAAACTTGTGGCTCTATTATTGACTATGTTTACAAGCGTTCAATTCGTCCAAACATCATTGAGCCAACATTCTTATACAATTATCCTGCTTGCATTGTTCCACTTGCAAGACCAAGTGATGAAGACCCAAGAACAATTGAAATGTTCCAATTCTTGGTTAATGGCGAAGAACTTTGCAAAAGTTACAGCGAGTTGGTTGACCCAGAAATTCAAAGAAGAAATTTGGAAGAACAAGCCAAAGCAAAAGCAAATGGTGATGATGAAGCAATGGATATTGATGAAGGCTTCTTGCTTGCAATGGAACATGGTATGCCTCCAATGAGTGGTCTTGGAATGGGAATTGATAGATTGATGATGATTTTGTTCAATCAACCATCAATTAGAGATGTTGTTTTGTTCCCAATTATGAAGTAATTAAAAAGTCCAACAATTTGTTGGGCTTTTTTTGTCAAAAAATGACAAGCCTAGGCTACAAATTTATGTTTTTATTTTGCATATTTTTCAAAAGTTGCTAAAATAGATGTAAGGAGCAAAAATGAAAACAAAAATTACAAATGCAATTATTGTTAAAGATTTTGACAGTGAACCATTTTTGGGCGAAATTGTCATTGATGAAAATATAATTCAATATGTTGGCAAAATGACTGATAGTTCTGCCGATAAGGTTATTGATGCAAAGCAAAACATTGTTATTCCGGGCTTTGTTGATGCTCACACTCACAGTGCAATGGAAATTTTCAAAGGCAATTCTGGTGGAATGGTTTTGCAAGATTGGCTTTGCGAAATGCAACGAAAAGAAAGAAGTTTAACTGCAAAAGATGTCTATTTTGCCACGATGTTTGCGTGCCTTGAATATGCAAAAAATGGAATTACAACAGTAAATGATAACTACTACTTTTTTGACAGCATAGCAAAGGCCTTTGCAGATTGTGGAATTAGAGCAGTGGTCAGCGTTGGGCCACGATATAATATGAACAAAGTTATTTCTGACAAACAACTTGAAGATATTTATCAAAAAGTGATTGCAACTAGTCCACTTGTAACGGCAAATTTCTATTGCCACTCAATTTATGGCGCAAGTGAAAAGATGTTTGACATTTGCAATAGGCTTGCAAAAAAATATAACACTTTTGTTTCCACTCATGTTAGTGAAACACTTGAAGAAGTTGGCAAATGTGCCAGCCAAAATGATGATATGTCACCAATTGAATTGCTTGAAGACTATGGCTTTTTTGACCAAAGCAGTTTGGCAATTCACGCAACAAACACAAATGAAAAGGACATTTGCATAATGGCAAAGTATGGTGCAAGTGTATGTGCAAATTTTGGTAGCAATTTTAAACTTGCAAGTGGAATTGCGCCAATTGCTCAAATGAAAAGTCATGGCATAAATGTTTGTCTTGGCACAGATGGCAGTGCAAGCAACAATAGGCTTGATATGTTTAGGGAAATGTTTCTTGCAAGCACAAGCCAAAATGTGTTGCTTTCAAAAGCAAACGTGTTTAGTTCTGCCGAAGTTTTGAAAATGGCAACAATAAATGGCGCAAAAGCCTTGAAACTTGAAAATGTTGGAACATTAAACAAGGGCTTTGTTGCAGATTTGATTATGCTAAACAACAAAGGCGTTGATGGTGCAATTGCAAACAATTTGTTTGATGATTTGGTTTATTCCTATGGCACAGAAGATGTTTTAATGACAATGTGCAACGGAAAAATCGTTTATAACAAAGGTAAATATAACTTTAAAAAGACAGAAAAATTGATTGTTGAAAAGACAAAAGAAATAGCAAAAAAATTTTAACTTTAAAGGAGAATTATGTTTTACAATATCAACACAACTGAAGATGTAAACAAAGTTTTAAATTTTGCAAGTGAATCGGCAAAAATTTATAACAATGGCGAAGTGGCAACCGAGCATATTGTGTATGGAATTTTGTGCCTAAACAGTGGCTATGCCAACAAACTTTTAAACGAATGTGGCGTGTCAAAAGAAGATTTTGAAAACATTTTGTATGAAAGCAAAGATGATGATGACACAGTTGCTAGCAATGCTGATTTAACCCCTAGAAGCAAACAAGTGCTTGTTAGGTCGCAAAATCTTGCAAATGAAATTGGCAATGCTTGTGTTTGCCCTGAACACATATTGTTTAGCATTTTGATGCTTAGTGATTGTGTTGCAGTTAACATTTTAGACCAAGTTTTTCATGTTAATTTGATTGATTTAAAAAACAAAATTTTAGCATTTTTGAAACAGCAAGCGCAACGCGAAAAACAAAAAGAACAGGCAAAGCAAACGGCAAGTGCTGAAAAGGTTAAACAACAACCAAAGGCAAAAAAGCAGGAAGAAAAAACTGAAAACAAAGAAATTGACAGCATAAACAAAAATTTGCCCGAAGAGTTGCAAGAACTTGGAATTGATTTGACCGAAAAAGCCCGACTTGGCAGAATTGACCCAATTATTGGCAGAGATAAGGAAACACTTAGAGTTATTGAAATTTTGTGCCGAAAAACAAAAAACAATCCTTGCCTTGTTGGCGAAGCAGGTGTTGGAAAGAGTGCTGTTGTTGAAGGTCTTGCACTTAAAATTGTTTCGGGAGATGTTCCACCAGAACTAAAAGATAAAATTGTGTTTTCACTTAACATAAGTGGGCTTATGTCTGGCACAAAGTTTAGGGGCGCTTTGGAGCAAAAATTGCGAAGTGCCATCAGTGCAATCACAAACGCTGGCAACATAATTTTGTTTATTGATGAAATTCACACGCTTGCACAAATGAGCAATGAAAAAGGCGAAGTTTCGCCAGCAGACATATTAAAACCATATTTGGCTCGTGGTGAGCTTAACACCATTGGCGCAACAACAAATGATGAATATCGAAAATTTTTGGAAAAGGACAAGGCGCTTGAACGAAGATTTCAACCGGTTACAATAAACCCACCATCAAAAGATGACACGCTTTTAATTTTGAAAGGCATTCGTGACAGTTATGAAGCATATCACGGCGTTAAAATTTCTGATGGTGCACTTAAAAGTGCAATTGACCTTGCAGATAGATACATAACAAACAGAAATTTTCCAGACAAAGCAATTGACCTTATTGATGAGGCGTGCAGTAGCGCAAAATTGTTTAATAGTGGCGAGCCACAAGACATTATATCGCTTAAAAACAAAGTGGTAGAATTGCAAAAAAAGAAAAAATACGCCGTTCAACGAGAAGAATATGAAGACGCCATAATTTTGCGAGAAAAAATTTTTGAACTTAAAGCAGAAATTGAAAGACTTTCAAACTTTTATGGAATTTCACAAATCAAAAAAATCATTGGTGAAGAAGACATTGCAAAAGTTGTTTCTCTTTGGACAAACATTCCTGTTACAAAGCTAAACGAAACAGAAAAACAAAAATTATTAAATTTGGAAAATATTTTGCACAGCCGTGTTATTGGACAAGATGAAGCAATAACAAATGTTGCGAAAGCAGTTAGAAGAAGCAGAGTTGGCATTAAAAGTGGCAAAAGGCCAATTGGTTCATTTTTGTTTTTGGGACCAACCGGTGTTGGTAAAACCGAACTTTCAAAAGCGATTGCCGAAGCACTTTTTGATGATGAAAACAACTTGATTAGGCTTGATATGAGTGAATTTATGGAAGCAAATAGTGTTTCAAAACTCATAGGCTCGCCACCCGGTTATGTGGGCTATGAAGAAGGTGGACAACTAACTGAGCGAGTAAGACGCAATCCATATTCTGTGGTGCTTCTTGATGAAATTGAAAAAGCAAACAACGATGTGCTTAACATTTTGTTGCAACTTTTGGACGATGGCAGATTGACCGACAGCCAAGGCAGGCTTGTAAACTTTCAAAACACAATTATCATCATGACAAGCAATGTGGGTTATGCCGATTTAAAAGAACTTTTGACCGATGATATGTCAAAATCTAGTCGAGAAGAGCAAATTTCTTCATATCTCACAAACTATTTTAGACCCGAACTCATAAATAGAATTGACAACATCAGTTTCTTTCACAGCCTAAATCAGCAAGACCTTGCAAAAATTGCAAAGATAATGTTGATGTCACTTTTGGAAAGACTTAAAAAGAGAAACATAGACCTTAAACTTACACAAAGTGCATTGAACTATTTGATTACAAAGGGTTACAATGCAGAATTTGGTGCAAGACCATTAAGGCGTTTGGTTGAACAGGAAATTGAAGATGTCATTGCCGAAGACATTTTGCGAGAAAAATTGAAAGACAATTATTCAATTGTGATTGATGAACAAAATGGAGAATTGACTTTTGAATATATTGCAAAACAATAAAAATGTTTGGCAAAAATAATTATATGTGATAATATAATTGTAATGACAGATGTCATAAAGGAGTGTGTATTATGGTTAAAAATTATCATTGTGGTGACTTATTAAGTCCAGCACTTGAAAAAATGGTATCAAAAAAGTTGGCAAAACTAGACAAGTTTGGTGTTGACAGCGTGGTTGATATCTATATGTCAATGGAAGGCAAACAATTTTGTATGAAAATGAATTTGAAAGCAAAAAGTTATGAACTTATGGCAAAAGCAGTTTCAAATGACATGTATAAAAATATTGATGAGTGTGTTGACAAACTAACTGCACAACTCGTTCAAAAAAAGGTTGACAGAACAGGAAAATCTGCCCCAGAATTTGAAATATAAAAAGGCATCAAAAACATTGGCAAGCGTGTAAAAGTTATGTGTTTGTTTAAAGGAGAATTATGACAAAAAGTTTTAAAATGGTTAATGCAGAAGATTTGGTTATTGTTAAACTTTCAAGTTTTACAAAACCAGATATAGATGAAGCAGGCGACATTGAAGGAATTGAAACTATAGAATCAGCACCATATTATGTTTTGGCAAAAAAAGAAAATCTAAATGGTCTTGTTTTGGTCAAAGAACCAAAAGTTGACCAAAATGGTTTTGTTTATGAAAGTTTAGATGAACTTCATCAATTGGCTGAAAACAAAACTGAATTTAAAGATAGATTTGTTAAACCGGTTAATCTTTGCAAAAATTTGCAAGGTCACAAGTTTACGCCAGAGCAACTTAAAGTGTTTGCAGAAAACACTGAAAGTGTAAGTGCCGAGCAACCAGATGAATATGCAATGTCACAACTTGAAAAAATTTGTGAACTTGCATTTGAACATTTCTTTGCCGATGACCTTTCGCTATAAAAATTGCCACTTTGTTGGCAATTTTTTTTATGCAATTAAGTAAGTCACTTGCAAAAAAGTGGAGAACTTTTGAAAAAACATAATCGCAAAATTGTTGCCACTGAATGTCCAAAAAAGCGTGTCAAATTTCACTGCCAAAAATTAACAAATAAAAAATAATATTTATTTGTTTTGTGTTGACAGTTTACTCTATAAAAGGTATAATTATTCATATAATAGTTTAAGTATGCGACAAAACATTTGGAGGAAATCTTATGGCCACTAAATATGTGAGCGTTCTAGATTTTGGGTCTAGTAAGATTAGTGTTATGATTGGCGAAAGTGGAATTAACAACACTTTTAACATTCGTGGAACTGGAGAAGTTGAATATGCTGGCTTTTTAAATGGCGAATTTGTAGAGCCAGAAAAATTGTATGATGCAATTGCAGATTGCATTGTTAAGGCAGAAACAAACAGTGGTCTTAAAGTTGAAAAATTATACATAGGCGTGCCGGCAGAGTTTTCGTTTGTTCAAACAAAAAACTCAAGCGTTGCATTTAGCAAAAAAACAAGAATTTCAGATGACGAAATAACTCAACTTTTTGATATGGCATCAAGAGATGTAAGGTTTGATGGCGCAACAATAATAAGTCGCTCACCAATATACTTCCTTTTGGACGACAACAGAAAAGTTATTGACCCAAAAGGTCAAGTTAGCACAAGGTTAAGTGGTTCAATTTGTTTTGTTTTGGCAGAGAACAAGTTTATTGAAGCAGTTGACAAAATTGTCAAGTCTATGGGGCTTCCAGAAGTTGAGTATGTAAGCAGTGCACTTTCAGAAAGTTTGTATTTGCTTGAACCAGAAAAACGAGATAGTGGAGCAATTTTGATTGATGTTGGCTATCTCAGCACATTTGTGGCTTATGTAAAAGGCGATGGACTTTTAAATTTAACTTCATTTTCACTTGGTGGTGGACACATAAGTGCCGACCTTTGCCAAATTTTGAAAATTTCGTTTAAAGAAGCAGAAAATTTAAAACGAAAAGTTGTTTTGAGTTTGGCTGCCCAAGATGATGACTTTTATGAAGTTAATGTTGGCGGAAATGTTACACCAGTCAGTGCAAAACTTACAAATGAAATTGTTTCTGCAAGGCTTGACATGATTGTTGAACTTATCAACAGATGTCTTATCAAAATGAAAGGCAACAACTTTGTGCCAATATATCTAACCGGTGGTGGAATTTGTCTTGTTAAGGGTGGCAAAGACTATCTCAGCAAGGGCATTGGCGAAAACATTGAAGTTTTAAGTGGCAACACTTTGCAACTAAACAGACCAAATTACAGCAGTGTTTTGGGACTTTTGGATATTGCACTTAAAGAAAAGAAAAATGAAAAGTTCAGTTTCATTGATAAAATTAAAAATTGGTTTAAAAAATAAGGGAGAAGATTTATGTATAACGAAGATGGAAATATGGTTAACTCATCAAATGCAAGAATTAAGGTTGTTGGCGTTGGTGGTGGCGGTTGCAATGCCGTTCAAAGAATGATTCAATACAACTTTGAAGGTCCAGAATTTATTGCACTTAACACTGACAGACAAGCCCTAATTGGCAACCCTGCACCAAAGCGTATTCAAATTGGAACAAAACTCACAAAGGGTTTGGGTGCTGGTGCAGAGCCTGATGTTGGACAAAAGGCAGCAGAAGAAAGCAAAAATCAAATTACAGAAGTTTTGCAAGGTGCAGACCTTGTGTTTATCACAGCCGGAATGGGTGGTGGAACAGGAACAGGTGCTGCTCCAGTTGTTGCCCAAATTGCAAAAGATATGGGAATACTTACAATTGCTGTTGTAACAAAACCATTCCCATTTGAAGGCGCAATTAGAGCACAAAATGCAGAAAAGGGTATTGCAAATCTTAAAAAATATGTTGATACTTTGGTTATCATTCCAAATGAGAAACTTTTAAAAGTTATGCCAAAGGGCACACCAATGATTGAAAGTTTTAAATATGCCGATGAAGTTTTGCGTCAAGGCATTCAAGGTATAACTGACCTTATCATTAAACCGGGCATCATCAATTTGGACTTTGCCGATGTTAAGACAATTATGAAAAATAAAGGCTATGCTCACATGGGCATTGGAATTGGCAAAGGCGAAAACAAAGTTCAAGAAGCTGTTAGAAACGCAGTTTACAGCCCACTTTTGGAAACACAAATTGAAGGTGCAACAGGCGTGTTGCTTAACATTAAGGGCGGATTTGATATGGCTCTTGATGAAGTTAACGAAGCAAGTGAACTTGTTAGAGAAATTGTTGCTCCAACTTGCAACCTTATTTTCGGAACAAGTATCGACCCAAATATGCAAGAAACTGTTGAGGTTACAATTATTGCAACCGGCTTTACTGGTGGCAAATTTGCAGATGAAAAGCCAGAACAAAAAAATCCTTATGCAGGAATGAATGCATTTGGAGGAATTACTGGCAGACCACAATCAAACATCAACAGCAACTTGTTTGGTAGAGATGCAGAAACAAGAGCACAAGCAACTTACAACAATCAACAACCAAATGTTGCATATCAACAACCTGCAACTCCACAATACAATGAAACAAATGGAAGAGTGTCAATTGATGACTCTGACATTCCACCATTCTTAAGAAAACTTAAAAAGTAAAAAATAAACCATAGGGGTTCACCTATGGTTTTTTATTTTGTTGAGATGTCCATTTCTTTTCGCATTTGGTCAATTGCATTTTTTTCTAGTCGTGAAACTTGCGCTTGACTTATTCCAACTTCGTTGCTAACTTCAATTTGTGTTTTGCCAAGATAGTAGCGCATCAAAAGAATTTGTTTTTCTCTTTTGGAAAGTTTTTTCAAAGCATCTTTCAGCGCAAAATTTTCAATCCATTCATCTTGGTTGTTTTTGCTGTCGCCAATTTGGTCCATAACCCTAACCGTTTCAGAACCATCTTTATAAACTGGCTCAAACATACTAATTGGCTCACTTATTGCATCAAGTGCAAAAGAAACTTCCCTAACACTAATGTTAAGGTCGGTTGCAATTTGCTCCAAAGATGGCTCGACCTTTGTTTCTCTTGAAAGTTTTTCTCGGCTTTTCAAAATTTGATAGGCTGTGTCCCTAATGCTTCGGCTGACTCTTAAACTGTTGTTGTCACGCAAAAAACGTCTAATTTCTCCAATTATCATAGGCACAGCATAGGTCGAAAACTTAACATTTAAACTCGTGTCAAAATTGTTTATGGACTTGATCAGTCCAACACAACCAACTTGAAACAAGTCATCTGGATTTTCTTTTTTTGCTGAAAATCGCTGAACAACACTTAAAACAAGTCGCAAATTTGCAACAATAAACATCTTTTTTGCTTGTTTGTCACCTGATTTAACTTTGTTGATAAGTTCAATCATTTCATCATTAGAAAGTTTTGGAAGCGTTGTTGTGTCAACGCCACAAATTGTTACTTTGCTTGCCATAAACTCTCCTTTATGCATTATGGTTGCCCAACAAGGAGATTTTTATTCAAAATTTGACAAAAATTGCAAAATTTGTGCTGTTTTAAGAAAAATATAATTCGTAGTTAATATGAACATATAAACAATTATAAATTTTTTTTCACAAATTTAAACAAAATTTTGAAATGCTTTTTGCCTTTGTTTATTTTTCAAGTTGCTTATGTGTGGCAATTTTGGTCATACTGCAATGAAAAGATTAAAAATTTAAATTGCTTATGTAATTTCGAATAGAGTGGTGGATTAAAAAAGTGGTGGATTAACAAATCAAAATTTGTTTATAAAGCGTAAAAATTTTGCAAAAAACATAAAAAATTTTTTATAAAAGTTAGTTTTGAATTTAAAAAATAAAAAAAGAGTGATACTTTAAAAGTAAAACTCCTTTTTGCGTTTAAATCATAAATGATTATTGTGGTCTGTCTTCATTGCTGATAAATGCAAGAGCAACAGCATTTGGTCCAACATGTGCGCCAATAATTGGTCCCATAATTCTTAGTTCTGGTTTAACACCTGTTTGTTCTTCAACAAGTTTTTGAAGTTCTGTTGCATCTTTTGTGTTGTCGGTGTGAACAATTACGGCATAAGGGAAATCTTTGTTTAGGGTGTGAGATTTAAATTCATTTACAATGCTCATAAATGCTTTTCTTGTGCCACGCTCTTTTCTAACAATTTCAAGTTTGCCAGCCATATTAAATTCAATGATTGGTTTAACGCCAAGCATTGTTCCAAAAACTGCTTGTGCCGCACCAATTCTGCCACCACGTTTTAAGTAGAGTAGGTCATCGACCATAACTATGTGTTGAACGTGATTTTTTATGCTTTCGATATAGTTTTTTGTTTCTTCAAGTGATTTGCCTTCATCACGCATTTTTGTTGCAACTCTAACAAGCATACCTTCACCCATTGTTGTTGTGTTGCTTTGAATGGCAACATAGTTTATGTCTGGATATTTTTCTTTTACAATTTCAATTGCTTGATTTGCATTGTCAATTGTTGGGCTTAAACCCTTTGATTGAGCAATGTGCAAGGCAGTTTTAACGCCATTTTTTGCCATTTCTGTGAAAAGGTCAACGTGCGCTTGCAAACTCAAAATTGAAGTTTTTGCAACATAACCTTTTCTCAATTTATTATAAAAATCTACATATTGTGAGTATTCTTTAAAATCATCTTTAAGGTCCAAAAATTCTTTGCCATTGTCAAGAGTGTAGTTTAAATGACCAACATAAATGCCCATTTGTTTGATTTCATCAAAATACAAATCGCAATTGCTGTCGGTTGAAATTTCAAATTGTTTCATTTGTTTCTCCTTTATCATCAGTATTATTTTATAATAAATATGGCAGTTAAGTCAAATTTTTAATATGTCTTTAACAATTCTTTTTTTAGCTTGTCAACAATCTTTTTTTCAATTCGGCTGATGTAACTTTGGCTTATTCCCAAAAGGTCGGCAACTTCTTTTTGTGTTTTTTCTTCATCATTTTTTAAGCCAAAACGTAAAATCATAATTTCTTGCTCTTTTGAATTTAGTTTTCTAATGCAATCCCAAAGCAATTTTTTTTCAGTTGACTTTTCAATTCCACTTGTAACGCTGTCACTTTCTGAACTTAAAATGTCGCCAAGCACAAGTTCATTGCCATCGCCATCAACAGTCAAAGGCTCATCTAAACTTATTTCTGCTTTTGTTCGGTTGGCTTTTCTTAGGTGCATCAAAATTTCATTTTCAATGCATCGGCTTGCATAAGTTGCAAGTTTAATATTTTTTTCAAGCTTGAAACTACTAACCGCTTTTATAAGTCCAATTGCGCCAACACTTATAAGGTCTTCCATATCTATGTTTGTGTTTTCAAACTTTTTTGAAATGTAGACAACAAGCCTTAAATTGTGCTCAATAAGTTTGTTTCTTGCAGTTTCATCGCCCTTTTCGGCACTTTCAATCAGTTCAAGTTCCGTTTCACTGTCCAGTGGAGTGGGCAAGGCTTCATTTCCACACAAAAAGAGCAAAATGTCGCTGTCAACATCAAAGGTTTCGCCAGCCAAAAATTTTTTTATGTAAGATTTCAATTTTAATATATTCATATCATTCTCCTATAATTTTGCTTGAAATTATGACATCAGAATTGGTTGATTTTTTAAAGTTCCCAAGCGATAGCCCAACGACTGCGTTTTCAACTTGTTTGTTTTGCAAAATTATTTTGTCAACTTCAAAAGTCAAAATTTTTTCTGCATTTTGAGTTATGCTTTTAACTTCAAAATATTTTTGATTTGGCAACCCCATATCCTTTTTTAAAAGCACATATTCAAGTGGAATATTTGGATAGAGTTTGTTAAATACTTTATAATTTATTATTGTTATTGGCTTATTATTCATCAAAAGGCAATTGCCGGTGTCTAAAAATGCAGTGCCGACAAAATCGTTTTTGTTTGAAACAATCTCAATTTGAAATAAATTTTTTGATTGTTTTTGCAAATTTAAACAGTAATTTATGATATTTTTTGCCAAAAAGTAAACAAAAGAGCATATTAGAAGAGCAAGACCAATTGGGAATTTGTATTCATGCATCATTCCATTTTTAATGATTATGTGTATGCCAAGCATCTCACAAATTCCATAGCAGGCGCCACCAAACAAAAATGTTGAAAGAAAAAACAAACAAATTGCGCCCCAAAACTGCCGTTTGTTTTCAATTTTAAAGGCAACAATCACCATTAAAATTGCAACAAGTGGTTTGATAATTAAATTTATTATGCTTGGCAAAAGTGGGCCGATTAGGGCAATGGTAGTGCCAAAAAGTGAACTGAAAAACAATCTGCTTTTTGTCGTTTTTAATTTTGCAAGTTGTTTTGTCAAAAGCAAAATAAGTGTGTCGATTACCATATTGTCAATAATCACATATTCAACATAAACAATCATTTTTCCTCACAAATAAATTGTATATCAAATCAAAATTCATTGCTAAGTGAAAAGAAAAGTTTAATTTGAAGTATTGTGACAATTTTTTGCGAATGAACACAGATGTTATTGTTTTGGGTATGTTGAATCATCACAAGGCGAAGAAGATTGGCCATCTGGTTCTGGTTGATTTATTTGTGTTTGCTCAACTTGTGCAGTTCTTACAAAACACTGCTTTTGTTTGCCTGATTTTTGATTTTGAACAAAAATTTCCACCAAAATTACATCATCACCAATTTTGCAAACATTGCTGTAGGGTATGAAAATGTCATCTGCTGTTTTAAAAATATTCCAACTTTTGTTGTAGCATGGAACAACAAGTCCCAAAATTTTTCCACATCTCGTGTCAAAAACAAGGTCAATAATTTTGCCAAGTCGCTTGCCATCTAAAACGTTGATAACTTCTTTTCCTCTAAGTTCGCAAAAAGTTGTTTCCATACTTCACCTTATATAATTTTATTTTCAAAAATTGCACAATATGACAAATTGCGCAAGTGCCAATATATATTCATTTTATTTAAAAGCAAATTTGCTTGTTAAATTGTTTAATTTGCTCATAGAACAGCAACAAACAAAATATTATATTTTGATATGAAAGTTAAAAAGTTGTGTGAGTTAAAAAGATATCAAAGTGGAATAATTTTGGCAGTGGAGGGTGATGTCCACCTAAGGCGTAGGCTTTTGGAACTTGGCCTAACAAATGGAACAGTTGTTAAAATTTTAAGTATATCTCCACTTAAAAATAGTTTTTTAATTGCTTTGAGGAATTACACTTTGGCATTGAGAAAAAATAGCCTTGACCTTGTGAGCGTGGCTGTTGATGAGTGAAATTATTGCGCTTGTTGGCAATCCAAACACAGGCAAAACCACACTTTTTAACACTCTTGCAAAAGCAAATGAGCATGTTGGCAATTGGCATGGCGTGACTGTTGACTATAAAGAAAAAAAACTTACTTTTGCTGGAAAAGATTTTGTGCTTACAGACCTTCCCGGTGCATATTCGCTTTCTAGTTATAGTTTTGAAGAAGCAGTTACAAGAGACTATTTACTAAAACATAAAGATGCAAAAATAATAAACATTTGTGATGCCAACAATTTGGAAAGGAATTTACTTTTAACCCTTGAACTTATTGAAATGGGATTTTGTCCCACAATTTGCATCAATATGGCAAATGACCTTAAAAAAACAGGCAAAAAAATTGACATAGAAAAATTAGAAACAATTTTGGGACAAAAGGTTTTTTTGATTGATGCACAAAACAAAAAGCAAGCAAAACAGGTGCTTGAATTTGTGACTAATGATACAAAATATAAAAAGATTGAATTGCCGTATATCGTGGCATTTGTCAAACAATTTGACACCTTGCTTAAAGATATTTTAAATGTAAATGAAATTAACGATGCACAAAAAATTAAACTGATTGAACAAGATGAATTTGTGCTTAATCAAGTTGTTAGACCAAAGGATAGCACAAAGGTTAATGATATTTTATCTCAAAACAAAACCTTAGAAAAGGTTTTATCAGCAAAATATGATTTTATTGAAAAAGTAATCAAGCAATGTGTTAGTTTTTCTGGCACAAAAAGTGAACAGGTGTATGGCTATTCTAAACTTGACAAAATTGTGTTGAACAACTTTTTTTCAATCCCAATTTTCTTGCTTGTTGTGGGGTTAATTTTCTTTTTAACTTTTGGAAAAGTTGGGAGTTTTTTTGGTGATAAATTTTCTGCAGTGTTTGAAAAGTTTGTTTTTTCGCCACTTTCAAATTTTGTTAAAGAAAAAACTACAAATCTATTTGTTCAAAATTTTATTTGCGAGGCCGTTTTTGGTTCGCTTTTAAGTTTGATTTCTTTTTTACCACAAATAATTTTAATGTTTTTAGGGTTGTATGTTTTGGAAGATAGTGGCTATATGTCACGTCTTGCATTTAGTTTGGAAGACTATTTCAAAAAAATTGGGCTCAGTGGCAAAAGTATTTTCACGCTTTTGATGGGCTTTGGTTGTGGAACAACTGCATCGCTCACAAGCAGAAATTTGGAAGATAAAAACAGCAAAATTAAAACTGCCATCTTAACGCCGTATATCAGTTGCAGTGCAAAGTTGCCACTTTATGCTGTTGTGTGCGGAGCGTTTTTTCCAAGGCATAGATTTTTGGTTGTAATTTTACTTTATCTGCTTGGTGTTTTGGTTTCATTGGGTGTTAGTTATTTTTTAAACAAAACTGTTTTGCCAAGTGGAAAGCAGAGTTTTATTATGGAACTTCCAAAATACAGAGTTCCAAGTGCCAAAAAAATTTTTAAAAACACCATCATAAACATAAAGCAATTTTTGCTTAGGGTTGGATCAGTGCTTTTGTGCTTTTCGTGTATTGTTTGGCTTCTTCAAAACATCAACTTCAAGTTTCAATATGCACAAGGTGAAAGCATTTTGACAACAATATCAAAATTTATTGCTCCAATTTTCTCGCCACTTGGCTTTGGTAACTATGGGGCAGTTGCTTGCATTTTGTGTGGCTTTGTTGCAAAAGAAATAATTGTAAGCACCATTGGAATTATAAATGGTTGTGGAGCAAATTCAACAATGAAAGACATTTCAAACAGTCTGCTTGTTTCTAGTAGTGCGTTTTACTTAACCAAGGCAAGCAGTGTTTCATTTTTGGTGTTTGCACTTTTGTATTTGCCTTGCATTTCAACAGTTAGTGTGTTTTTAAAGGAGATTGGAACAAAGTGGACAATTTTTGCTTGCGTGCTTGAACTTTTGATTAGTTATGTGTTGAGTTTTGTTGTGTATCGCATTGCATTATATTTTATCTTTAATGGCGCACTTGCAGGTGTTCTGTCAATTGTTGCATTTTTGGGCGTAATTACAGCAGTTGTGCTTGCAATGAAATTGATAAAGAAAAAAAACTCTTGCAAGTTTTGCAAAAACTTTGGCCATTGCAAAAAGTAGCGTGAGAGTTTTTGTCTAATAGTTTAAAATTTGCCAATAAACACTTTATATAAATTGCTAAAAATATATTTTTATGTTAAAATCTAATGAAAGGATTTTAATATGAAAAGACCAGTTGTAGCAATTGTAGGAAGACCAAATGTTGGCAAAAGCACATTTTTTAATAAGGTGGTTGGCAGAAGAATTAGCATTGTAAAAGATGAACCGGGCGTTACTCGTGACCGTATCTATGCAGAGGCAGAATGGCTAAACCACAAATTTTTGCTGGTTGACACCGGTGGAATTGATATTCACGAAAAAACCGAAGTTAACAAAAACATCTTAACACAGGCAAAAGTTGCAATGGAGCTTGCAGACGTAATCATTATGCTTGTTGATGGAACAGAGGGCTTGACTGATGCAGACCGTGATGTTGCCGTTCTTTTAAGAAAGACAAAAAAGCCAATTGTTTTGGCTGTTAACAAGTGTGACAACAACGAAGTAGAAAACACCTATGAATTTTATGCCCTTGGACTTGGCGAACCTTTTGCAATTTCAAGTGAGCACAGCAAAGGTGTTGGCGACCTATTGGACAAAGTTGTTAGTTACTTTGATGGCCTTGATGATGAAGTTGATGACAAATCAAAAATCAAAATTGCCATTGTTGGCAGACCAAATGCTGGCAAAAGCAGTATCACAAACAAAATTTTGGGGCAAGAAAGAGTTGTTGTTTCAAATGTTGCAGGCACAACAAGAGATGCAATTGACACACCTTTTGTGTTTGACGGCAAAGAATGTGTTTTGATTGACACTGCTGGCATAAGACGTAAGCGTGGCATTGAGCTTGAAAGTGTTGAGAGTTATTCCGTTTTAAGAAGTATGGAAGCCATCAGGCGTGCCGATGTTGTGGTTGTTGTGTTTGATGCAAGTGAAGGCTTCAACGAGCAAGATGTTCGCATTGCCGGTTATGTTCACGAACAAGGTAAACCAAGTGTTATTGTTGTAAATAAATGGGATTTGATTGAAAAAGACCAGCACACCATAAATGTGTATGAAGAGAAACTTAAAGAGCAACTTAAGTTTATGGACTATTACATTTCTGTTTATGTTTCTGCACTTTCTGGACAACGACTTAACAAAATTATTCCTGCTTGCTTAACAGCCTATGAAAATGCAAGCAAGCGCACTTCAACAAGCATTTTAAACGAAATTTTGCAAGATGCAATTGCAATTGCACAACCGCCATCAAAATATGGCAAAAGGCTTAAATTGTTTTTTATAAGTCAAAGTGGAACAAATCCACCAACATACACAATTCAAGCAAACGACAGCAAATTGGTGCATTTTTCTTATCAAAGATATTTGGAAAACTGTTTGCGAAGAAATTTGAAACTTGAAGGCACACCAATAAAAATTATTTTCAAAGATAAAAAAGATGAAGATTAAGGAGAAAATTAGTGGTAGCATTAGAATACATTTTGCTTATTGTGTTTTCATATATGATTGGAAACATTTCTTGGGCAAGAACAATAAGCAAAATTAAACATAGCGACATCACAAAAAGCGGAAGCGGAAACCCCGGTTCAATGAATATGCTTAGAACCTATGGTGCAAAAGCAGGTTTTTTAACATTGATTTTGGACACAGTTAAAGGCATTGTTCCAAGTTTGTGTGGAATGATTTTGTTTGAAAAAACTGGTTTAAATGCAGACATTGGACTTTATGTCGCAGGTCTTAGCGTTATTGTTGGTCACATGTGGCCAGTGGTTTATAAATTTAAGGGCGGAAAGGGCGTTGCGTGTGCACTTGGCGTGTTTATCGTTGCAAACCCTCTTTGCCTTGCAATTGCGTTTTTAATTGGCTTTTTGTATATTTGGTTTTTTGATTATGGTTCAGTTGCATCGTTGTTTATAATTGCGTTTATGACAATTGTGCAAGGAACTATATATGGCAAATATTACGCAAACGACAAGTCAACTTTGCTTGTGATAAACATTTTGTTATTTGCAATTTTCTTTGTGATATGGTTTGCACACAGGTCAAACATTGTTAGACTTTTGCTTGGAAAGGAAAACAAGGCAAATTTGCAAAAAAGCTTCAAGTCAAAACTTTCATCAAAAAAGAAAGAAGAAGTTAAAATTGAATATAAAGAAGAAAAAAGTGAGCTTAAATCTGAATTTAGAAAGTTGAAAGCAGAATATAGAAAAAGTGTTAGAGAAAAGAAAAAGGAACTCAGGTCACAATACAAATCAATTAACAAACAACTTAAAAAGAGCAACGCCGATTTGATGGCAAATGAACTTCAAAATGAAAAAGTTAAATATGTTCAAACAAGTTTTGACCTAGAACCTGCATCACCTACTCACGAAACTGAACAAACAAACGAGCAAACAAAAACAAGCGTTGACAAAAAATCAGAACAAAAAAACTAGTATTTAATTAAATAAGCATTTAATATCATAGCAAATAAATTGCTGTGATATTTTTTTGCCTTGCAATAAATGTTTGTTCTATTGTTTAAGGCTTTTGAATATATTTAACTAAGACTTAATTTGGAGGAGTTATGGAAAACTATAATATATATAAGGACATCACCACTAGGTCTGGTGGAGATATCTATCTTGGAGTGGTTGGTCCAGTTAGAACTGGAAAAAGCACTTTCATCACAAATTTTGTAAACAAACTAATTTTGCCAAACATAACAAACAGTTATGCAAAAGAGCGTGCTATTGATGAACTTCCACAATCAGCACAGGGCAAAACAATAATGACAACCGAGCCAAAATTTGTGCCAAACGAAGCCGTTACAATTGATATTGATGACATCAAAATGAAGTTGCGACTTATTGATTGTGTTGGCTATACCGTTAAGGGCGCAAGTGGTTATGAAGAAAATGAAAAGCCAAGGTTTGTAAAAACCCCTTGGAGTGACAGTGATATGCCCTTTGACAAAGCTGCTGAAATTGGAACTAAAAAAGTTATCACAGAGCACAGCAACATTGCGGTTTTAATTACCACAGATGGCAGTTTTACAGACATTGACAGAACAGGCTATGTTGAAGCCGAAGAAAGAGTTGTTGCAGAACTGAAACAATGCCAAAAGCCATTTATTGTTGTTTTAAACACAACAAAGCCAGAAAGTGCCGAAACAAAAAAATTGGCAGAGAGTTTAGAGAGCAAATATAGCACAAAAGTTTTGCCGTTGAATGTAAAAGATATGACAGAAAATGATATTGCAACAATTTTCAATTTGCTTCTTGAAGAATTTCCTGTAAACACAATTCAAATAAAAATGCCAAAATGGATGGAAGCCTTGCCATTTTCAAGCAGTTTGATTAGCGAAATTGTAAGTGAAGTTAAACTTGGAACAGAAGGTCTTGAAAAAATTGGTGACTTTAAGTTTAAAAAGACTCTGTTTGAAACAAGTGAAAATTTTGAGCCAGTTACCGACAGCAAAATTATTTTGAGCGAAGGCAACATAACAATAAATGTTGAGCCAAAACCAGAATTATTTTACAAAGTTTTGAGTGATGAATGTGGTGTTAAAATTGAAAATGACTTTGAACTTATCAATAACCTAAAAGATTTAAGTCACGCAAAAAAAGAATATGACAAACTTAAAGTTGCACTTCAAGAAGTTGATGAAACAGGTTATGGCGTTGTGATTCCAAGTATGGACGAAATGAAACTTGAAGACCCAGAAATTGTTAAACAGGGCAGTAAGTTTGGCGTTAGACTTAAAGCAAGTGCACCATCGCTTCACATTATGAAGGTTGACATCAACACCGAAGTTAGCCCAATTGTTGGCACCGAACAACAGAGTGAAGACCTTGTTAAGTATTTGCTTTCAGAATTTGAAAACAATCCACAAGGAATTTGGAACACCGAAATGTTTGGAAAGAGTTTGCACGAACTTGTGCAAGAAGGACTTTCTAGCAAACTCAGTTCAATGCCAAAAGAAGCACAAAACAAAATGCGAAAAACACTTGGCAGAATTGTTAACGAAGGCAAGGGTGGAGTTATTTGTATTTTGTTATAAAAAGAGCAGTTTTGCTCTTTTTTTGCAAGCCTTTATTTTTATTGATGCAACAAAGCAAATTTAAGTGAATAAATATTTTTTACAAGAAGATTATTTTTTAAAATTTTAATGGTATTTTGATTTAAGTGTTGATATTATTTAAAATTTATTATATACTTGCTTTGATTGGAGTGACAATTTATGTTTAATTTTTTTACAAAAAAAGATAAAAATCACACTGAAAAAAATGGCATTATATTTTGTATAAATGAAAATGATGATTTAATTTTGAATAAGATATTTCCAAAAAATTCAAAAATTGGCAATTATGCATTATATAGCTATGACCAACTGCATGATTTATTTGCAAAAAAGAGTTTTGCAAAAGAAATGAAAAATGCAAAATATGTAGTGTTTTTCATTGGCAACCCTAGTGCATATCAAGACATTGCATTGCAATATGCTGTTAACTGTGCAAAAAAGAATGATGTAACAATTGTTCCATATCCAGAAAAACCAGAAAGTTCATTAAGCAGTGTTCGCGGATTGGACTTTTCAAAGTTAAAAGTTGATAGCGCCGTTGAAAGCATAATAAATGTGCTCTTAAATGATGTTGAAAATTTTAAACAACTTGCTGAAACATCTCAATTAAGCATCAGTGACAAACATCAAAAACTTTTGATTTCAAATGTTTCACTTGCGCTTTTCAATATTTTTAATAACAATTTTGATATGGCAATTGATTGTTTGCAAAATGCAGACAAATGTTTTGAAAAATTGGACGCAACAGAACAAAACCTAACAAGGCGCGCAGAACTAAATTCATTTTTATCAAAAACATATCTGGCAAAGAATATGCCTAAGTTTGCACTTAATGCCAGCGAAACACAAATTGATTGTATGGAAAAGGCTAGATACCAGCTTTCTTATAAATTGATGGGCGAGTATGCCACTGCGTTGATTGAAAATGGAGACATAAATTTGCGACTTGGTGCACCTAAAAGAGCAGAAAAGGTTTTTCTTTCTGCATACAAACTATTGGAGCAAGCATCATATTCAACATCTGCCAATGACCAACAACTTGCTTTGCTTGATGCAAAACTTGGAAATTTGTATTTTGATGCCAAAAAGTTTAAACCAGCATTGGCACATTATCAAAAATGCCTTCAATTTGAAAAGACAAACAATCTTTTTAAGCAATTGATTGATGTTGAGCAAATTGAAAGTCAAGTTGAAATTTGCAAAAGTGAAATTGACAAAAAGCAAGGCAAAACAAAAAAACAAACACAAACCACATCAGAAGAAAATGACCTTTGCTTATAAACCAAAAATGAACCAAAACAAAATTGGAACGCCAATTGTTTGGTTCATTTTTTATTTTTTAAATATAATTGCAAATTAGTTCTTGTGTAAATTTGTTAAACTAACAAATTTATTTTGTTATGCCAAAAAATTTGAAATTTAACACCTTTTTTAAATTTTCAAGTGATGTTTCAACTTGGTAGCCAATTTTACCTGCGCTAAAAATGATTGTTTCAAAGTTTTGCGCAGTTGCGTCAATAACTGTTTCAAATTGCTTTTTTTGACCAATAGGAGAGCAACCACCATGAATGTAACCAGTTAGTGGGAGCAACTCTTTTTGTGGTATCATTTCAATATTTTTTTCGTTTACGGCAATTGCACACTTTTTTAAATCAAGTTCATCATCAACGGGCAACATAAATACATAATTTTTTTTGCTCTTTGCAACAGTTACCAAAGTTTTGAAAACTTGTTTTGGGTTTTGGTTTAAAACTCTTGCAACATCGCTTCCCGAAACTGCTTTTTGTGGGTCGTAAGAATAGGTTTTATATTCAATTTTGGCTTTGTCCAAAATTCGCATAACATTTGTTTTGTTTTCCATACAAATATAATACTACAAAATTATTTTGCTGTTAAGTTTTTTTTTGGCATATTAAAAACATCATCTAAAAAATAATGCAAGGTCCTAATATTTTTGTTCATTATCATAAATGATAATGGTGTATTTGTTTGTAAATTTTTGGCAAATATGCTATATATATTGTGGAGAAATATGGAAAACTGCAAAAATGATGTTTTGGAAATTGCCAAAAAAATTGATGATAGATTTTGCGAAATTGAAACAATGCTTGGCTATGAAGAAGTGATAACCGACCAAAACCTTACAAAAAAACTTTGCAAAGAGCAAAAAAGCTTGCAAAATGTGCACAATCTTTTTGATGACTACAAAACAATGCTTGAACTTGGCGACCAAGATGAATGCAAAAAAATCATTGCGCAAATTTCAAAAGAACTTGTAAAAGTGAAAAACGAAAGAAATAATTTTGTTGTAGAAATCAGTGCAAAAAAATGTGATGGCAATTCCTATTTGCAGTTTTTGGAAAATTCCTACCAAAATTTTTGCAAAAAAATGGGCTTTGATGTTGATGCTTCAAGTGGCAAAAACAGCGCAAAACTTTCAATTTCTGGCTTTGATGCAAAAAAGTATTTTGAAAATGAAGTTGGTGTGCATAGGTTTGTTGAAAATGGCAAACAACAAGAACTTTTTGTTTTTGTTTATGACACTCAAAATATGCCAAATCTTAACCTCGCTGAAAAAGATGTTAGGGTTGATGTTTTCAGGTCAAATGGTGCAGGTGGTCAAAATGTAAACAAGGTTTCAACGGCAATTAGGGTCACGCACTTAAAGACCAACATCGTTGCAACTTGCCAAGATGAGCGAAGTCAATTTCAAAACAGAGAGCGCGCCTTTGAAATTTTGAAAAATAAACTTGCAAATTTTTATGAAACACAAAATCAAAAAAAGATTGATGCTCAAAAAAAAGAGCAACTAAATCATCAGAAAAATTTTGTTGCAAGAACATATAATTTTGATAAAAATGTGGTTAAGGACAGCAGGGTAGATTTGTGCCTTCCACTAGAGCAGTTTAAAAGCGGAGAGATCGAACAGCTTTTTTATATCTTAATTTTGAAAAAGGAGAAGTGATGGAAAAAAGTTTGCAAAAGTTTGAAGTTTTCACAGACAAAACAATTCTTACAAGTGAAAGCCAAATTTACAAAACTGAAAATTTTGTTAGACAAACCAAATACTTGCAAAGGTTTGACTTTTTCTTGTCAAAAATTGCTGAAAGTGTTTTGAAAAACATTAACTCAAATTTTGCAAACAAAACTTATTCAAAAGATGAAGAAATTAAAAGTTATTTGATTCAAACGCTAGACAAAAGGTTTAAATTTTTGGTCAAGTTTGGTTATCAATTAAGTTCAAAAAATTTGCAAAAGAAAGATATTGTTTTTTACAAATTTTTGTTTGATGATGTGCTTAAACAAAATGACCTTAGGGTTGCAAATTTTTTGTCGTCAAATCCAAATTTTCAAATTGAATTGATTGAAACAAAAGACATTTGTCATTTGGACGAATTTAACAAACTATATTTGGTTTCAGCATCAACAAGCATAAATTTTCCACTTTTAAGCAAACAACAACAGTCAATTGTTGAAACGCCAGACAAAAATGTTTTGGTGCAAGGCGTTGCAGGAAGTGGCAAAACAAACATTTGCATCAGCAAACTCATTTACACTGCTTGCAAAAATTATGGCGGAAGAGTGCTTTACACAACTTTTTCTCGTGGTCTTATTGTAAGCACAAAACTAAAAGTTGAAATGTTTAAGCAAGAACTTTCAAATTTTGTTAAACAATATGAAGAAAATAAGGTTGAGTTTTTGGACAAAGACCATAAAAAAGCACTAGAAAACAAGTTTGGAATTTACTTTTTTAGTGATGACGATGAAAAAATTTTGGACAAAATTAAAAAAATAATCAACTTTTTAAATGACCATATTGATTATTTTTTGATTGAAGATTTATATAAAAAATACTTTGACAAAAATGCGCAATTTGCTGATGAGAACTATTTTTTAAACACATATTTAAAAAACATAAAAAATCATCAACTTGCAAAAGAAATTAAAAAATTAAGTGACTATTCTGGCGAAATTTTATACAAAGAAATTTTTGGAATGATTTTTGGCTTTGCAAAAAATGACGATTATAAAAATGTTTTAAGCCAAGAAGAGTATGTTTCTTTGCGAGCAGAGTGCTTTGGAAAACAAGATTGCAAACTTATTTATGCACTTGCAATGGACTATGAAAAACACTGCAAAGAAAATTCGCTTACAGACAACAATTTTGCATCAAGGCAACTGCTTTCAAAATTGCAGATGGTTGAAAAATATTCGGTTGTCATTGCAGATGAAGTTCAAGATTTTTCACAAATAAACTTGTTGCTTTTTAAAAAAATTGCATTAAAAGTTTTTTGTGTTGGTGATGCACTTCAAATGATAAACCCTTCATATTTCAGCTTTTCGCATCTAAAAAATTTGCTCTATTCAAAAGACGAAACGCAAATTGCAGAACTTAAAAACAACTATCGCAACACAAAAAAATTGGAAGAAATTATTGATGCTCTTGGCAAAATAAATGTTGAACTTTTTGGAACACATAGTTTTGTTTTGAGTGGTCAAAGTGTAGATAGTGGAATAAAGACAAAAGCGGTTTTTGTGCCAGACACAAATTTTGTAAATTTGGTTGCAAAGGACAGTTTTGACAATTTTACTTTTGTTGTTTCAAATCAAAAGCAAAAAGAGAATTTGAGAAACATTATCAAAAATCAAGAAATTTTGACTGTTAGCGAAATAAAAGGTTTGGAGCGTGACACAATTGTGCTGTATAATATTTTGAGTGACAACAGCCAAAAATGGCAACAACTTGAAAAATACAACACAAACCATAAACTTGCAGACGAAAATTCGGTGTATAGATATTATTTCAACTTGTTTTATGTTGGCGTTTCAAGAGCAAAACAAAATTTGTTTGTTGTTGAACAAAAAGAGCCAAAAATATTTGAAAACTTTTTTAGGTCGGAGTTTCAAACTGAATATGCACAAAATGCAATCAAGGTGCTAAACGGCATAATTTCAAAAGTGGAATTTACACTTCAAGAGTATCTTGAAAGAGTGCAAGAGTTTGTAAATTTGGAGCAATTTGAAAATGCTCGCTTCACTGCAAACAAAATTTCTGATGATGCAATCAGAACAAAAGAACTTCACAAAATTGATATTTATCAAAACTATATTCACAAAGGGCAATATCGTGAGGCAGGCATAAAGTTTTGGGAGTTTGGAATGATTGATGAAGCCAAACAGCAGTTTAAACTTAGTGGCGATGAAACGCTTATTGAATTGATTGATGCTTGCACACAAAACAGCACTCAAAATTTGAATATTGACATTGTTAAATATTTTGTAGATGTTAAAGACAACAAAATTGCTCGCAGTTTTATTGCAGACACAGTTAAAAGAGATGTTGAAAATTTGAAGAAGAGTTTTTCGGAAACAAATAAAAAATTTAAAAGTTTAAAGGAGAAAAAGAATGGATAACGACAAGGAATTTTCATCTTTGATTGAAAGCTTCAAACAATATAGAGATTTGCTTTCGCCAGTTGAGGCAAACCTTAGAAATTTTGCTGACACCTATCAAAATATGAAAGATGACATTCAAAAACTTAACACTGCTTTTGGTGGAAACTTGCAAGGTCAACTTGACAAAATTTATAAAGACCTATCAAGCCAGGCAGAAAAGTCAAAAGTGCTTATGACAGACATCAACAAATTTGCAAGTTCAACATCGAAATATGTTGCACAGGTTGAAAGTTTAATTGCAATTTGCTCAAATCTTGAAAGCAAAATTAAAACGGTTGACGAAATTCAAAAGCGTGCAGAAGACCAAATTGACAGACTAAATGAAATTATTGAAGAAAAAAAGAGAACTTATGACCTTAAACAACTTGAAAAAAATTTGGATAGTTACAACACAAATGTTCAAAAGGTTAGCGAGTTTATCAACAAAGATGTTGCCGATGTTTTGAAATCTAATAGCGACCAAATTGGACAAATTCACGACAAAAACAACAGCGTGTTGGAAAGCCTTTTGGAAGAAAAACAGGACATTGCATCACTTGTTGAAAGTTACAAATCAACCAATGAACTATTGAAAAAAGTTGTTGAAAACAATGATGTAAATATGTCTTATATTTTTGACATAATTGACAAGTGGGCAGAAGATAGAAAAGTTAAAACAAGGAAGTAGGTATGACGGAAAGGGAGAGCAATGAAATATTCCAGATGATTAAATCTGATGATTTAATTGCTTTTTCACGCCTTGAAAAAGAAAAACTTTCAATTTGTTTTGGAAGATTTCCACTTTTGTCAGTTTGCTATTTGTATAATAGCAAAAAAATATTAAAGTCTTATGAAAAAACTTTGCTTGATGTTGGACAATATAATTTTGTTGCTGAACCATTTGTTTTGT